>Ga0123336_10000219_pt1 | contig 59540 bp, 43 predicted proteins | sample SSSSmetaG_FD_96466 | JGI IMG/M metagenome (GOLD analysis project Ga0123336, IMG submission 96466) | Glacier valley bacterial and archeal communities from Borup Fiord, Nunavut, Canada, to study Microbial Dark Matter (Phase II) - ​SSSS metaG | ecosystem: Environmental > Aquatic > Freshwater > Ice...
CGCGCGGTGTTCACGACCGCGGCGAACGTCGACGCGCTGGAAGCGCAATTCACGGATCGCGCTCCGGCCCTCGTCGCCGTCGAGTCCGATGCCTACGCCGCACTGACCGCGAGCGATCCGTCCTCCTGCGCCGAGGTCGCCGTGACCGATCCGGCGTGGATCTTCTACACCAGCGGCACGACCGGCCAGCCGAAGGGCGCCGTGCTGTCGCATCGCAACCTGCTGTTCATGACGATGGCGTACTACGCGGACATCGAGCAGGTGTCGCCGGGGCAGTCGATGTTCCATGCCGCGCCGCTGTCGCACGGGTCGGGGCTCTACGCGCTGCCGCATCTGTTCGGCGGCGGGCATCAGGTGATCCTCGACGGCTTCAGGCCGCCCGAGCTGTTCGACCTGTTGAAGCGCCATCCCGACGTATCGATGTTCGCCGCGCCCACCATGCTCACGCGCCTCGTGCATGCGGCCGAAGGAGTCGACGATCCGGTCGGCAACCTGCGGACGGTGCTTTACGGCGGCGGCCCGATGTACGTCAGCGACATCCTCGACGCGACCGCGGTCTTCGGCAGCCGCTTCTTCCAGCTCTTCGGCCAGGGCGAGTCGCCGATGACGATCACGGGGCTGCGCCATGCCGACCACGACGGCCCCGGCGACGAAGTCCACCTCGCCCGTCTCGGGACTTGCGGTTCCGTGCGCACCGGTGTCGAGGTGCGGATCGTCGACGACGCGGGCAACGAAGTGCCTCCGGGCACGCTCGGCGAGATCGTCACGCGCAGCGACTGCGTCATGTCGGGCTACTGGAACAACCCGAAGGCCACCGCATCCGCGTTGCGCGACGGCTGGCTGTGGACCGGCGATATCGGGTCCGTCGACACGCGCGGCTACTTGAGCCTGCGCGATCGCTCGAAGGACATGATCATCAGCGGCGGCACCAACATCTATCCGCGCGAGATCGAAGAGGTGCTGCTCATGCATCCGGCCATCGTCGAATGCTCGGTCGTCGGGCGCCCGCATGCCGACTGGGGCGAGGAGGCTGTCGCGTTCGTCGTCGCGCGCGACGGACAGACGGCGACGGTCGACGAGCTCGACGCGATCTGTCTGGCCCGCATCGCCCGCTTCAAGCGACCGCGCCACTACCGCTTCGTCGACGCGCTGCCCAAGAACAACTACGGCAAGGTCTTGAAGACCGAACTGCGCAAGCGGCTCGAACAGGAGAACGAACATGCGTGAGGTCGTCATCGCGGGCGTAGGCTCGACCGCCTTCGGCAAGCATTCCGATCGCAGCATCGAGTCGCTGGCCGTCAGCGCCGCCGCGCAGGCGATCGCGGAGTCCGGCATCGACCGTCAGCGCATCGGCGCGCTCTATCTGGGCAACTTCATCAGCGGACCGCTCAACGGCAAGGAGGTGCTGGCGGGCATCGTCGGCGACCAGCTCGGCCTGCCGAACATCCCCTGCACCAAGGTGGAGGGCGCCTGCGCGTCGGGCGGCATCGCGTTCCGTCACGCGTGGATCGCCATCGCGAGCGGCATGTGCGACGCCGCGCTCGTCGTGGGCGTGGAGACGATGACGCACGGCTCGACCTCGCAAGTCACCGCCGCGCTCAACTGCGCGATGGACAACGAGAACGACGGCAAGAGCGGCCTGACCTTCCCGGGCCTGTTCGGCCTCGCGTGGCGCGTGCACGCCGAGCGCTACGGCACGACGCGCGACCAGGTCTCGGCGGTCGTGCGAAAGAACAAGGGCAACGGGCTGCTCAACCCGCTCGCCCAGATGGGCAAGTCGCTGACCGACGAGCAGATCGCGTCGTCCGCGATGATCTGCGACCCGCTGCAGCTCTACGACTGCTGCCCGGCGAGCGACGGTGCCGCGGCGGTGCTGCTGGTCGCGAAGTCGATCGCCAAGGAAACGAGCAGCGTGCCGATCGACGTGCTCGCTGCCATCCAGACGCGGGGCTCGGCGCGCATCGCCGGTCATCCGGACCTGGGAACCTTCGATGCGACCGTGTCGGCGGCCGAGCGCGCGTACGCGCAGAGTGGTCTGAAGGCGAGCGACATCGACGTCGTCGAACTGCACGACTGCTTCTCCATCGCGGAGATCATCGACAGCGAGGACCTCGGCCTCGTGCCGCGCGGCGAAGGCGCGATCTGGGCCGCCGAAGGACGTACTGGCAACGGCGGCGACGTGGCCATCAATCCGAGCGGCGGGCTGCTGTCGAAGGGCCATCCGGTCGGCGCCACCGGCGTCGGGCAGATCTACGAGATCGTCCACCAACTGCGCGGCACGCATCCCAACCAGGTGCGCGGCGCGCGGGTCGGCATGACGCACAACCTCGGGGGTACCGGCGTCGCCTGCTCGGTCTCGATCCTGCGCCGGAGCGACGCATGAACGCACCGGTCTTGATCGCGATGCAGAAGTGCCGCCGCTGCGGCACCGTCGATTCGCTCACGCGCACGGTGTGCTCGACCTGTCTGGGCGACGCCTTCGATGCGATCGACGTCGCCGGGTCCGGCACGCTGGTGAGCTGGACCACGATCCGGCGCGCACCGACGCAGTTCCGCGACGACGTGCCCTATGACGTCTGCATCGTCGATCTGCCGAGCGGACATCGCGTGACCGGGCGTCTCACCGATAGCGACGGGATCGCGGTCGGCGCGGCGGTCGCCGCGACCGAACTGCGCGGCGACACGCCGATCTTTTCACCTCTTCGATAAGGCACGACGGCCGTGAGCGACATCCGCTACGAAAAGCAGGGGCGCGTGCGCCTGATCACGATCGATCGCGCGTCCGTGATGAACTCGCTCGACTTCGCCGCCAACGATCGCCTGGTCGACGTGTGGCGCGAGTTCGATGCCGACGACGACGCCCATGTGGCGGTGGTCACCGGCGCGGGCGACAAGGCGTTCTGCGCCGGCGCCGACCTCAAGTCGTACACCATGAACTTCGCGCAGCGGCCGGCGCCGGAGTTCAGGGCCCGCTTCACCAACGGGCCCGGCTTCGCGGGCATCACGCGCACGATGAAGATCTACAAGCCGATCGTGGCTGCGGTGAACGGCTTCGCGATCTCGGGCGGCTTCGAACTGGCGCTGGCCTGCGACCTACGCTTCTGCTCGCCGAATGCCGAGTTCGCGCTGCAGGACGCCAAGTGGGGTTTCCACGCCTGCGACGGCGGGCTGATCCGCCTGCCGCAGATCGTCGGCCTCGGCAACGCGATGGAGATCATCCTGTCGGGCGAGCGCATCGGCGCCGAGCACGCGCTGCGCATCGGGCTCGTCAACCGCATCGTCGCGGCCGAAGCCCTGCTGGACACCACGCTTGACTACGCGCAGATGCTCGCGAAGCGCTCGCCGCTGTCGCACCGCTTCGCCAAGGAAGTGATGGACCAGGCGGTCGGGCTGCCGATGGACGCGGCGCTGCGGCTCGAGTCGCGGTCGTTCTACGACTTCGGCATGACCGAGGACCTGGCCGAAGGCACGACGTCGTTCCGCGAGCGACGCGAGGCCGAGTTCAAGGGACGTTAGCAGGACCGGGTACCGATAAAAAAGGGAGACAACCATGCGTCATTTCAAGACCGCAGTGCTGCTGGCCGCGTTCGCGGCCTCGACCGTCGCTTCCGCGCAGGTCAAGGTCGGGGTCATCGAGGGCCTGAGCGGGCCGCCCGCCATCGTCGACTTCGGCGAGTCCTACCTGCAGGGCATCAAGCTCGCGCTCAAGGACTACCAGGCGAAGAACGGCAAGACGAAGATCGAACTCGTGGTCTACGACGACGAGGCGAACCCGCAGCGCGCGGTCTCGCTCGCGCAGCGGCTGATCCAGAGCGATTCGGCGGCCGTCGTCATCGGCACCGTCAGCAGCGGCAACGTCGTCGCGATGGCGCCGTTGTTCCAGAAGGCCGGCGTGCCGCTGATGGCGGGCCCGTCGATCGCGACCAACATCACGACGCAGTTCATCGACCAGAAGCCGAGCTACATCTTCCGCTGCTCGATGGTCGAGCGTTTCCAGATCGACGCGATGCTCGACTGGGGTGCCAAGAACTTCGAGAAGATCGGGCTGCTGCATTCCACCACCGGCTACGGCAACTTCGCGGCCAAGGACATCGAGGAGGGCCTCAAGGCGCGCGGCAAGCCGCTGGTCGCCACCGAGGCGGCTGCCCCGGGCGTCAACGACCTCACGCCGCAGATGCTCAAGTTGCGTGACGCGGGCGCCCAGCTCGTCCTCAACTTCCACGAATCGTTCGAGATGCCGTTTCGACCGATGCCGCGCATCGGCTACAAGCCGGTGATCGCCGGCAACTGGGGACTGTCGTCGCAGAAGGTGCTCGACATCGTCGGCAAGGAAGCCATCGAAGGGACCGTGATGGGTCAGGCGCTCGACCTGTCCGATCCCAAGGCCCAGGCGTTCGACCAGCGCATGCGCAAGGAATACGGCGCCGACTATCGCTGGCCCGTCGTGGCCGCCCTCGGCTACGACGCGGGACAGATCGTGTTCAAGGCGGTCGACACGGTCGGCAAGTCCGATCCGGTCGCGATCCGCGACGCGATCGAGAACATCTCGGGCATCACGGCGATCTCCGCGACGCCGGCCAAGCCGTTCAGCGCCACGTCGCATGAATGCCTGACCCGCCAGGACGTGTTCCTCGGCGTCTGGAAGAACGGAACGGTCGTCCGCCTCAAGTGATGCCGCGCGCGCGGCCGGGATTGCGTCGATGAACGTCACCGATCTCGTCCAGCTCCTGCTGGGCGGACTGGCGATGGGGGCGATCTACGCACTGGTCGCCCTCGGCCTGTACGTGACCCATCTCGCGACCCATCGGGTGAACTTCGGGCAGGGCGACTTCATGATGGCGGCCGCCTACCTGACGATCGCGACGCGGGCCGCGAAGCTGTCGTTGCCGCTGGCCATCGCCGTCGTGGTGGGGTGCCTGGCGCTGATGGGCTGGGCGCTCGACCGCGTGGCGATCCGGCCGCTCGAGCGCAAGCGCCGCTCGACGGTGGGGTCGTACGCGTGGATCCTCACGACCGCCGGCGTCGCGCTGATCCTGCAGAACGTGATCGAGCTCTACTACGGCAAGTCGTCGCAGTACAGCCCGCCGATGTTCTCGGGACAGCGCGACAACGTCGTCAAGTTCCTGGGCGTCGGCGTGTTCGTCGAGGAGTTGCTGGTGATCGTGGTCGCGAGCGTCGTGGTGCTCGCCTTCTACCTGTTCATGTTCCGCTCGCGCTGGGGCAAGTGCATCCAGACGGTGGCCTTCAATCCGGACGTGGCGTCTCTGCTCGGCATCCACACGCAGCGCGTCAAGGTGTCGGTCTTCGTGATCGCGTCGGTGCTGGCGGCGTTCGCCGGCGTGCTGATCGGGCCGCTCGTCACCGTCAATCCGCAGATGGGACTGATCTTCACGATCAAGGCGCTGATCGTCGCGGCGATCGGCGGACTATCCAACCCGATCGGCATCTTCGCGGGCGGGCTGCTGTTCGGCGTGGCCGAGGCGGCGTCGAACTATGTCGATTCGAGCTTCGGCGACCTCTATCCGCTGCTCGCTGCGCTGGTCCTCATCGCCGTCAAGCCGGCCGGTCTCTTCAGCGAGCGGGCCATCGATGTCCGCTGACGCTGCGCGGCCCGCCGATCGGGGGGCCCACGGTGCGCCGCGGGCGGCCTACGCGATCGCGTTGATCGTCCTGATCGCGCTGCCGTGGCTGCCGATCAACGGCTACTGGACCAGCATCGCGCAGACCTTCAGCTACACCGCGATCGCGGTGATCGGGCTGAACCTGCTGCTCGGGCTGTCGGGCCAGATGTCGCTCGGCCAGGCGGGCTTCTATGCGATCGGCGCGTACGGCTCGGCGCTGGTCGCGATGCGCGCGGGCCTGCCGGTGGTCGTCGCCGTCCTGCTCGGTACGGTCCTGGCCGGGCTGGCCGGCGCGGTCGTCGGCGTGTTCGCGCTGCGCACGCGCGGTCTCTATCTGGCGATGACGACGCTCGCCATCGGCTTCGTCATCGGCATCGTCGGGCAGCGCTGGGTCTCCGTCACGGGTGGCACGATGGGCCTGTCGCCGGTCCCCGGCATCACGATGGGCAACGGACGGCACGACGATGCCTGGTTCCTGTACCTCGCGGGCGGCTGCCTGCTGCTGGTGCAGATCGGAGCCGACTACGTCGGCGACTCGCGCATCGGCCGGCGCCTGCGCGCGATCAACGAGTCCGAGGTCTTCGCGGGCGCGATCGGCATCCGCGTCGGCTGGTGGCGTGCGTCGGTCTTCGCGGGCAGCGCGGCGCTGGCCGGGCTGTCGGGGGCGCTGTTCGCGCATCAGTCGGGCTTCGTCGGCAGCGACGCGTTCTCGGTGCGTCTGAGCATCTCACTGCTGATCGCCGCCGTGATCGGCGGCCTCGGGACGCGCACCGGCTCGCTGCTCGGCAGCGCCATCCTGCTGCTGCTGGTCGAACTCACCGCCGGTGCCGAGAAGTACGGACTGATCGTCTACGGCGGCACGCTGCTGGTCGTGCTGCTGGTCTTTCCGCAAGGCGCGGCCGGGCTGTTCGCGCGCTTCGCGAGGCGCCCGCCGATCGTCGTGCCGCGGGCGCGGGACGAAACGCTGCCGTTCGCCGCGTTCGAAGGCGCGGGCCTGTCGATCCGCGGCGTGACGAAGCGATATTCGGGGGTGATGGCGCTCGACGACGTGACGATGGAAGTCGTGCGCGGCACCGTCCACGGACTGATCGGCCCCAACGGGGCGGGCAAGTCGACGCTGATCAACGTCGTCGCGGGTCTCTACCGCTGCGACAGCGGCGCGGTTGCGCTCGACGGCCGCGACCTGGCGGAGCTCGATGCCGACGGACGCGCGCGCCACGGCCTCGCACGGACCTTCCAGAACCTCCAGTCGATCGAGTCGCTGACCTCGATCGAGAACGTGCAGCTCGGCATCGCGCCGCGCGTGTCGCTCCTCGGCGACCTGCGGCAATGGTGGTCGGGCCGCTCCTTCGAGGCCGACGAGCGACGCATCGCGCTGGCGATCATGGACTTCCTCGGCATCGGGGCACTGGCCGAGGTGCGGCCGGCCGAGCTGTCCTACGGGCACCGCAAGCTGGTCGAGCTGGCGCGCGCGATCGCGCAACGGCCGCGCGTGATGCTGCTCGACGAACCGATCGCCGGCCTCAACGCACAGGAAGCGAAGGAGATCGCGGCCGCCGTGCTTCGGCTGCGTGCGCTCGGCGCGACCATCGTGGTCATCGAACACAACATGGAATTCGTGATGTCGATCTGCGACACGGTCAGCGTGCTCGACCACGGCGTGCTGATTGCCACCGGGACCCCGGCCGAAGTGCAGCGCGATCCGAAGGTGATCGCGGCCTACCTCGGCACGGACGACGCACCATGATCTCCGCACGCGGCCTCCACGCACGCATCGGTTCGAGCGAAGTCCTCAAGGGCATCGACCTCGAGGTGAAGGCGGGCGAACTTCTGGCCGTCATCGGCGCGAACGGGGCGGGCAAGACGTCGCTGCTGCGCGTCCTGTCGAACCTCTTGCCGGTGCACGGGGGCGAGATCCTGTTCGCGGGGCAGCCCACGGCGCGCCGCAGCGCGCACGATCTCGCACGCGCGGGTCTGGTCCATGTGCCGCAAGGCCGGCAGATCGTGCCGAGCCTGTCGGTTCGCGACAATCTGCTGCTGGGCACTCACGCGCTCGGTGGTTCCGCGAGCGACCGTGCGGCGCGCCTCGCACGGGAGTTCGATCGCTTTCCGGTGCTGCGCGAGCGCGCCTCGGTCGCCGGCAGTTCGCTGTCCGGCGGCGAGCAGCAGATGCTCGCGGTCTCGCGCGGGCTGATGATGAACCCGAAGGTCCTGATGCTCGACGAGCCGTCGCTCGGGCTCGCGCCGCAGATCGTCAAGGCGATCCTGCACGCGCTGCGCGGCCTCGCCGACGAGGGGCTGGCGGTGATCCTCGTCGAGCAGGTCGCGGCGTCGGCGTTGAAGGTCGCCGATCACGCGCTGCTGCTGCGCAACGGCGCGAGCGTGCTGCAGGGACCGGTCGCCGCGTTCTCCGACAACCAGGCGCTGGTCGACAACTACCTGGGCTGAGACCTGCGGTGGACGTGCGCAGGCAGTGGTGCTGACCTGCCGGATGTGCAGAGCGATCCAGCCGGTCCCGACGCGCGTCGGGAAGTCACTTCGATTGCACGTATTCCGCGACAGCGGCGACCTGGGCGCTGTCGAGATCCTTGATCACCCCGTGCATGATCGGCGAATCGCGAAAGGTCTTCTGGATCGCCTCCAGCTGACGACGCACATAGGCCGCATGCTGACCCGCGAGGCGCGGGAAGATCGCGGCACCTTCTGCCGATTTTCCATGGCACGACGCGCAAGGGGCAACCCCGTGCGCCGCGTCGCCCTGTTCATAGATGACTTTGCCACGGGCGATGAGGTTCGCATTTCCCGCGATCCCCGCTGCCGGCGTCTGCGTCGCGTAGTAGTGCCCCATGCCGGCGATGAGCGAATCGTCGAGCAGCGTTGCCATGCCCCACATGTAGTCGTGGGCATCGGCCTCGGCGCGGGTCTTCGACTTGAACGCCTTCAACTGCGCCAGGAGGTAAGCCTCCTGCTGTCCGGCCAGCCGTGGAAACTGCGGCGAGACGCTGACGCCGCTGGGACCGTGGCACGCCGCGCAGATCGATGCAGCGACTTTCTGCGCGGCGTCGGAGGCGGTCGACGCGTCGTCCGCAAAGGCGTTGCCGACGAAGCCGACCAGGGCACCCATGGACAGGGTGGCAACAGCGCGTGAGCAGCGTCGCGCCCGACGGATCAGCGGCTTCAATATGCCACCCACAGGTCGAAGAGGAGCGTGTTGTTGTCGGACGGACTTCGGGAAGACAGTCCGTCGTATCCGCGTCGGCCGCCATTGAACTGGGAGTAACGGGTGTACTGCGCCATCAGTCGCACGTTCTGCACCGGCAGATAGTCGAGTTCCACGATCGCGCCGCGGCTGTCGGGCTTTCCGTTCGCACTGCCCGTGACCGCGCCGCTCGGGTAGAGAAGCGCATCCGCGCTGCCTGCGATCGCGAATCGACTGAGTGTCACGCCGTAGCGATGCTCGAAGTAGTAGGTGGCTTTGATTTGCGACGAACGAAGTCGGTCATCGGTGTTGGCGGTCAGTCCTTGCGCGAACGACATCCGATGGTCCTGTCGCTCGACGATATAGCGCGCCTGGGCGGTCACCGTGTGCGGATCCGAGATGTATTGATACTGCGCGTCGAGTCCGCGGTCGGTATATCGATCGGTGCCACTGGTGGGATCGGTGTTGTCGAGATAGCGCTTCACGCGCATCGCGAACGCGCCCACCATCATCGATTGCGCGCCCCATTCCTTGTTGTAAGCGAAGCGAACGTAGGGGTTGCCCCCCTGGAGGCGGGCGACGCTTCCCGGGCTGCCGGTGTCCTGCCCGTGACGAAGGAACGAGAAGACACCGTCCGCCGTCCGGTATCCGGTCAATTCGGCATACCAGGTCCGGTCGTAGAACACGTACGCACCGAGGCCGGCGACCTGCTGCCCCAGTGCGCCTTCGATCTGCGTGGCGGCGCTGGGACCGATGGCCGTCGGCGAGGACGTGTAGGGGAAGCCGAACGCCGGCGTGCTGTTCCACACGTCCTGAGCCGTCGGGTTGTTGTGGAGGGTCAGCCCGTAGAGCAACTTGACCTCGTTCGCGTCGAGGCTTCCCATGCGTCCGACCCATCGCAGATCGGCGTTGTCGATCCCGCTGTGCCCCGAACCCGTCCCATCCGTGCTGTAGGTCTGGGCGAACGTGTACTGGACGAAACCGCCGATGTTGTCGGTCGCCTTGCCGGCCAGGAAGATGCTCGCCTGGTTGAATGCAGGCAAATTGTTGCGGGCCGTCACCGGCATGCCGGTCCCGTCGTCGTTGTTCTTGATCGACGTGACGCCAGCGATCGCCATGCCGGCCAGCGGGATGTCCTGCCGGATCCCGATGGTGTAGCCCGATAGCTTGAACCAGCGGCCGTATGGGGTGAGTTCGGGAAAGCTGACGTGGCAAGCGACGCATGCCTGCCCCGTCTGGCGGGCATAGGAGGGGACGGCCTGCGCCCCTCCTGCGAACAGCACGATGAACGAAGCAGCGACCGCGAGGAGGAACTGCGGCAAGGAAGGCATGGATCGCATCAAGATCCTTCGTGGCGGCAAGGCACGGTCTGCGTCGCGGCATCGCCGACAAAGGCGCGTCGCGTCGTGCAGCTTCGAGACTGTCGACGATACGTCGAGCGCGAGTCACTGTCTGTGCGCTCGCGTACACAACTCGTCGACGAGCGGCATGTCGCGGCATGGCAGGGCCTCGTGTCGCCCAGCAAATCGCGTTCGCAGGACCTGATCGAACGGCAGGGCTGCGATCGTTGCACCAGGCGCCGCGAATGGTAGGTCCGGCCTTGTCCGGGATCCGGCGACGGTGCGAGCCGTGACGCGGAGGAGTTGAGTACGATGATCGGTGAACCTCGAGGCGGACGACCGCTGGCCTGCCGGGTCCTACGAAGAAACCTGGTTGGCCGCCCGTCTCGGGCGAGCGGTGAATGATCAGTTCCGAATTGCGAACCGATCCGCCCTATTGGCCACCCGCCACTGCCGCCTCTCACCGAATCCGCGCCGCCCGTGACCACGCCCTCCGCCTGCGATACCGTCATCGGAACGAAAGCGCAAGGCGACGCTCTGCCTCAACATCCGACGGCTGTGATCTTCGCGTCCGTCCTCGGCTCGAGTCTCGCGTTCATCGACGGCTCGGTCGTCAACGTCGCGCTGCCGACCATCGGGCGCGACCTGCAGGCCGGGCCCGCGGCACTGGCCTGGACCATCAATGCGTACCTGCTGCCGCTGGGCGCGATGATCCTGCTCGGCGGTGCGGCCGGCGACCACTTCGGACGCCGGCGCCTGTTCGTGCTCGGCATCGCGGTCTTCCTCTTCGCGTCGCTGCTGTGCTCGTTCGCACCGTCGCTCGGAGGGCTGCTCGCCGGCCGCGCGTTACAGGGGATCGGCGCGGCCATCCTGATGCCCAATAGCCTCGCTCTGCTCGGTTCCGCCTTCTCCGGCGAGGCGCGCGGACGAGCCATCGGCACCTGGGCTGCCGCCGGTGCGATCGCGGGCGCCGTCGGACCGCTGGTCGGCGGCGCGATCGTCGACCTGGCCGGCTGGCGACCGATCTTCTTCGTCAACCTGCCGATCGGTGCCGGCGCGATCTGGCTCGCGCTGCGCTACACGCGCGAGAGCCGCGACCGTCGCGAAGGACAGTCGCTCGACTGGGGCGGCGGCGTCTTCGCGACCATCGGCCTGGGACTGCTGGTCTGGGCGCTGACCGCCGCTGCCGAACCGGCGACGCCGAAGGCCGCGTTGATCGCGGCCGGCCTGTCGGGCCTGTCGTCGATGGTCGTGTTCCTGTGGATCGAGAGCCGCCGCGGGGACAGCGCGCTGATGCCGTTCGGCCTGTTCGCGACGTCGACCTTCGCCGGCCTGAGCCTGCTGACGCTGCTGCTGTACGCCGCGCTCGGCGGCCTGATCGTGCTGCTGCCCTACTTGCTGATCCGGCTCGGACACTACAGCGCCGCGCAGGCCGGTGCCGCGATGCTGCCGATCCCGCTGCTGATCGGCTTCGGCTCGCGCTGGATGGGGCGCGTCGCGGCAAGGGTCGGCGGGCGCGTGCTGCTCGGCTCCGGCAGCGTGATCGTCGCCGTCGGGCTAGCGCTCTATGCGCGCATCGGCGGGAACGCCATCGACTACCTGCGCGACATCCTGCCGGCCACGCTGGTGGTCGCCATCGGGATGGCGATCTGCGTCGCGCCGCTGACCACGGCCGTCATCGCATCGGTCGATCGCGATCACGTCGGCGCGGCGTCCGGGTTCAACAGCGCGCTGGCACGCATCGGTGGCCTCGTCATGACGGCACTGCTCGGCTTCGTGTTCGCGGCCAGCGACGAGACCGGTGCCTTCGTGGCCATCGTCCGCATCGCGGCGTTCGTGGGAGCGGGATGCGCGGCGGCCGCGTCGCTGTGTGCGTGGCTGCTGATCCGCGACGAACCGCGTCGCTGAGGGCATCCGCTTCGTGTGATTGCAAGCCTGCTGCAAGCTGGTTTCAAGCTGGCGCAGGTCGAATGCGACGGGAGAAGCGACCAGAGCGCGAACGCGGTCCAGGGCCTCCGGACGATCCCCGAGGAGACCAGCGTGGCCGCCGCCGAAGGCACGATCACGCAGGGCCGCCAGCGTCAGCCTCTTCCGGATATCGTTGATCCAGCGGAGCAACGGAATGGAAGTAGAGGAAGAATAATCCGAGCTTTCCGACCGCGAAGGACTCGCCATGCCCCTGGTTCGTATCGATCTCACCGCCGGCCACTCGCCGGAAACCCGCATCGCGCTGGGCGACGCGGTCCACCGCGCGCTCGTGGCCACCTTCGACGTGCCCGAGGCCGACCGATTCCAGGTCATCGCCGAGCACCCGGCCGGCCATGGCCTCGTGATCACGCCTTCCTTTGGTTGACGGCCGTCGTGCATCCGAACCGGCGCGACACGGTCACGCGGTCTTAGTTGGACACGACGGAACCGCGCTGCAAGGCAGACGCATCGGCGGGATCGGTCAGCGCCTGTCGGTCTCGCCAATGACTCTTCGTCTCGTCATCGATCCCCGGCGCGGCGTTCAGGTGGCGAGGCGATCCAGTCGCGCGACGCCGCGGGTCAAGCGCCCCGACGAGAGAACGGCAGCTGGCCGCGCCAGTAACGCAGGACCAGCCAGCCGCCGAGCAGGCCCCCGAGATGGGCGAAGTGGGCCACGCCCGTCTGGCTGCCGGTGACACCCAGGGCGAGCTCGACCAGACCGTAGAGCATCACGAAGAGCCACGCCGGCATGGGGATGGGAGGCAGCAGCGGGACGATCTTGCGCTGCGGGAACACCATCCCGAAGCCGAGCAACAGTCCGAAGATCGCTCCCGAGGCGCCGACCGTTGGCGCGCTCGCTCCGAGCAGGTAGGTCACGACGAGCTGCACCAGCGCCGCTGCGAACAGGCTGACCGTGTAGAACACGGCGAAGCGACGGGGCCCCCAGAGGCGTTCGAGATCGGCGCCGAACATCCACAGCCCGTACATGTTGAACAACAGGTGGGTGAGGTTGGCATGCAGGAAGGCGTAGGTGAAGGTTTGCCACGGCATGAACAGCCCGGAGCTCACCGGCCACAGCGCCAACCAGCCGACGAAGGTCGAATCGACCACCTGGGACAGCAGGAACGCGATCACGTTGGCGATGATCAGGGTGCGTGTGACGAATGGCATGGCGATCGTTGGTCGTGGTCGGGTAGGCCCCGCGAAGATGAACTGGGGTGCCACCGGTCGTCTTTCAATACGCCGCTGGCGTCCTGGGGTGCGACAGCCTTCGGACCGAAGCCCCGCGCGGACCGATCGCGAGCGTGGGTTGACGAGGCGTGTTCGAGCGAAACGAGTTTCGCCCCGGCTACCCGAACCGTCCGGGAATCGAGGACCCTGCGACTGACCTGGTCAGTCGCAGGGCAGCATCACGGATCGGCTTTCTTTGCCTACTTTCTTCGGAAAAGAAAGTAGGCGCCGGGCAACCCCCGGCCAGCAGGTCGTGCCGAAGCACGAGACAAGCAAGCGGCCTCAGCGACCGCGATCAATGCCTACTTGTTCACCGGCATCGTGAACTCCGGCCCCTTGCTCGCCGAAGCATCCGGCCAGCGCTGCATCACGCTCTTGTACCGCGTGTAGAACCGCACGCCTTCCTCCCCGTACGCGTGATGATCCCCGAACAGCGACCGCTTCCAGCCGCCGAACGAATGGAACGCCATGGGCACCGGGATCGGCACGTTGATGCCCACCATGCCGACCTCGATGCGCCGCGCGAACTCGCGTGCGGTCGCGCCGTCGGCCGTGTAGCAGGCCACGCCGTTGGCGAACTCGTGCCCATTGATCAGCGCGATCGCGTCGGCGAACGTGTCGACCCGCACGATGCCCAGCACCGGCCCGAAGATCTCTTCCTTGTAGATCTTCATGTCGGTCGTGACGTGGTCGAACAGCGTCGCACCGAGGAAGAACCCGTCCTCGCGCTGCGGCACGACCTGCTTGCGGCCGTCTGCCTCGAGCTTCGCGCCGCTGGCGATCCCGTCCTCGATGTAGCCGAGGATCTTCTGGCGATGGACCTCGGTCACGACCGGACCCATGTCGGCATCGTCTTCCATGCCGTCCTTGATCTTCAGCTTCGGGATGCGGTCCTTCAGCTTCGCGATCAGCTCGTCGGCGATGTGGCCGACCGCGACACCGACCGAGATCGCCATGCAGCGCTCGCCGGCGGAGCCGTAGGCCGCGCCGATCAGCGCATCGGCCGCGTGGTCGAGGTCGGCATCGGGCATCACGACCAGATGGTTCTTCGCGCCGCCGAGCGCCTGCACGCGCTTGCCGCGCTTGCCCGCTTCGAGATGGATGTATTCGGCGATCGGCGTCGAGCCGACGAAGCTGATCGCGGCCACGTCCGGATGCGCGATCAGCGCGTCGACCGCTTCCTTGTCGCCGTGCACGACGTTGAACGCGCCGTCGGGCAGGCCGGCTTCCTTGAGCAGGTCGGCGATCAGCAGCGCGGTCGACGGGTCGCGCTCGGACGGCTTGAGCACGAACGTGTTGCCGCACACCAGCGCGAGCGGGAACATCCACATCGGGACCATCGCCGGGAAATTGAACGGCGTGATGCCTGCGCACACGCCGAGCGGCTGGCGCAGCGAGAAGTTGTCGATGCCGCCGCCGATGTTGTCGGAGAACTGCGTCTTCATCAGCTGCGGCGCGCCGCACGCGAACTCGACCACCTCGATGCCGCGCATCACCTCGCCCTTGGCGTCCGAGAACACCTTGCCGTGCTCGCGGGTGATCAGGCGCGCCATCTCGTCGTGGTGGCGGTTGAGCAGCTCCTTGAAGCGGAACATCACGCGCGCGCGGTTCAGCGACGAGGTCTCGGACCATTTCGGGAACGCCTTCTTGGCGGCGGCCACGGCGGCATCGACGACCTTCGCACCGCCCAGCAGGACCTCGCCGGTAACCGCACCCGTGGCCGGGTTGAAGACCGGCGAGCGGCGGGAGTCGGCGTCCGGTTCGACGGACTTGCCGTCGATGTGGTGGCCGATGATCTTGACTGCGGAAGTGGCGACGTTCATGGCGTTCTCCTTGCTTGCATTCCTGGCGACCTGCAAGGATACCCGCTGCCCCGCGTTCTCACGTTCCGACCCGAGAATCCTGCATTTCGCCACGGCATTTCGGCGATCCGTCTCACCGGTCGGGGCGGATCGGCGAGTCGTGGCTAAATGCCGGCTGCCCACGCCCCTGGAGAATCCCGCGATGCTGTCGATCAACGCCCTCACGCACGTCTATCCGAACGGGGTCAAGGCCCTGGACCAGGTCACGCTCGAGATTCCGGCCGGCATGTTCGGCCTGCTCGGGCCGAACGGCGCCGGCAAGTCGTCGCTGATGCGCTGCCTGGCGACCCTGCAGGTGCCGACCTCGGGGCAGATCCGTTTCGACCAGATCGACGTCCTGCGCGACCCGGCCCGACTGCGCGCGACGCTCGGCTACCTGCCGCAGGACTTCGGCGTCTATCCGCGCGTGTCGGCGATGGACATGCTCGACCACCTCGCGGTGCTCAAGGGTGTGTCCGGCCGCGGCGACCGCCGCGACACCGTCGAGGCGCTGCTCAGGCAGGTCAACCTGTGGGATGTGCGCAAGAAGGCCATCGCCGGCTTCTCGGGCGGGATGCGGCAGCGCTTCGGCATCGCGCAGGCGCTGATCGCCAACCCGCGGCTGATCATCGTCGACGAGCCGACCGCCGGCCTCGACCCGGAGGAACGCAACCGCTTCAACAACCTCCTGTCGGAGATCGGCGAGAACGTCGTCGTGATCCTGTCGACGCACATCGTCGACGACGTCACGGATCTGTGCCCGCGGATGGCGATCCTGGTCGGCGGCCGCATCGTCGAGTCGGGCACGCCGGGGGCGCTGATCGAGGGCCTGCGGGGACGCATCTGGCAGGCGAGCATCGGGAAGCACGAGGTCGAGGCGCTGCGACAGGAGGTGGCCGTCATCGCGACCCGCCTGCGCGCGGGCCTTACGGTGATCCGCGTCCTGTCCGATGCATCGCCCGGCGACCGCTTCACCCCCGTCGAGGCAGGGCTGGAGGACGTGTATTTCGCGACGCTGCATCGTCATCGCGCCGTGCCCCTGGCGAAGGCGGCCTGACATGCTCGGCTCCATCACCGCGTTCGAGTGGCGCTATCAACTGAAGAGCCCGGTCTTCTGGGTCGGCTTCCTGCTGTTCTTCCTGCTGACCTTCGGTGCGACGACGATCGACACGATCCAGATCGGCAGTCGAGGCAACGTCAACGTCAACTCGCCGTTCGCGATCGTGCAGACGATGGGGATCATGGGCGTGTTCGGCATCTTCATCCTCGTCGCGATGGTCGCGGGCACCGTGATCCGCGACGACGAGACCGGCTTCGCGCCGATCCTGCGCAGTACGCGGGTGTCGAAGGGTGCCTACCTGGTCGGCCGCTTCATCGGCTCGGTCGCCGCCGCGCTGCTGGTCATGGCGTCGGTGCCGCTGGCGATCGCGATCGGATCCGCCATGCCGTGGCAGGACGCCGAGAAGATCGGTGCGTTCGTCCCGTGGCACTACGTCTATGCGCTCGTGGTCTTCGCGCTCCCGACGATGCTTATCATGGGCGCCGCGTTCTTCGCACTCGCGACGGCCACGCGGTCGCTGATGTGGACCTACGTCGGCGCGGTGTCGATGCTGGTGCTGTTCACGGCGGCGCGGTTGTGGTCCCGCGATGTCGCCAAGGACACGTTCTCGGCACTGATCGATCCGTTCGGCCTGTCGGCGCTGGCGATCGTCACGAAGTACTGGACGGCGGCCGAACGCAACACGCAACTGCCGCCCATGTCGGGCCTGCTGCTCGAGAACCGCCTCCTGTGGATCGTCATCGCGATCGTCCTGTTCGCGGTCGCCTGGCGCATCTTCCGCTTCGAGACGCGCTCGCGTCCTGCCGATGCGAAGGCCGCGGTCGTCGAGGACGCCGTCGCGCCGCATGCAGGACCGCTGCCGATGCCGCGCGCCGATGCGGCGACCGGCTTCGTGCAGCTGTTCGCGCTGGCGCGCTTCGACATGGGCGCCGTGTTCCGCAGCCCGGCCTTCTTCGTGCTGCTGTTCATCGGGGTCATCAACTCGGGCTTCTCGCTGTGGTCCGTCGGCGAGTGGTACGGCAGCGCGTCGTATCCGGCGACCCGGCTGATGGTGCAGGCGCTGCAGGGTGCGTTCACGATCATGCCGGTGATCATCGCGATCTACTACGCGGGCGAGCTGGTCTGGCGCGACCGCGACCGGCGCATGCACGAGATCGTCGACGCAACCGCCGCCCCGGACTGGACCCATCTCGTGCCGAAGATCGTCGCGATCGCACTGGTCCTCACGGCCACATCGCTGGTCGCGGTGCTGACCGGGATGCTGGTCCAGCTCATCAAGGGTTACACGCACTTCGAGATCGGCGCGTATCTGCTGTGGTTCGTGCTGCCGACCGTGATCGGCGCGCTGCAGCTCGCCGTGCTGTCCGTGTTCGTGCAGGTGCTCGTGCCGCAGAAATTCATCGGCTGGGGCGTCATGCTGGTCTATCTCGTCGCGACGATCGCGCTGGCGTCCGCGGGGTTCGAGCACAACCTCTACAACTACGGGTCGTCGCCGAACGTCCCGCTGTCGGACATGAACGGGATGGCGCGCTTCTGGGTCGCGCAGGCCTGGTTCCAGTTCTACTGGGGCGCGTTCGCGCTGATCCTCGCGGTCTGCGCGTTCGGGCTTTGGCGGCGCGGGACCGCGACCGCGCTGCGTCCGCGACTGGCCGCGTTCCCGCGACGGATGCACGGCGGCGCGCTCGCGTTGCTGGTGATCGGCGTCGTCGCATGGGTCGGCAGCGGCGCGTTCATCTTCTACAACACCAACGTCCTCAACCGCTACCGCACGCAGACGGACCGCGAGCGGCTGCAGGCCGACGGCGAGAAGGAGCTGCTCAAGTTCGAGAAGATCACCGTGCCGCGCATCACAGGCGCGACGCTGAACGTGCAGCTCTATCCGAACCAGGTGCGGGCGGTGACCACCGGCAGCTACCGGATCGTCAACCGCAGCGACGCGCCGATCGACCAGATCCACCTCAACTGGATCGAGCGGCTCCAGGTCGACGAGCTGGTCGTCGATGGCGGAACGCTGGAGAAGGAATACGCCGGCTACCACTACCGGATCTACCGGCTGCAGCCGGCGATGCGGCCCGGGGAGACGCGCGAGATCCGTTTCAAGACCACGCTCGAGGAACGCGGCTTTCCGAACAGCAATCCGCTGACGCGGATCGTCGACAACGGCAGCTTCATCGACAACAGCGAGATCACGCCGAGCATCGGCATCTCGCGCGACATCTTCCTGACGGACCGGGCGAAGCGCCGGAAGTACGGACTGCCTTCGGACCTGCGCCCGCCGACCCTGGAGGACGAGTCGGGCCGCGTGCGCAACGTCTTCGCCCCGGCCGGCGACTGGGTCGATGCGGACATCACCGTCACGACCGATGCCGACCAGACGCCGATCGCGCCGGGCTACACGCTGTCGGACACCGTGGCCGACGGACGCCGCACCGTGCACTTCAAGCCCGATGCGCCGATCAACGACTTCTTCTCGATCCAGTCGGGGCGCTACGCGATCCGCCGCGACAAGGCCGGCGACATCGACCTGGCCGTCTACTACCTGCCCGGCCACGAGTACAACGTCGATCGCATCCTGAACGCGATGAAGGTGTCGCTGGCACTGTTCGGCGAACAGTTCTCGCCTTACCAGTTCCGCCAGGCGCGCATCCTCGAGTTCCCGAGCTACGCGTCGTTCGCGCAGTCGTTCGCGAACACGATCCCGTATTCGGAGGACATCGGATTCCTGACGAAGCTCGGCGATCCGGACAAGATCGACGTCGCGACCTACGTGACGGCCCACGAGATCGCGCACCAGTGGTGGGGTCATCAGCTCGTGCCGAGCAACCAGCAGGGCGCGACGATGCTCGTCGAGAGCTTCGCGCAGTACTCGGCGCTGCTGGTGATGGAGAAGATGTACGGGAAGGAACAGATGCGCAAGTTCCTGAAGTACGAGCTCGACCGCTACCTGCGTCGTCGCGGCGGCGAGGTCGTCGAGGAGCTGCCGCTCGCGCGCGTCGAGAACCAGCAGTACATCCACTACCAGAAGGGATCGCTGGCGATGTACTGGCTCAAGGAAGTCGTCGGCGAGGACAAGGTCAACCGGGCGATGTCGAAGATGGTCGCCGAGCACGCGTTCAAGGCGGCGCCGTACCCGAACACGCTCGACTTCCTGAAGATCCTGCGCGCCGAGGCCGGTCCGGAGAACGACCAGCTCATCACCGACCTGTTCGAGAAGATCACGTTGCTCGACGTCAAGGCGACCAACGCGAAGGCGGTCAAGCGGGCCGACGGCAAGTACGCCGTCAGCTTCACGGTCACCGCGAAGAAGCTGTATGCGGACGGCAAGGGCAAGGAGACCGAAGCGGCGCTCGACGAGCCGTTCGACATCGGCGTCTTCGATGCGGAGCCGGGCAAGAAGGGCTATACGGGGGCGTCGGTGATCTCGTTCGATCGCCGCCGCATCAAGACCGGCGAGCAGACCGTGGAGGTCGTGGTCGACAGGCTGCCGACGTTCGTCGGCGTCGATCCGTACAACAAGCGCATCGACCGGAACTCGGAAGACAACCTGGTGAAGGTCGACGGGCCGTGACCCGCGGACCGGGCGCCGCGCGGCGCCCGGTGTCGGCGATCAGCTGTCGCGGTACATCGTCGGGAAGAGCGTCTTGAGCGCCTCGACCTTGGGCTTGTCGTTGATGACGATGTACGGCTGCATCGGATGCAGCTTCAGATAGTTCTGGTGATACGCCTCGGCCGGATAGAACGCGACCAGCGGGGCGACCTGCGTCACGATGGGCGACGAGAAGGTCTTCGCCGCCTGCAGCTGCGCGATGTACGCGTCGACGATCTGCTTCTGGTCGGCGTCCTTGACGAAGATCGCCGAACGATACTGCGTGCCGCGGTCCGGACCCTGGCGATTGAGCTCGGTCGGGTTGTGCGCGACCGAGAAGAACACGCGCAGCAACTGACCCACCGTGACCTGCGACGGGTCGTAGACGATCTCGACGGACTCGGCGTGCCCGGTCGAGCCGGTGCTCACCGTGTCGTAGTCGGCCGTCTCCTTCTTGCCGCCGGCGTATCCCGACGTCACCGTGGTCACGCCCTTGACGTGCTTGAACACGGCGTCGACACCCCAGAAGCAGCCTCCCGCGACGACCAGGGTCTGCGAGCCCTTGGCCTTGGCGAGCGGCTGGTCGACCGCGGCCGCAGGAACGTTGGCGTTGGTGTCGCCCGCCTCGGCGAGGCCGCAGGCCGCGAGCGCGACGAGGACGGAAGCGGTGGCGGCGCGCGTGAAGCGCTTGAGCAGGGCAGTGCGGTTCATGGTGATCCTTTGGTCGTCTGGTTGATCAGGCGCGCTTGACGAACTTCATCGCGGCCGAGTTCATGCAGTAGCGCAGTCCGGTGGGCTTCGGGCCGTCGTCGAAGACGTGGCCGAGGTGCGCATCGCAGCGTCGGCACGACACGGCCGTGCGCGTCATCAGCAGGCTGCGGTCGGTGGTCTCGACCACGTTCTCCTTCGCGACCGGCTGCCAGAAGCTCGGCCAGCCGGTGCCGGATTCGAACTTGGCCTGTGAATCGAACAGCGGCGTCGCGCAGCACACGCAGCGGTAGAGGCCCTGGTCGTGCAGGTTCCAGGTGGCGCCGCTGAACGGACGCTCGGTGCCTTCCTGGCGGGCGACGTTGAACTGCGTGGCGTCGAGCAGCTTCTTCCATTCGTCGACGGACTTGACGACCTTCGGGACGGTGACCGGGGCCTGCCGGACGCCGGCATCGCTGAACGGGACGATCGTCACGGGGCCGCTCGTCGTGGGGTTCGCGGCCGCCGTGGCGGAGCGGCGCGTGCTCGCCCACGCCAGCGCGACGAGGGCCGCGCCTGCGGCGACGAGGAACCCGCGTCGGCGGGTCGGGTCGTCGGAGGCGGTCTGAACGGCGGTGGTTGCTTGCTTGGACATGCTCGGTGCTCCAGCGGTTGTGCGTGCTCTTGATACGCGGCGGGCAGGGCGCCAGTTTCGCCGCGCTCCGTGACCTAGTCGGGGGGCGTCACGCTTCATTACATGGGGCCAAGCCCGCGTGATTCCACAGACTCCGGCGGTGGCCCGATGCTCGGAAGCTTCCGCCCGGCCGCATTCTCCTCTGTCCGTCGCCGCACAGACAGCGGCGGGTGACGAAGCGTAGTCTGGCCGGCTTGAAACGAAGGGCTGATGCCCCATATCCGTGCAAGACTTTTTTCGGGGAATTCCTTCCATGCGGCTCGACAAACTCACCACCAAATTCCAGGAAGCGCTGGCCGATGCGCAGAGCATCGCGGTCGGCCACGACAACCCGTACATCGAACCGGTCCACGTGCTGTCGGCACTGCTCGCGCAGCAGGACGGCTCGGCCCGTTCGCTGCTGCAGCGCGCCGGTGTCAACGTGCAGCGGCTGTCCACCGCGCTCGACCAGGCGATCGACCGGCTGCCGAAGGTCGAAGGCACCGGCGGGCAGGTCCAGGTCGGCCGCGACCTGGGCGGGCTGCTGAACATCGCCGACAAGGAAGCGCAGAAGCGCGGCGACGAGTACATCGCCAGCGAGATGCTGCTGCTCGCCATCGCCGACGACAAGGGCGAGGCCGGCCGCACTGCGAAGGAAGCCGGACTCTCGAAGACCGCGCTGTCGACCGCGATCGAAGGCGTGCGGGGTGGCGCGACGGTCGACAGCGCCGATGCCGAATCGCAGCGCGAGGCGCTCAAGAAGTACACCATCGACCTGACCGATCGTGCGCGCCAGGGCAAGCTCGACCCGGTCATCGGCCGCGACGACGAGATCCGCCGCACCATCCAGATCCTGCAGCGGCGGACCAAGAACAACCCCGTGCTGATCGGCGAGCCCGGCGTCGGCAAGACCGCCATCGTCGAGGGCCTCGCGCAACGCATCGTCAACGGCGAGGTGCCTGAATCGCTCAAGGGCAAGCGCCTGTTGGTGCTCGACATGGCGCTGCTGCTGGCCGGGGCCAAGTATCGCGGCGAGTTCGAGGAGCGGCTCAAGGCCGTGCTGTCCGACATCGCGAAGGACGAGGGCCAGACGCTGGTCTTCATCGACGAGATCCACACGATGGTCGGTGCGGGCAAGGCCGAGGGCTCGATCGACGCCGGCAACATGCTCAAGCCCGCGCTCGCGCGCGGCGAGCTGCACTGCATCGGCGCCACCACCCTCGACGAGTACCGCAAGTACGTCGAGAAGGACGCCGCGCTCGAGCGTCGCTTCCAGAAGGTGCTGGTCGGCGAGCCGTCGGTGGAGAGCACCATCGCCATCCTGCGCGGCCTTCAGGAAAAGTACGAGGTCCACCACGGCGTGCAGATCACCGACCCCGCGATCGTCGCGGCGGCGGAGCTCAGCCATCGCTACATCACCGACCGCTTCCTGCCCGACAAGGCGATCGACCTGATCGACGAGGCCGCGTCGCGCGTCAAGATGGAGATCGACTCCAAGCCCGAGGTGATGGACCGCCTCGATCGGCGGCTGATCCAGCTCAAGATCGAGCGCGAGGCGGTGCGCAAGGAACGCGACGAAGGCTCGCAAAGGCGCTTCGGCCTGATCGAGGAAGAGATCGAGCGCCTGCAGAAGGAATACTCGGACCTCGAGGAGATCTGGAAGTCCGAGAAGGCGGCCGTGCAAGGTTCGGCGCACATCATGGAAGAGATCGACCGCGTCAAGGCCGAGATCGTCAAGCTGCAGCGCGAAGGGAAGTTCGGGCAGGTCGCGGAGCTGCAGTACGGCAAGCTGCCGGAACTCGAGAAGCAGGCCAAGGCCGCCGAGGACGAGGGCGCCGACCACAAGCCCAACCAGCTGCTGCGCACGCAGGTCGGCGCCGAGGAGATCGCCGAAGTGGTCTCTCGCGCGACCGGCATCCCGGTCAGCAAGATGATGACCGGCGAGCGCGACAAGCTGCTGTTCATGGAGGACGCGCTGCACAAGCGCGTCGTCGGCCAGGACGAGGCCGTGCGCCTCGTGTCGGACGCGATCCGTCGCTCGCGCGCCGGACTGTCGGACCCCGATCGCCCTTACGGGTCCTTCCTCTTCCTCGGCCCGACCGGCGTCGGCAAGACCGAGCTGTGCAAGGCGCTCGCGAGCTTCCTGTTCGATTCGGAAGACCATCTCGTGCGCATCGACATGAGCGAGTTCATGGAGAAGCACAGCGTGGCCCGCCTGATCGGCGCGCCGCCGGGGTATGTCGGCTACGAGGAGGGCGGTTATCTCACCGAGCTCGTGCGGCGCAAGCCGTACAGCGTGATCCTGCTCGACGAGATCGAGAAGGCGCACCCGGACGTGTTCAACGTGCTGCTGCAGGTGCTCGACGACGGACGTCTCACCGACGGCCAGGGACGGACCGTGGACTTCAAGAACACGGTGATCGTGATGACGTCGAATATCGGCTCGCAGCTGATCCTCGCCGAGAGCGCGGGCCTGAGCGCCGATCCGACGACGGCGGCCGCGGTCTACGAGCGCATCAAGGGACTGGTGTGGCAGGAGGTCAAGCAGGAGTTCCGGCCCGAGTTCCTGAACCGCATCGACGAGGTCGTGGTGTTTCACGGACTGGACCAGGCCAACATCGCGTCGATCGCCAAGATCCAGCTGAGCGGGCTCGAGAAGCGCCTGGCGAAGCTCGAGATCGACCTCGACGTGAGCGATGCAGCCCTCACCAAGCTGGCCACCGCGGGCTTCGATCCCCTGTTCGGCGCGCGGCCGTTGAAGCGCGCCATCCAGCAGCAGATCGAGAATCCGCTGTCGCGCATGCTGCTCGAAGGCAAGTTCGGTCCGAAGGACAAGGTGCACGTCGACTTCGGCGAGCGGGGCTTCAGCTTCGACCCGGGTCACGCGATCGCCGCGTGAATGCAGGGCGGCCGGCGGACCGTCGCCGGCCGCCCTGGTCCTGCGTCAGCGCAGGCGCACGCTCACGATCGCGTCGATTCGTCGTCCGGTCATCCGGTAGAACTGGCCTTCGCCGAGTTGGCTCAGCAGGATCGCGTCGCGACGATCGGTCAGGTTCGCTGCGGTCAACGTCAGCGTGACGCGGTCGAAGCGATAGCCGATCGACGCGTCGAGAATGCTGTAGCCGCCGACCCGCGCGGTGTTCGACGCGTCCAGGTAGCGCGATCCGGTGTACACGTTCGTCAACGATCCGCGCAGTCCGCGCGGCGGGGCGTAGATCAGCCCCGCCCCGGCGCGCAGCCGCGGATTGAGGATCTGGCGCTTGCCGGCCAGCTGGGTCGGCGTGCCGTCGATGTCGGTCACGTAGTCGCGGTAGCGCGCGTCGCTCCACGTCGCGTGCCCCTTGAGCGTCCAGTCGGGCGAGAGGTGCAGCGCGCCTTCGAACTCGACGCCCTTGTAGCGTTGCCGGCCGCCCGACTCGAGCACCGCGGTGCCGTTGGCGGCGGTGGCGAGGACGGGCTGGTTGTCGAAGTCGACGACGAAGCCGTCGAGATCGAACTCGGCCAGCTCGTTGAGGATGTCCCCCTTGAACCCGGCGACGAAGCTGCGCTGCGTCTCGGGCCTGAGGAGGCCGCCGCCCGCCGGTTTCGCTTCGGGATTCGGCGTGAAGTCGATCTGCGCCGGCTGGAACGTATTGCCCGCGCTCGCATGCAGCGTGAGTTCGCTGACGAAGCGATCTTTGGCCCGCAGCACGCGCCACTGGCCTCCCAGGGAGCCGCTCAGGCGATGCACGTCCTGCGTCGTGTACGCGGACGTCGTGACGCCGCGGCTGTTGACCCGCGTCTCCGCCCGGGTCTCGTGGGTGTCGTTCCAGCGCAGCCCCGCGAGCAGGCTCGTGTCAGCGGTCGGCGCGTAGCGGCTCTGGACGTAGACGCCGAGGAACCGTCGATAGTCGTCGAACGCAAGACTGCCCTTCGACGCGCCCAGCGCACCGAGGTCGGGCACCGTGGCCTGGCCGTTCAGCGCCAGTCGGGTTCCGTAGCGCGTGCTGTCGACATCGGCGCGGCCGACCAGCAGGTTGACGCCTGCCGTCACGGCCAGCCCGCTGGCGAGCGCGGTCGTGAGATGACTGTCGACGAACAGGTCGTGCAGGTGCTGCGACTGCCCGAACGCTTCCAGGTCGGCCTGCGTCGCGGACGTGTAAGGCGACACCGTGTCCCCCGCATCGATGAAGCCGCGCACGCTGTCGTTGTGCGTGTCGGTGTAGGCGACGGTCGTGCCCCACAAGCCGAACGACAGCGGGCGGTCGTAGCCCAGCACCAGCTGCGAACGGTCCGTGTCGAGCTTCGCGTCGCGCGGGTTCTGGTTGAAGTCCTGCGACAGCAGCGTCGTGAACTGGCCGGTCGACGGCTCGATCAGCCCCGGGCTGTTGGGCTTCTGCCGCAGCGACAGCAGGTTCACGTCGGCGCGGAACTGCCCGGACGCAAGCTCGGTGCCGAGTCGCCAGGCACCCTGCGCGCGCTTGTGGCCGGCGCGCGAATCGGACAGCTTGTCGTCGCCGAGGTCGAGGCTGAGCGACTGGCGAACGGATCCCGTCGACAGCACCGTCGACCCGCTCGCGCCTACGGAACCGTAGCTTCCGTAGCGGAAGTCGATGGTGTTCGCAGCCTGGCCGGCCGCGTAGTGGATGACGTTGATCGTGCCGGCGAACGCGGTGGTCCCGTAGTACACGGGCGTCGCACCGCGCAGCACTTCGATGCGCTCGACGTTGACCAGCGAGATGGCCTCGAACTGCGGGACGAATGCGCCACCCGCCGGGATGCCGTCGATCAGCAGCAGCAGATCGTCGACTTCCCGGACGCCGAGCAATCCCGGCACCGCACCGGCCGGGCCGGCGTCGCCGCCGGTCGCGACGCTCACCCCGCCGAGCAGGGAGAGGGCGCCGCGCAGGTCCATCGCGCCGCGATCGCGCAGTTCGTCGCCGGTGACCACGCCGATCGACCCGGGGACCGCCTGCACGCGCTCGCCGAAACGGGTAGCCGTGACCTGCACGGTCTCGAGCATCGACGCACGCGGCGGCGGGGCGGACTGGGCCGATGCGCACGCTGGCGCCATCGCGCAGAGGAACGACGCCATGAACTGCGGGAGCGGGGGATGGGAGCGGATTCGCATGAGGTGATCGTGCGGGTGGAGCGGGAGGGCGCGGGGCGTCGAGCACCCCGCCGGGTCCTCGCGCGAGGACCCGGAAGCTCGGTCGATGGATGCGAGGCGGCCCGCGAAGGCGCGGGGGCGTCAGCGGCGACGACGACGCGACAGCGTCATGCCGACCGCCGCCGCTCCGGCAAACAGCAGCGACATCGTCCCCGGCTCGGGAATCACCGTGACCTGGATCGCGCTCAGCGTGGCGCTGAGCGAGCGGATGTTGGTGCCGTCCGCGTTGCCGGTGAAGAAGCCGAAAGTGCTCAAGGTGGTGTCTAGGTTGGTCGCGAGCTGCGACGCGTTGAGCAGCAGCGCGATGGCGTTGTTCGACGGCCAGGGATTGAGGCCTTCGAGGTCGACGCTGAACGTGCTGTTGAGGTTGCCGCCCTGGCCGACCGGCGAGACCTGGGCTTGGTAGATCGCCGAATATAGGTCTGGGGTGATGCTGGCCGTGGAGGCGTAGCCCGGTAAGACCGACAGGCCGCCGATGTTGAACGAGACGAAGCGGGCCACAACCGTGTCGTAGACGAAGGTACCGGCGACCGCCGAACCGACGGTGAAGGCCGAGTTGATCTGCGAGTCGACCGTGCCCGAGAAGCGGGTGTCGAGCAGGCTGGCATGGGCCTGTGTCGCGGCGGTCAGGGCGACGACGGTGACGGCGAGGGAGAAGAGTCGTTTCATGGTGGTTCCGTGAAAAGTGGATCGGTGCGAGCGGCGCGAATCCCGGGGAGGGTGGTGGTGAGCGCGGAACGTGTTCAGTCGTCGTCGCGCTTCGCGACGGACACCTTGCCGCGAATGTGCGGATACGGCTTGCTGCCCATCATCCCGGTCCACAGGACCTTGTTGAAGCGGGCGGTCGGGACCTGGTCGGCCTCCGCGAAATTGAAGCCCGCCGTGACCTTGTCCCAGTAGGAGGCGGAATGACGGGGCTTGATGTTCGGACCTTCGGCGTAGCGCACCGGGCTGTCGGCGTGGGCGAGCGACAGCGTGGTGGTCCTCAGGACGGTGGAGGCCACGGCGGTGTAGGTCCACGCGCCCGACGACGCGATGTCGAACACGTCGGCCATCGGACGCTGGAAGGCCGTGTTGAGGTTGATGTGCTGCGTCCCCAGCAGGTCCTCGATGGTGCGCAGCGCGTTGACCTGGCTGTAGCGCGTGCTCACGACGGCGCCCTGCTTCACGTAGGGACCGACGACGTAGGACGTGGCGCGGTGCGAGTCGACGTGGTCGGGACCGTCCTGACAGTCGTCCTCGGTCACGATGATCACGGTGTCCGCCGCGTACGGACTGCGGGCGACCGCCTCGACGAGGCGAGCGACGGCGAGATCGTTGTCGGCCTGCTGGGTTTCCGGCGTGTTGACGCCGCCGAGCGCCGTGCCGAAGCTGCCCATGTGGTCGTGGCTCAAGCGCACCAGCGACAGGTTCGGCAGGCTGCCATTGGCGACGAACTAGTCGAATTCGCGCTTCCACTCGTTGTAGCGCCACAGGTCCGGGTAGTTCTGGTCGTAGCCGCGGAAGTAGGGGTCGGTGACCGACGCGAGCGACGGCTCGAGCGGTGCGACCTGCACGATGCCGGCTGCATAGGGATCGCTCACCGGCGCCGCGATGGTGCCGATGCTGCCGATGTTGTTGACCAGGAAGCCGTAGTTGCGCACCGCGCCGCCCGCCTGCTGGACCGCGTTGAAGATGTAGCCCTTCTGGATGCCGAACGGCGCGTCCGCCGACGCATGGTTGCCGGTGCCGGTCAGCACGTTGGCGGTGCCACCGGGAAGACCGGCGGTGGCGGCGCTGTAGTTCGTCGTGCCCGCGGTCCCGGCCGCGGCGTCGCGTTGGGCAACCGTCGGGAAATTGACCGGCACGTTGCGGTTGGTGCCCTCGGACTCGTACGACAGTCCGCGGTTGACGGCCGCGTGGTTCAATTGCTGCGTGATGGTCTCCGTGTTCGTCACGCGCCCTTGCAGCGCCCACGCCCAGCCGTCCATGCTGCCGTCGCCCGGGTCCATGAAGTTGTCGAGCGTGACGAAGCGGGTCGCGAGGTTGTGGAAGTTCGGGGTGATGCGCTTGCCGAACTGAGTCAGCGTCGGATCCGCATTGGCGCCGTTGGTCAGGTCGCCGAGGATCTGGTCGAAGGTGCGGTTCTCCTTGACGATGTAGATCACGTGCCGGATGCGGCCGCGCAGGAAGTTCATCGTCGTCGCGTCGTTCGCGACCGGCGTCGCCGAGTAGAGGTTGTTCGATGCCACTTGGGCGGTGAGCACGGGCAGCTCGGTGGCGGCGGGAACCGGTGCACTGACCAGCGATGCGCGCTCGAGCTGGAACTGGTACTGGTTCGAGGCGGTGGCCGCGGTGGCCGCGGCTGCGTTGCCTCCCGGATAGGTGATCGTCGTCAATCGGGCCGTGCTGCCGGCGAGGTGCCCCGGGTTCGGGCCCGTCGCGCTCTTGCCATTGATGACGTACATCCACGAACCGTCGGCGCTGAACGTGATGTCGTGCGGCTCGTAGGCCGTCGGGATGAGGCCCGTGACCTGGTTCGCGTTCGTACCGGTCAACGGAATCACTGCGATCGAGTTGGCACCCGCGTTCACCGCATAGAGCGTGTTGCCGTCCCGGGAGAGCGTGACGCCGAACGTGCCGACACCGGTCTGCGCACCGGCCAGGACGCCGGCGGGTGCTCGGGCGTCGATCTTCGCGACGACGACGTTGGCGGTGGTGTCGATGACCGCGACCTGGTCCGCGTTGTCCTGCGCCACGTAGAGCTTCGCTTGCGTCGCGTCCAGGGTCATGCCGAGCGCGTTGCCGTCGAGCTTGATGCGCGAGACCAGGTGTCCGGCGGTCGGCGACGACACGTCGACGGCGACGACCTCGCGGTCGCGGTCCGACGACACGTACGCGGTCGCGTTGCCCTTGACGACGACCGCGAACGGGAAGCTGCCGCCCACGCCGCCGCTGACCGCCTCGTTGCGCGCGAAGTAGGGGCGCAGGTCGTGCTCGTAGCGCACGGTCCGTGTCGCCGTGTCGATGATGCTGATCGAATCGTTGTAGTTGTTCGCCACGACCAGCGTCCTGCCGTCGGCGGACAGACCGATGCCGCTCGCGTTGGGCTGCACGCCGATGCCGATGCCCGTGCCCGTGTGTCCGAGGACGATGCGGGCCGCCTGCGACCAGATACCGGCCGTCTTCCCGTACACGTAGACGGCGTCGTCGTTGCCACCGGCCGCGTACAGCGTGTTGCCGTCCGGACCGAAGGTGAGGCCGACGTGGGCGTTGGCCTGCTTGATGACCTGCGTGAGCAGCGGCTGCGTCTTGTTCGCGCCGCTCACGTCGTACAGGAAGATGTACTGCGTCGAGTTGCCCGTATCCACGGTGCCGTTCGGTCGATACAGCGAGTTCTGTCCGGCGCACAGCACCGCGAGCGTCGTCCCGTCGGGACTGAGCTGCGAACGCACCGCCTCGCCGGCGACGAAATTCGGATAGGCCGGCAAGTTCGGGTTGAGGAACTGTTGCACGGCGCCGGCGACGGCCGTCGGGGTGACAAACTGGCCCGTGGCGAGGGGCAGCGCACCGGAGTCGGCAGGCAGGCCGGCCAAGGCCGGCAGGGCGGCGAGCATCGCAGAAGCGAACGCACCGAGCTTGAATCGTGTCAGTCGCGAACGTCGGATCATGGTGGGGGCCTTTTCGAGTGGGGGGTGACCGGTCGATGCGCGGGACTGTCCAGGTTGCTGTGTCGCGTCGCCATCGGCTTGACCGGGGTATCGCCAGCCGCGCTCTTGTCGCGCGGTCCGGGTCATCACGGCGGATCGCCATTGAGACAGTCGAAGATGTCACCGCGAAGTCGTGCAGATGACGCAACGCGGGTCGGCTCGGCGCATCGATCGACCAGCGCGTCGGCCGCAAGAACGCCGTGGGCTTTCAGGATCGCGAGAGTCAGGCGCGCAGGTTTGACTCGAGGTCCGTGGGACCTTCGACCGGAGCGATGCGACCGGTCCTTTCCAGGCGTTCGTATTGCGCGATCACCTGGGCGCCGAACAGCACCAGCGTCGCGGCGATTTCTAGGCTGAGCAGCACCACGATGGCCGTGGTCAGCGAGCCGTAGACGACGTTGACCTGCGACAACGTCGCGAAGTAGAACGTCAGCGCCCGGCGCGTCACTTCCCACAGCAGCGCCGCCGTCACGCCACCGAGCAGCGCATGCCGCAGGCGCAGGCGACCGACCGGCATGACGAGATACAACGAGGTGAGCAGGAAGATTTCACCGACCAGCCCGAGCAGGTACAGCAGCAGACCCGACATGCCCGACAGCGACCAGCTGCGACCGAACAGCTCGACCGATTCCTGACCGACGACCTGCAGCACGCCGGACACGATCGTCACCAGCAGCAGGCCGACGCACAGGCTCAGCACGAACAGGTAGGGCATCACGGCGGACACGAGGAAATGCCGCGTGCGATCCGACTTGCGGTGGTGGAAGATCACGGCCATCGAGCTCTCGAGCACCGCGAACGCGAGCGAGCTGAAGAAGATCATCGTCACGAGCAGCACGGGACCGACGACGTCGCGGTGGGCGAGGAAGTGTGCGAGCTCGACGACGATGGCCTGCGACTGACCGGGCAGCAGCCACTCGAGATACCGGCCGATCGTCTGCAACAGTGCGTCCTGATCGATGAAATGCGACATCGCCACGGCGCTCACGATCAGCAGCGGCACGATCGACAGCAGCGCGTAGTAGGCCACCGCGCCGGCGAGCAGCAGGCCCTGGACCTGCCGGAAGCCCTTGACCGCCTCCCACAGGAAGCGGAGCGGATGACGCAGCAGAAGCGCGGCGTTGTCGCGGTGACGGATCGGCGGACGCGAGGCCAGTGGCATGGCCGGATGGTAGCCCGCGTTCGGCGTCGGCGATCGTCGCGTCGATGCGGGTGAGCGCGACGTCCTCGTCGCCGCTGACCTGCGCGTCGCCCGGGCGATGCTCGACCAGCCGGCGGGCGGTCCGCAGGTCGGTCAGCGCATGCAGGTTGGCAGGATGGTTGCCGGGCAGGTCGGCATATGCGCGGCGCCCGTCAGCGACGCGCCGTCGCATCGCTCGCGGCGATGACGGCGAGTCGCTCCTGCTTGCCCCAGCTGCGCTGGCGCGTGAGGAAGGTCACCCAGCCCAGCGTCGCGCCCACGTGACGCAGGATCTGGAAGGTGAAGGGCTCGGCCAGCGCGGCGAGCAACGCGAGTCCGAAACGGGCCTCGGTCTTCTCGCCGATCCAGCGGCGATACAGGTGTACCGACCACAGATGGAATGCGAGGTCGATCGCGATCTTCGCGACGATCCAGGCCGACACGGGCAGCAGGACGCTCAGTCGTCCCTGCACGAGCGAGACGATCAGGATGGCGAGCGCGGTCAGCCCGAAGATCGGCTGCATCGTGTCGACCGCCTTGACGGGCAGCATCCAGCGGCCGACGTTTCCGTAGCGGCGTCCGTCGCCGACCATGCCGCGGTACCAGTACTGGGTCTGCAGGAAGCCGCCGAACCAGCGGCGGCGCTGGCGCAGGAACGCGCTGGTCGAGCTCGGCGCCTCGGTCTGCGCCCGCGCGTCGCCGAGCACGCGGGACCGCCAGCCGAGGCCATGCTCGGCGGAGAAGCGGGCCAGCCGGTGGATCAGTTCGTAGTCCTCCACCAGGCAGTTCGGATCGAAGCCGCCGACGGTGACCACCGCGTCGCGCCGGAAGCCGGCGAAGGCGCCCGAGATCAGCAGCAGGCTGTCGACCTTCATCCAGGCATAGCGCGAGAGGAAGTTGCGGATGTACTCGTAGGTCTGGAACCACTCGAACAGGCGGCCGGTCAGCGACGGGCCGCAGACCGGGACGAGCACTCCGGTGGCCGCCACCAGCGACGGTTCGTTCGAGAACGCGCGCCGCATCGCGCGGATCGCGCCGGGCGACAGGTGGGTGTCAGCGTCCACCGTCATCACCACGGCCGTGCGGCATGCGTCGATCGGCGACAGCAGCGCGGCGTTCAGGGCGCGGGCCTTGCCGCCGTGAACGGCTCGCAACCAGTGAAGCGTCGGCACGGTCGTGCTGGTCGCCCACGCGCCCGGCGCCGGCTCGGCGAATCCGAACTGCGCGACCAGCAGCGCGCTCGTTCCGTCGGTCGATCCGTCGTCGGCGATCACGATCGCATCGGGCGGTTCTTCCTGTGCGAGCAGGGATGAGATCGTCTGTGCCAGCACCTTGGCCTCGTTATGGGCCGCGACCACGACGGCCAGCGTCTCGGCTCGCGTGTTCCCGGCGACGGCGACCGGAGGCCGCAGCAACGACCAGGTCTGCCAGCCGACGAAGGCGAGCAGCAGCGTGTCGTAGAGGATGTAGGCGACCCCGGTCGACCAGGCGTAGATGCCGCCGAGCGAGAAGGCGCTGGCGAACAGCAGCAGCCACACGACGCCGACGGCGCCATGCACCAGCAGGCTCGCGAACGGGGTGACCCGAGGCAGGAAGCGGGGGGAGTTGAGGACGAGGGCGTCCTCGAGGGGGGGCATCAGGTCGGCAGCGGCAGCGGCAGCGGGGCAGGAGGCATGATCCCATGTACGCGCCCGACGCCTCGGCGGATGTGGTGACGAGATGTCACCGGACATGGGCGGGCGCCGCGCTACGACTGCCCGGCGGTTTGCGATACTGCGGCCTTTCCCACGCACCGCACGGCACCGCCGTCGAACGAGCATGACGCTTCCCGAGCGCTACACACGTACCGCCATCGCGTTGCACTGGACGATCGCGTTGCTGATCGTCGTCAACGTGGTCCTCGCGCTGTCTGCCGACTACCTGCCGGACGAGCGCATTCGCGGCGTCATCGACCTGCACAAGTCGATCGGCATTACGGTCCTCGGGCTCGCGTCGATGCGCCTGCTGTGGCGCCTCACGCATCCCGCGCCGGCCCTGCCGACGCGTTATGCGCGCTGGGAGCGCGTCGGTGCGCACATCGCCCACGGGCTGCTGTATTTGCTGATCTTCGCGCTGCCGCTGTCCGGATGGCTGCACGACTCGGCGTGGAAGGACGCGGCGACGCATCCGATGACGCTGTTCGGCACGATCCCGTGGCCGCGCGTCGGCTGGGTCATGAACCTCGATCCTGCGACCCGGGAAACCCTGCACGACCGCTTCGGTGATTTGCACGCGTGGTTCGGCTACGTTCTCTATCTCGCGTTCGCGCTGCACGTGATCGGCGCGCTGAAGCACCAGTGGTTCGACCGCGAACCCGAGTTGCAGCGGATGCTGCCTTGACAGGCAGCATAATAAACAAAGACTATCGATTTTATTTCCAAATAACGCTTGATCTATCAATGAGTGCGCTGCACACTCCTCCCCCTGCCATCCACCCCAGGAGACCTACCCCATGACTGAACTGAAGAATATCGAAGGCCAGAACGTCCCGGACGTCACGTTGATGATCCGCAAGGACGGCGATTGGGCCAAGGTCACGACCGACGACCTGTTCGCGAACAAGACCGTGGTCGTGTTCTCGTTGCCGGGTGCGTTCACCCCGACCTGCTCGTCGACCCACCTGCCGCGCTACAACGAACTGGCCCCGATCTTCAAGAAGCATGGCGTGGACTCGATCGTCTGCGTGTCGGTCAACGATCCGTTCGTGATGGAAGAGTGGGCCCGCGACCAGGAGTCCGAGAACGTGATGCTGCTGCCCGACGGCGCCGGCTCGTTCACCAAGGGCATGGGCATGATGGTCGACAAGAGCGCGATCAACTTCGGCGAGCGCTCGTGGCGCTACTCGATGCTCGTGAAGAACAAGAAGATCGTGAAGATGTTCATCGAGCCGGAGAAGGACGGCGACCCGTTCGAAGTTTCCGACGCCGACACGATGCTGAAATTCATCGACCCGAGCGCGAAGGCCCCGGACCAGATCGCGATCTTGACCCGCATCGGCTGCCCGCATTGCGCACGGGCCAAGAAGGCGCTCACCGCGGCCGGCATGGACTACGTCGAGGTGCCGCTCGGTCACACGATCCGTACCAAGGCGGTCGGTGCAATCTCGGGCGGCCAGACCGTGCCGCAGGTGTTCATCAACGGCAAGCTGATCGGTAGCGCCGACGACCTCGAGGCCTACCTGAAGAAGGCGGCCTAGGCCGCGTTGTTCGAAAGCGGCCCTGCGGGGCCGCTTTTTCCATCGATTCCCTATTCGTACCTTTTGCAGAGACACGCCATGAACCGTATCGAAACCGACGTCGCCGTCATCGGCGCGGGCACTGCGGGGCTCGCCGCCTACCGGGCCGCGAAGACCGCGGGCAAGCGCGCGATCCTGATCGAGAGCACGGTCTACGGCACGACCTGTGCCCGCGTCGGCTGCATGCCGAGCAAGCTGCTGATCGCGCCGGCCGAAGCCGCCCACAACCTCGATCGCCTGGCCGCCTTCGGCATGTCGGTCGATGCCCCGTTGAAGATCGACGGCAAGGCGGTGATGAAGCGCGTGCAGAGCGAGCGCGACCGCTTCGTCGGCTTCGTGACGAGCGGGGTCGACGAGATTCCGGCGGCCGACAAGGTGTTCGGCTACGCCACCTTCGTCGACGACCACACTCTGTCGATCGACAGCGGCACGACCATCGCCGCGAAAGCGATCGTCATCGCTACCGGGTCGACGCCGTCGTTTCCGCCGATCTGGAAGGCGCTCGGCGACCGGCTGATCACCAACGACCACATTTTCGAGTTCGACGACCTGCCGGAGAGCGTCGCCGTGTTCGGTCCGGGCGTGATCGGCCTCGAGCTCGGCCAGGCCCTTCATCGCCTCGGCGTCCGCGTGAAGGTGTTCGGGCGCGGGGGCGGCGTCGGACCGATCGGCGACCCGGCCGTCATCGCCGAGGCCTACAAGGTGCTCGGCGAGGAGTTCTACCTCGACACCGACGCGCACGCCGACGTGCGGCGCGAGGGCGACGAGGTCGTCGTCGAGTTCAAGGCGCTCGACGGCACCCATCAGGTGGAGCGCTTCGAATACCTGCTGGCCGCGACCGGCCGCACGCCGAACGTGCGCCACATCGGCCTCGAGCACACGTCGCTCGAGCGCGACGCCCATGCGGTCCCGCTGTTCGATCGCAACACGCTCCAGTGCGGGACGTCGTCGATCTTCATCGCCGGCGACGTCAACAACGACGTCCCGGTGCTGCACGAGGCTGCCGACGAGGGTCGCATCGCCGGCGAGAACGCGGCGCGCTTTCCGGCCGTGAAGCCGGGCCTGCGTCGGGCCGCGATCGGCGTGATGTTCACCGACCCGCAGATCATGCTGGTCGGTGGAGGCTACCGAGCGGCCCAGCATGTCCCGCACGTGGTCGGGGCCGTGTCATTCGTCGACCAGGGACGCGCGCGGGTCATGCTGCGCAACAAGGGCCTGCTGCACATCTATGCGGAGATCGGCACCGGTCGCTTCCTCGGCGCCGAGATGCTCGGGCCCGACGCGGAGCACATCGCCCACCTGCTGGCCTGGGCGCTGCAGATGCACTGCACCATCGCGCAGATGCTGGAGATGCCGTTCTACCACCCGGTGGTCCAGGAAGGGCTGCGTACGGCACTGCGCGACACGCAGGCGAAGCTGGACGCGCAGCAGGCTCCGGTCCGCCGTGCCGCCTGAGCGTCTCGCTCCCCAACCCGACGGCCGCGCGATGCGGCCGTTTTCGCGTCCGGCCGCCGGCCTGCGCGCCCCTGCCGTTGCTGCGTCGCACGAAACGTCCCGTATCGTGAAATCATGCATTCACATTGCAATATAAAAAACATAAGACGTTGATATGAAACTAAAGTATTTTTAGTCTTATATAAGACATCGCTCTTGTTCGTGACGCAGGAACTGCGTACGATTCCGTTCATCGCAACCGGCCGTCCAAGCACCGGACCACGCCTCGCGGTCCTCCCCGAAACATCGTTCACCCACGGAGTCCAACATGAGCTCACGCGAACTCGAGATTCAGAAGCTGCAGAAGGATTGGGACACCAATCCCCGCTGGAAGAACATCAAGCGCGGCTATACGGCCGCCGACGTCATCCGCCTGCGCGGCTCGCTGCAGGTCGAGCACACGCTGGCCAAGCGCGGCGCCGACAAGCTGTGGAACCTCGTCAACAACGAGCCCTTCGTCAACACGCTCGGCGCGCTGACCGGCAACCAGGCGATGCAGCAGGTCAAGGCCGGCCTGAAGGCGATCTACCTGTCGGGCTGGCAGGTCGCCGGCGACGCCAACCTGGCCGGCGAGATGTACCCCGACCAGTCGCTGTATCCCGCGAACTCGGTGCCGATGGTGGTCCGCCGCATCAACAACGCGTTCACCCGCGCCGACCAGATCCAGTGGTCCGAAGGCAAGAACGACGTCGACTTCTTCGCGCCGATCGTGGCCGATGCGGAAGCCGGCTTCGGCGGCGTCCTCAACGCGTTCGAGCTGATGAAGTCGATGATCGAGGCGGGCGCCGCGGGCGTCCACTTCGAGGACCAGCTGGCGTCGGTCAAGAAGTGCGGCCACATGGGCGGCAAGGTGCTGGTCCCGACACGCGAAGCCGTCGCCAAGCTGGTCGCCGCGCGTCTCGCTGCCGATGTCATGGGCACGCCGACGCTGGTCATCGCGCGCACCGATGCGGAAGCGGCCGACCTCGTCACCAGCGACATCGATCCCAACGACCAGGAGTTCCTGACCGGCGAGCGCACGGTCGAGGGCTTCTACCGCACCAACGCCGGCCTCGACCAGGCCATCTCGCGCGGCATCGCGTATGCCGAGTACGCGGACATGGTGTGGTGCGAGACCGGCAAGCCGGATCTCGAGTACGCCCGCAAGTTCGCCGAGGCCGTGCACGCGGTCCATCCGGGCAAGCTGCTGGCCTACAACTGCTCGCCCAGCTTCAACTGGAAGAAGAACCTCGACGACGCGACCATCGCATCGTTCCAGGTCGAGCTCGGCAAGATGGGCTACAAGTTCCAGTTCATCACGCTGGCCGGTTTCCACAGTCTCAACTACTCGATGTTCAACCTGGCGCACGGCTATGCCCGCAACCAGATGAGCGCGTTCGTCGAGCTGCAGGAAGCCGAGTTCGCGGCGGCCTCGAAGGGCTTCACCGCGGTCAAGCATCAGCGCGAGGTCGGCACCGGTTACTTCGATGCGGTCACGCAGACCATCGAGCGCGAGGCGTCGACCACGGCGCTGAAGGGGTCAACGGAGGACGAGCAGTTCTTCGGTGGACATGGCGACGAAGAGAAGAAGGTCGCGTAACGCGGTCGGCAAAAAAGGCGCCGCAGGATTTTTTCCCGCGGCGCTTTTTCTTTTTGATGGGGTGCCGACGTGGAGTCAGTGCCCGCGCGGCGCGAACGGAGCGATATTGATCGACAGTCCCATCGCGTTGTACCCCGCGTGATTCGGGTGCAGGTAGTCCCACGGCAGCTGCGTGAACTGGCTGTTGGGAACGTAGGCGGCGCGCATGTTGCCAGTCGCCGGATCGAGGACGGCCTGGTCGAAGTCGACGACCCCGTCGAACAGTCCCGACGAGCGGATGTACTGGTTGATCGTATTGCGATGCCCATTGATCACGGCACCGTTGTCGACGGTCGCCAGGAAGCTCGGAAAGTTGACGAGGTCCCATCCCTGGCTCGGGTTGTTCAGGCCCAGTGCCGAAATGATCGTTGCACCGTAGACCTTGATGCCTCTGGCATGAAGCCGGCCGACGACGTTTTGATAGCCGGCAATGATGTTCGCCGGTGTATGGATCACTGGATTCTCGATGACCGGCGCTGGGCTGGCGGCCTGTCCGTAGCCGGCTCCGAGGTCGTTGATCCCTTCGAGCCAGATCACGTGGGTCAGCCCGGACAGGCCGAGTACGTCGCGGTCGAGCCGGTCGACCGCGGCCGGTCCCGATGCCGCATTCGGCACGGCAGGCGGAATGACGCGATTGCCGCCGATCGCCTCGTTGACGACGCTCACGCGGTTGCCGTACGCATTGTGCAGGCGACGCGAGAGCACGTTGGCCCAGCGGTCGTTGGTGTTCAGCGTCGTATGCGTCCCATCGGTGATCGAGTCTCCGAAGACACAAACGACCACCGTTCCTGTCGGCGCCATCACATCCACGGCCGTCAGGAAGAACCAGGAGGTGGTCGTGTATTCGTAAGCGAAGCCGTCGAGATCCTCCGTATGGTTACCGCTGCCGGCCGGCGTGACGAATGACGTCGTGTTGGCCCCGCTGTGATAGGTCATGTGGCCGCTGTCGCCCGCCACGGAGTAGCTGATCGCGAGGTTGCGTCCCTGGAGGAGCGTGTCGTCGGGGTCGTCGACCCATGACAACGACACGCTGTCGCTCCAGGTCTCCTGGCCGGGCGGGATCGTGACCGTGCGTCGGCCTGCGAACGTCACCCGCTTCGTCGTCCCCGGCACGACGTTGGCGCCGTACTCCTGCAACGCGACCGTGACCGCGTTGAGGGTCAACGGCTGATTGCCGAAGACATTCGAGATGCGCACGCGCGTGCGCTTGCCCCACAGGTCGGGTTTGACGATCGAGCGAAAGGTCTGGTCGACCGCCGTGGCGCCCGAAGTCTTCGCGTTCGGAAACGGGAACGAGAGATCCGGCGAAATGTTGGCGACGGTGTACTTCGTCGGCGAGAAGCCCAGTGCCTGGTTCTGAGGCAACGGCGCCGCATAGACGAAATAGGCGGCCGGCGATGTGGCCCACGTCGCGACCCAATGCGATCCGCCGTCGCGGTCGCCGAACCGCTCGTCGTCGGCCGCCGCCCGCAGCGGCATCGACAGAGCAGACGCGGCGATCACCACCCAGGTGAGAAGCAATCTGACCGACCACCAACGCAGACCAGCGCGTGCCGTCGGCGACCCTACCCCTTGCATCCGAATCTGATCCATGACCGTGTCTCCCGTTTTGTTTGCGGACGCGGACCGGGCGTGGCGGATGACCGGTCACGTGTCCGGTTGGCGATTGATGGATTGCGATGCCGCGTCGCGGGTTGTGCGGGCAGGGAGGAAGCGGGGTGCTCTCTCCGGGAAGTCGGCCTCTGGGGCCGGCCGCTCGACCGCTGATCGTCGAGTCGTGTTCGACGGGTGCGGCAGCCTTCGACATGCGGGCTTGCATCTTCGACCAGCACCTTTCGAAAGACAAGCGCCATCGATCGCGGACGCGTCGCCCTCCGGCCTAACTCGGCGTGTACGCCAGCTTCACGTAGATCGGCGCGTACGCCTCGCCCTGCGTCACCTCGATCAGGAATTCCCGCGCCAGTTCGAGCAGCGCGAGGAAGTTGACGATCGCGACCGGGATGCCGCGGCTCGCGTCGAAGAGATCGGCGAACTCGACGAAACGCGTGTCGCGCAGGCGTCGCAGGATGGCCGTCATGTGCTCGCGCACCGACAGTTCCTCGCGCGTGATGCGGTGGTGCTGGACCAGCTTCGCGCGTCGCAGCACGTCGGCCCACGCCTGCTGCAGATCGGCGACGTTGACGTCGGGCCAGGTCTTCTCGACGGTCTCGTCGATGTGCGCGGCGGCGGTGACGAAGTCGCGCCCGATCACCGGCAGCGCGTCGACCTGCTGCGCGGCCAGCTTCATGCGTTCGTATTCGACCAGCCGCCGGACCAGCTCGGCGCGCGGGTCGTCGACCTCGCCCTTGCCGTCCTGCTTCCTGACCGGCAGCAGCATGCGCGACTTGATCTCGATGAGCATCGCGGCCATCAGCAGGTACTCGCCGGCGAGTTCGAGATTGCTCTTGCGGATCTGCTCGATGTAGCCGAGGTACTGCCGCGTCACCTCGGCCATCGGGATGTCGAGGACGTTGAAGTTCTGCTTGCGGATCAGGTACAGCAGCAGGTCGAGCGGCCCTTCGAAGGCTTCGAGGAAGACCTCGAGCGCGTCGGGCGGGATGTAGAGGTCCTGCGGCACCGCGAACAGCGGCTCGCCGTAGAGGCGGGCGAGCGCCAGCCCGTCGGTCGTGCCCGGCGTGCTGTCGATCGACGCCGGGGGCGGCAGCTCCTGCACGCGACTCACGCGACTACAGCTTGGTCTGGTACACGTAGGCGCCCTGGCGCACCTTCGATTCGGCCAGGTGCTCGAGGTCTTCGTTGGTCTGCGGCTTCTTGTCCCACCAGATCGCGCGACCCTTCTTCTGCTCGACGGCGATCTGCGGGTTCTTCTGCTTGAGGTCCTGCAGGAAGTGCGTGACTTCGGAAACGTACATGGGGGGCGATCGAAGGGGAGGGCGGTGAAACGGGCCGAAGGCCGAATATTAACGCGTCGGCTTCCCCCGGCCCCCGGCCTTGCCGTCCGGCGCGATCCCGCGCCGGGCCAGCGACTCGCGCAGCAGGTATTCGACCTGGGCATTGACGCTGCGCAGCTCTCCCGCCGCGAGCCGTTCGAGCTCGGCCCACAACGCGGGGTCGATGCGCAGCAGGAAGGACTTCTTGTCCGGGCTCGCCATCCGCGGGATCCGTCAGCGGCCTGCGCGACGGTCGTCGATCGCGCGCCGGAGGATGGCGGCGAGGCGCGACGCGTCGTCGCTGCCGATCGTCAGCCGGCGACCACTCGCCAGTTCGACGCGCACCGCGTCGAAGCCGGCCACGTTGTAGAGCATGCCGTCGCGCGTCCAGTGGATGCCCCAGCCCTGGTACCAGCGCGTGCTCGCCACCTCGACGGCGACGATCTCCGCCAGGGCGACGGTCTTGCGGAAGAGGCCGATCCCGAATCGTGCGACCAGGTCGTCCCGCGTGACGATGACCGAGAGCGACGAAAAGCCGAACAGCGCGATCGCCGTCACGACGCCGATACCCGGCAGCAAGGGCGCCGGCAGCTGCTGGCGGGCCGGCGGCGACAGCAACCAGATGCTGGCCAGACAGGCGAACGGCACCACGGCGAAGATCAGCATGACCCGGCTGGTCTGCCGGTGCTGGTAGAGCACCCGCGGCGGGGAGAAGGGAGCGTTCATCGCGATCCTCGCTTCAGGTGTACAGCGTGCCGGCGTTGATGATCGGCTGTGCCTCGCTCTCCGAGCACAGCACCACCAGCAGGTTGCTGACCATCGATGCCTTGCGCTCGTCGTCGAGCTCGATGATGTTGCGCTCCGACAGTCCGTTGAGCGCCATCTCGACCATCGTCACCGCGCCGAGGACGATCTTCTGCCGGGCCGCGATGATCGCCTCGGCCTGCTGACGACGCAGCATCACGCCCGCGATCTCGGGCGCATAGGCGAGGTGGGTCAGCTTCGCGTCGTCGATCGTGAGGCCGGCCACTTCGAGGCGGTCGGCGAGTTCCTCCATCAGGCTCTGCGTCACCTGCGTCATGCTCGAGCGCAGCGTCAGTTCGACGGTCCGCTTCGGGCTCTCCGGCTCGACCGCGCCGCCCGAGATGTCGGCGATGCCTTCGTCGTAGGGATAGCTCGACGCGAGATGGCGGATCGCGGTCTCTGCCTGCACGCGCAGGAAGGCCTCGTAGTCCTCGACGTCGAACAGCGCCTGGGCCGAATCGCGCACGCGCCAGACGATGGCGGCCGCGATCTCGATCGGATTGCCGCGCGCGTCGTTGACCTTGATGCGGTCGGACACGAAGTTGTGGGCGCGCAGGCTCAGCTTGGTCTTGCGCAGCAGCGGGTTGGCCCAGCGCAGTCCGTTGCTGCGATCGGTGCCGCTGTATTGCCCGAACAGCGTCAGCACCGCGCTCTGGTTCGGTTGCAGCATGTAGATGCCCGCCAGCACCAAGATGCCGATCAAGATGACCACGAGGGCCGAGGCCGACATGAGGACGGGCGCCCGATCCCGCAGCAGCGGCACCAGCCACCACGCGCCGCCGGCGACGAGCGCGAGGCCCGCCGCGCACATCGGATAGCCGCTGATCGTGCTGCTGACCTTGTCCTGCGAACGTCCCATGCTCATTTTCGTCTCTCCCAGACAGTGATGGTTCGAACGAGACGGTGGCGTCCGGCTTTCGGCCGGGTCGATCCGACCCGCGCGTTCGATTGCAAAGTGATATCACTTTAATACTGCGCGGAAAAATGTCAAGCGTTGTTTCGAGCAGGCGCAGATCCGCGTCTACAAGGCCTTCGTCGACCAGCGGCTGCATATTCGACGCTGAAGCGACCCGGGCGCCGCGCGCCCTCAAGACTCCGCGCGGCGTGTCGAAGGAGGAGGGTCGGTTCCGTTCCGGTGGCGCGCCCGTGCGCGTCGCGACGGCCGATTGCCTGTATCGTCCGCGCCCATGAAAAAGTCCCTCGTCGTCGTGCTCGGCGTCGCCGTCGCGGCCGCGGTCGCCGCCGGCCTCGCCTGGAAGGCGCACGAGCCGTCGCCGGCGCCCGCATCGATCGCTGCGGCGCCGACGGTCGCCGAGCCGATCGCCGTGCAGCTCGCCGAGCAGATCGCCTGCCAGCGCAAGCTGATCGTGCTGCTCGCCGACGACGCGTTGCTGCCTGCGGCCGACGTCGCCCTGGGCCGCCAGGTCGGCCAGTACCTCTTCCACGGCAATCTCGCCCGGGCCGAGACGCTGAACGAAGCCCTGCTCGGGCGCTGGCGAGCAGGCGACACGGCGGGCATCGCGTCGACGCTCGACTACATCGAGTCGGCGCCCGAGCTCTTCGCGATCGACCGGCTCGTCTTCAAGCCGTTGCTGCTGCGACTGCGCGACGAGGTCGCCGGTGCGCAGACGCTCGGCGGACTGAAGCTGCACAAGCGTCTTGGCGAGGATCTCGATTCGTTCGACGACATCGAGAAGCTCTATGACCAGGAGCTGAGCGCGACCCTCGGGCAGCTCGACACGCGCGGCGTGTCGGCGAAGCGCGAACGCTGGGACGACTACGTCGTCGCGATCCGCAAGCTGTATAGCCGCGACGCGGTGATCCGCGATAGCGGCTTCGTCGCCGACGCCGCGGGCAGCACGCTGGCGCCGATCCCCGACGCGCCCCTGATGCGCGGTCAGCGCGAGACCGAGGTGTTCGGCAAGACGCTGCCGCCCAAGACCATCGTCTTCACGTTCGACGACGGTCCGCACCCGAAGTACACCGACGAGATCCGCGCGATCCTCAAGCGCTACGACGTGCCCGGCGCCTTCTTCCAGGTCGGCCACAACCTCGGTGCGCTCGACGCGAAAGGCGCGAGCCGGCTCGGTCCGCTGGCCGAGGTCGACCACCGCCTGCTGAAGGACGGCTTCGTGCTCGGCAACCACAGCTTCACGCACGCGCAGCTGACGAAGCTGCACGAGCAGGCGCTGACCGACGAGGTGGCCAAGACCGACCAGCTGCTGCAGAGCGTGTCGGCCGAACGCGCGCCGATCTTCCGCTTCCCCTACGGCGCACGGAACCAGGAGGGGCTCGACGTCCTCAACGGTCTCAAGCTGACGTCGATCATGTGGAACATCGACTCGCTCGACTGGGCGGACCCGGTGCCCGCGTCGGTGGCCGATCGCGTGCTGAAGGCGATCGAGAGGGAGAAGAAGGGCATCGTGCTCTTCCACGACATCCACCCGCGGGCGATCCAGGCCTTGCCGATCGTGCTCGATCGCCTCAAGAGCGAGGGCTACCAGTTCGCTGGCTGGAACGGCACGCAGTTCTCGGTCCGCAAGGGCGCGGCCGCGGAGGCCGCCAAGGTCGTGGAGCCGCCCGTCGTCGGCGCGCGCAACTGGGCCGTCGTGATCGGCATCAACGACTACGCCAAGTGGCCGCGGCTGCAGTACGCCGCCGCCGATGCGACCGCAGTGCGTGAGGCGCTGGTCGACAAGCACGGCTTCGCGGCCGATCACATCGTGACGCTGGTCGACAAGGAGGCCACGCGCGCCAACATCCTGACGACGCTCAACACGAGGTTGGGTCGCCAGACGATCGGCGACGCGGACCAGATCTTCGTGTTCTTCGCGGGACATGGCGCGACGCGCCAGCTCGCGTCGGGACGCTCGCTCGGCTACATCATCCCGGTCGATGCCGATCCCGACCAGACCGCGACCGAGGCGATCGCGATGACCGACATCCAGAACATTGCCGAGGGCCTCGGTGCGCGCCATGTGTTCTTCGTGATGGACGCCTGCTACAGCGGCCTCGGCCTCGCGCGCGGCGGCGCCGATCGCTTCCTGCAGGACAACGCGCGTCGCGTCGGCCGGCAGATGCTGACCGCGGGCGGCGCGGACCAGATGGTCGCCGACGGCGGCCCGGGCGGACACTCGGTCTTCACGTGGACGCTGCGCCAGGCGCTCGACGGCAAGGCCGACACCAACGGCGACGGCATCCTGACGGCGACCGAGATCGCGGCCTACGTCGCGCCGTCGGTGTCGAAGATCTCGCTGCAGACCCCGGCCTTCGGCAGCCTGCCGGGCTCGGAAGGCGGCGACTTCGTGTTCGCGAGTGCGAAGCCGAAGGAATACCTCACCGAGTCCAGCACCCAGTTGCCGGCGGACGCTCTGGCGCTCAACGCCCGGTTGAAGCGTGCGGCAGGGGAGCCGAGCGCGCCGGTCTCGGTGACCAACCTCGAAGGCAAGGCCGAGGTGCTCAGGCCCGCCGAGGCCATCGTCGTCAGCGATCGGCAACGCGCGGAGGCGGCAAACAACAAGGGGCTGCAGTTCTATCGCGAAAAGCAGTACGCGCAGGCGGAGGCGTCGCTGCTCGAGGCGATGAAGCTCGACCCGGCCTACGCGATGGCCGCGAACAACCTCGGCTTCGTCTATTTCAAGGACAGCAAGAACGCCGAGGCGATCCGCTGGTTCGAGGCGACGCTGAAGCTCGATCCGTCACGCGGGGTCGCTTACCTCAACCTGGGCGATGCGCAGGCCGCGGCGGGGGAGACCGACAAGGCCCGGGCGTCGTATCGAACCTACCTCGAGCTGATGCCGGGCGGCCCGAGCGCGGAGCGCGTGCGCCAGTCGCTCGCGTCCTAGTGTCCTGTCCCGCAAGGATCTGGCATCAAGACGCCTCGCAACGGGGATGAGCGCAAGGCGCACGAGGTGCTCCCGCCGCGCGGGGCGTTGCCTGAACGTCGATCAGCTTCCGCGCGTGATGGGCATCTCGTCGAGCGACGTGTGCTTGCCGCCCTTGAGCGGGATGCTCATGTGCTTGGCGAGTTCCAGCTTCGCGACCGCGACCTGGTGGACCTCGTCCGGTCCGTCGGCCAGCCGCAGCGTGCGCGAGTGGGCATACATCATCGCGAGCGGGAAGTCGCCCGACACGCCGCCGCCGCCGTGAATCTGCAATGCCCAGTCGATCACCTGGCAGGCCATGCGCGGCGCGACGACCTTGATCATCGCGATCTCGGCCTTGGCGATCTTGTTGCCGACCGTGTCCATCTTGTGCGCGGCGTTGAGCGTCAGGAAGCGCGCCTGGTCGATCATGCAGCGCGCGTCGGCGATCTTCTCGAGCGTCATGCCCTGCTCGGAGATGCGCTTGCCGAACGCGGTGCGTTCCAGCGACCGCTTGCACATCAGTTCGAGCGCGCGCTCGGCCACGCCGATCAGGCGCATGCAATGGTGGATGCGACCCGGCCCGAGGCGTCCCTGCGCGATCTCGAAGCCGCGGCCCTCGCCGAGCAGCACGTTGCCGACCGGGACGCGCACATCCTTGAGGTCGACCTCCATGTGGCCGTGCGGCGCGTCGTCGTAGCCGAACACCGACAGCGGACGCATCACCGTCACGCCCGGTGCGTTTGCCGGCACGACGATCATCGACTGCTGTTCGTGACGGCCCGCGTCGGGATTGGTCTTGCCCATCACGATGTAGACCGCGCAGCGTGGATCGCCGGCGCCCGACGACCACCACTTGCGGCCGTTGATGACGTACTCGTCGCCTTTCTTCGTCATCGAGCACTGGATGTTGGTGGCGTCCGACGACGCCACGGCCGGCTCGGTCATGAGGAAGGCCGAGCGGATCTCGCCGCGCAGGAGCGGGTCCAGCCAGGTGCGCTTGATGTCCTCGGACGCGTAGCGCTCCAGCGTCTCCATGTTGCCGGTGTCCGGTGCCGAGCAGTTGAAGACCTCGGGCGCGAAGTGCACGCGGCCCATGATCTCGCACAGCGGGGCGTACTCGAGATTGGTGAGGCCCTCGGGCACGCGCTTCGAGAACGGCAGGAACAGGTTCCATAGGCCGGCGGCACGCGCCTTCGGTTTCAGGTCCTCGATCAGCTTCGTCGGGATCCAAGCGTTGCCCTTCGCGCGATTGGCCTCGATCTCCGCGTGGAAGTCGTGTTCGACCGGATAGACGTGCTCGTTCATGAAGGCGAGCAGCTTGGCTCGCAGGTCCTGCACCTTGGGGCTGTATTCGAAGTCCATTTTTAGAGCTCGCTCTCTGACTGTGTCATCCCGGCGAAGGCCGGGACCTAATTGAGGGGGGTGTGAACATGGGGTCCCGGCCTGCGCCGGGATGACATGGTCACGCGCTTCGCGCTATGGGATTAATACGATCTTCCCCGTCACCTTGCGCGCCATCACCGCATTCAACGCCTCGGCCGCCTGCGCGAACGTATAGCGCGCCGAGATCAGCGGCTTGATCGTGCCGGCCTGCATCATGCCGACCAGCTCCATCAGGTCCTTCGCGTTCGACTTCGGCTCGCGGCGTGCATAGTCGCCCCAGAACACGCCCACGATCGACGAGCCCTTGAGCAACGTGAGGTTGAGCGGGATCTTCGGGATCTCGCCGTTGGCGAAGCCCACGACGAGGAAGCGGCCGCGCCACGCCATGCTGCGCAAAGCCGGCTCCGAATAGATGCCGCCGACAGGGTCGTAGACCACGTCGACGCCCTTGCCGTCGGTCAGTGCCTTGATCCGCTCGCGCAGATCCTCGGTCGAATAGTTGATCGTCTCGTCGGCGCGGTGCGCCTTGCACACCGCGAGCTTCTCGTCGCTGGATGCGGCCGCGATCACCCGTGCACCCAGCGCCTTGCCGATCTCGACGGCCGCGAGGCCCACGCCGCCGGCCGCGCCCAGCACCAGCATCGTCTCGCCCGGTTGCAGCGCCGCGCGGTCCTTGACCGCGTGGTACGAGGTGCCGTAGGTCATCACGAACGACGCCGCGATGTCGAAGGGCACGCCGGGCGGGATCGGGATCAGCTTGATCGCATCGGCCACGACCTCCTCGGCGAACGCGCCCCAGCCGGTGAACGCGATGACGTTCTGGCCGACGGCGAAGCCTTTGACGTCGGCGCCGATCGCGGTGATCGTGCCGGACAGTTCGCCGCCGGGCGAGAACGGCAGCGGCGGCTTGAACTGGTACTTGTTCTGGATGATCAGCGTGTCGGGGAAGTTCACGCCGGCCGCCTTGACGGCGATCAGGACCTGGCCCGGACCCGGGGTCGGCGTCGGCAGTTCGGCGAGTTCCAGCGTGTCGGGGAGCCCGTGCTGGCGACAGAGCACGGCCTTCATGCGATGCAACGACGAGTCATCGACCGTCTCCTGTGTGGTTCTCGATGGGACGGCTTCGCAGCGTTCGATCGACCGGGGTCGACAAAAAGCATGACCGTTCTATTCGATTATAACGACGGCCCCGGTGCCCTCACTCGCGCGGCGGCCAGACCGGCATCGGCCAGCCGAGCAGTTCGGCCACGCGCGAGACCACCCAGTCGGCCTCCTGCAGCGACACGGCGCCGGCGGTCTGCAGGCTCGCGTGGCAGCCCTTGAGGATCTCGGCCTCGGACAGGTCGTCGCGGAACTGCAGCACCTGGCAGGTCTCGCTGGTCTGCACCGCCAGGTCCTCGCACAGGTCGTAGCGGGCCTCGATGGTCTGGCGCGTCTCGATCGGCCGGCCGTTGCGGCTGTAGATCGCCATGAACGACGGCGGGATCGTGATCTGGTATTGCTCGTCCATCACGGCCCGTCCTTCAACGCACGCGCATGCCGGGCTTGGCGCCGTCGTTCGGTTCGAGCACGTACAGCCCGGGCTCGGCCTTGTCGTCGGCGGCGCTGGCCGCGAGCACCATGCCTTCGGACACGCCGAACTTCATCTTGCGCGGCGCGAGGTTGGCGACCATCACGGTCATCTTGCCGCTCAACTGCTCGGGTGTGTAGGCGCTCTGGATGCCCGAGAAGACGTTGCGCATGACCGGCGCACCGGCCGCGTCGCGCTCGCCGACGTCGAGCGTGAGACGCAGCAGCTTGGTCGAGCCGTCGACCTTCTCGGCGGTGACGATGCGCGCGACGCGCAGATCGATCCTGCCGAAGTCGTCGATGTTGATCGTCTCGGCGATCGGCTCGATCGTTGCCGCAGGCGCGGCGACCACGGGCGCGGGCGCCGCGGCGGCGAGTCCCGGTGCCGATTCGAACAGGGCCTCGAGCATCTTCGGATCGACCCGCGTCATCAGATGCTTGTACGGATGCACGGCGGCGCCCGGCACGAGCGGGATGTCGATGTCGGACCACTGCTGCGGCTTCAGGCCGAGGAACTTCTCGGCCTCCAGCGCGAGGTCCGGCAGGATCGGCTTGAGGTAGATCGTCAGCACGCGAAAGCACTCGAGCGTCTGCGTGCAGACCCGATGCAGATGCAGTCGGTCGGCCGGGTCGTTCGACTTCGCGAGCAGCCACGGCTTGGCCATGTCGAAGAAGCCGTTGGTCGCGTCGGCGAGCTCCATCACCAGGCGGATCGCCTTGCCGAACTCGCGCGCCTCGATGGCATGCGCCACCTCGCGCGACTCGTCGCGCAGCTCGCTCGCGAAACCGTCGCGGGCCACGTCGGCGTCGCCGTAGAGGCGCCCGTCGAAGTGCTTGGCGATGAAGCCCGAAGCGCGGCTTGCGATGTTGACGTACTTGCCGATCAGGTCGCTGTTGACGCGGGCGGCGAAGTCCTCGGGATTGAACTCCACGTCCTCGATGCGCGCGTTGAGCTTGGCGGCGATGTAGTAGCGCAGCCAGCCCGGGTTCATGCCCAGTTCGAGGTAGCGCAGCGGCGACAGGCCGGTTCCGCGGCTCTTCGACATCTTCTCGCCTCCCGACAGCGTGATGAAGCCGTGCACGTTGATCGCGTCGGGCGTCTTGCGGCCCGAGAACCGCAGCATCGCGGGCCAGAACAGCGTGTGGAAGTAGATGATGTCCTTGCCGATGAAGTGCACCTGCTCCACGCCTTCGTCGGCGATGTATTCGTCGAAGGTCTGCGTGTGTCCGTCCGCCGCCGCCTTGCCCGCTGCGAAGTAGCTCTTCAGCGAAGCGAGATAGCCGACCGGCGCATCGAGCCAGACGTAGAAGTACTTGCCCGGCGCGTCGGGGATCGGGATGCCGAAGTAGGGCTCGTCGCGCGAGATGTCCCAGTCGGCCAGCCCGCCGCGCGGGTCGAGGTTGCCGTCCGCGTCGGGCTTGCCGAGCAGCCATTCGGACGCCTTGTTGCGCACCTCGGCCTGCAGGCGCGCCGCGCCGCTGGTGGTGGAGACTCCGGCCGTCCACGCCTTGAGGAAGGCGGCGCAGCGCGGGTCCGACAGCTTGAAGAAGAAGTGCTCGGACGACTTCAGCACCGGCGTCGCACCGGTCAGCGCCGAATACGGGTTGATCAGTTCGGTCGGCGAATACACCGAGCTGCACACCTCGCACGCATCGCCGTACTGGTCCTTCGCGTGGCACACCGGGCACTCGCCCTTGATGTAGCGGTCCGGCAGGAACATCGACTTGACCGGGTCGAAGAACTGCTCCACGTCGCGGGTCGTGATCAGGTCGTCGGCCTTGAGCGCGCGATAGATGGCCTGCGACAGCTCGACGTTCTCGGCCGAGTCGGTCGAGTGCCAGTGGTCGAAGTCGAGGGAGTAGCCCTCGAAATAGCGATGGCGGTCGGCCGCGATCTCGGCGACGAACTGCTGCGGCGTCTTGCCAGCCTTCTGGGCCGCGATCATGATCGGCGCGCCGTGCGCGTCGTCGGCTCCCACGAACGCCACCTGGTGCCCGCGCATGCGCATGAAGCGCACCCAGATGTCGGCCTGGATGTACTCCATCATGTGGCCGATGTGGAACGGCGCGTTGGCGTAGGGCAGGGCGGTGGTGACGAAGAGCTTGCGGGCCATGATCGGGGTGGTTGGACGGCCCGACGGTTTTCCGGGCGTCTGCGAGTCTACCGTGGCACTGCTCGAATTCCCCGGATTTGCCGCTCTCCCGCCGAGGCGTCCGTGCGGATGCGGCCCCGTTCGTGGCGCGGCGGCCGGTGAAAGCTATGCTTCGCTCCTGTTGTCGCACGGATGGCGCAAGCCCGCGCCCTGCGTTCCGGCACCAGCGTCCGCACCGTTCCACCTTCGTCCATGAGCCACCTGTCGATCGCGTGGAATCGTCTGCGGAGCGCCGTCGCCGCGACCACCGCGTGCGCGGCCGCCGCGTGCGTCAACCTCGCACCCCACGGCGAGCGGCCTCAGACGCCGCTCGCGCCATCGTGGAGCGGCCACGGCGAGCCGTCCGAGAAGGCGCCCGACGGCTCGCCGCCTGCCGCCGACGCGAACGCGCTGGCCTGGGACGCCTTCATCGCCGACGACCGCCTGCGCGCCGTCGTCGACCGGTCGCTGCGCAGCAACCGCGACCTGCGCATCGCCGCCCTGCGGGTCGAGCGCGCGCGGGCGCTGTACCGGGTGCAGCGCTCGGCGGGGCTTCCGGCGGTGCAGGGCGGGGCCGCCGCGATGCGCTCGCGGGTCGACGGGGTGACCGCCAGCGACTACACCGCGTCGGTCGGGGTCAGCTACGAGATCGACCTCTTCGGCCGGCTGCGCAACCTGAGCGACGCGGCGCTCGCCGCCTACTTCTCCACCGACGAGACGCGACGCGGTGCGCAGGTGCTGCTGGTCTCGGAAGTCGCCACGGCGTGGCTCACGCTGGCCGCCGACCAGCAACGGGTGGCCCTGTCGCGCCGCACGCTCGAGAGCCAGCAGCGCACGCTGGACCTCGCGACGCGGATGCGCAGCCTCGGCGCCTCCACCGGCCTCGCGGTCGCGCAGGTGCGCTCCACCGTCGAGGCGTCGCGCATCCAGGTCGCCGTCGGCGAGACCCAGGTCGCGCTCGACCGCAACGCGCTCGAGCTCCTGCTCGGTGAATCGCCCGACGAGCGCCTGCTGCCGGACGCGGGCGTACCCGACCGCGCGGCGCTGCTGTTCGACGTGCCGCCGGCGCTGCCGTCGGCGGTGCTCGTCGAGCGGCCCGACGTGCGCGCCGCCGAGCGCGACCTGGAGGCCGCGAACGCGAACATCGGCGCCGCGCGCGCCGCGTACTTTCCGCGCATCGTGCTGACCTCGGCCGCAGGCACGTCGAGTGCCGAACTGAAGAGCCTGTTCGGCAGCGGCAGCGGCTACTTCAGCTTCTCGCCCACGATCACGCTGCCGATCTTCACCGGCGGCCTGAACGACGCCAGCCTCGCCGCGGCGCGGATCGATCGCGACATCGCCGTCGCGGCCTACGAGCGCAGCCTGCAGACCGCGTTCCGCGAGGTCGCCGACGTCCTCGCGGCGCGGGCGACGCTGCGCGAGCGCACCGCCGGGCAGCTCGCGTTCGTCGATGCGCTGGAGACCAGCTTCCGGCTGTCCGACGCGGTGTTCCGTCAGGGCGGCAGCACCTACCTGACCGTGCTCGAGGCCCAGCGGTCGCTGTTCGGCGCCCAGCAGGGCCTGATCAGCCTGCGGCTCGAGGATCAGGCCACGCGGATCGCGCTGTACAAGGCACTGGGCGGCGGCTGGAACCAGGCGGAACGCATCCGATGAAGCGGAAGACGTGGGGAGGGATCGGGCTCGCAGTGGTCGTGCTGCTGGCGGTGGCGATCGGCATCAGGAGCCGCATCGCCGACGCGCAGCCGCCGCAGGTGAACACCACGCCGGTCGTGAAGACCGATCTCGAGGACACGGTGCTGGCCACCGGGACGATCGAGGCCGCGAAGCTGGTCAGCGTCGGCGCGCAGGTGACCGGCGTGCTGACGAAGCTGCACGTCGCGCTCGGCGACCGCGTGACGAAGGGCCAGCTGATCGCCGAGATCGATTCGTCGACGCAGCAGAACGATCTGCGCAAGGCCGAGGCCGGCGTCCTGAGCGTGCGCGCGCAGCGGGCGTCGAAGCAGGCGCTGCTGCGACAGACCGGTCTCGCGGCCGCGCGTCTCAAGGCGCTGGTGGCGATCGACGCCGGGTCGCAGGCCGACCTCGAGAGCGCCGACGCGTCGCTGGCGACGACGCAGGCCGACATCGCGTCGCTCGACGCGCAGCTCGCGCAGGCCGAACTGACGCGCGACACCGCGAAGGTCAACGTCGGCTACGCCCGGGTGAGTGCGCCGATCGACGGCACGGTGGTCGCGGTGGTGACCGAGCAGGGCCAGACGATCAACTCGAACCAGAGCGCGCCGACCATCATCAAGCTCGCGCAGCTCGACACGATGACGGTCAAGGCGCAGATCTCCGAGGCCGACGTGCCGCGCGTGCGCGCGGGGCTGCCGGTGTGGTTCACGCTGCTCGGCGATCCCGACACGCGCTACCAGGCGGTCCTGCGGCGCGTGGAGCCCGGGCCGACGACACTCGCGACCGACACCGCGGCCACGGCATCGGCGACCCCGTCGGCCAGCGCCAAGGCGATCTACTACAACGGCATCTTCGACGCGCCGAACCCGGACGGGAAGCTGCGCATCGCGATGACCGCGCAGGCGACCATCGTCGTGTCGAGCCTGAAGGACGTGCTCGCGGTCCCGAGCTCCGCACTCGGCGCGCGCCAGCCGGACGGTCGTTACGCGGTGCGCGTGAAGGAGGGCACCGCGATCGTCGATCGCACGGTCCGCATCGGCCTCAACAACCGCGTGCAGGCCCAGGTGCTCGAAGGACTGCGGGCCGGCGAGCAGGTCGTCACCAGCGAAGCTGCGGGTCCGAGGACCGGCGGCTGACGATGGCCGCGCTGCTCGAGTTCGACGGGGTCGGGCGCGCGTATCGGTCCGGGGAGGGCGACGGGGAGCAGGTGGTCCACGCATTGCGCGACGTGACGCTGCGCATCGACGCGGGCGAGCTCGTGGCCATCATGGGCGTGTCGGGCTCCGGCAAGTCGACGCTGATGCACATCCTCGGCTGCCTCGACCGGCCGACGTCGGGACGCTATCGCGTCGCGGGCGAGGACACCGGCGCGATGGGCCCCGACGACCTCGCCCGACTGCGGCGCCAGCACTTCGGCTTCATCTTCCAGCGCTATCAGCTGCTCGGCGACCTGAGTGCGCTGCGCAACGTGGAGATCCCGGCGATCTATGCCGGCATGGCCGCGGCCGATCGCGGGGCGCGTGCCCGCATGCTGCTCGAACGGCTGGGGCTGGGAGACCGGCTGGCGCATCGACCGTCGGAACTGTCGGGCGGCCAGCAGCAGCGCGTCAGCATCGCCCGCGCGCTGATCAACGGTGGGGAGGTGATCCTCGCCGACGAGCCGACCGGCGCGCTCGACAGCGCCAGCAGCGAGGAAGTCCTGCGCATCCTGCAGGAGCTCCATGCCGCGGGTCACACCGTGATCATCGTCACGCACGACGCGCAGGTGGCGGCTCACGCGCAGCGCGTGATCGAGCTGAGCGATGGCGTCGTCGTCGCAGACCGGCGGACCCCCGGACATGCCGAACGTCGCCTCGAACGCGACGATCGCAAGGCGGCCCGCGAGTCGCACTGGATGAACGTGCTGTCACGATCCGTCGAGGCCGCCACGATGGCGATCCGCAGCATGGCGAGCCATCGGCTGCGCACCGCGCTGACGATGCTGGGCATCGTGATCGGGATCGCGTCGGTGGTGTCGGTGGTCGCGATCGGCGAGGGCGCGAGCCGGCAGATCGCGGCACAGATGGCGTCGCTGGGAACGAACACGATGGATATCTATGCGGGCCGGGGATTCGGCGACGTGCGGGCCGGCCTCGCGCGTGCGCTCAGCAGCGGCGATGCGCGGGCGCTGGCGTCGCTCGACTACGTCGACAGCGTGACGCCGCTGATCATGACCAGCGTCGCGCTCCGCCGCAGCAACGTCAATCGCACGGTGCAGGTCAGCGGCGTGGGTGCGCAGTTCTTCCGCGTGTGCGGCTTCGGCTTCGCGAGCGGCCGGCCGTTCGACGAGAACGCCGTGCGCATGCAGGCGCAGGACGCGATCATCGACGACAACACCAGCCGCACGCTGTTCGCCGACGGCACCCCGCCGATGGGCCAGGTGATCCTGGTCGGCAGCGTGCCGTTGCGGATCGTGGGCGTGACCGAGAAGCGGCCGAACGTGTTCTACAGCGACGACACGCTGAACGTGTGGATCCCGTACACGACCGCGATGGCGCGGCTCACCGGCCAGGATTCGTTCCGCAGCCTGACGCTGCGGATCAACGACGCGGCCAACACGAAGGCGGCCGAGGCCGGCGTGCGGCGGCTGCTGGCGTCGCGCCACGGCAAGGAAGACTTCTACCTGTTCAACAACGACAGCGTGCGGCAGAACGTGGAGCAGTCGAAGCGCACCAGCCAGCGCCTGGTCTCGGCGATCGCGCTCATCTCACTGATCGTCGGCGGCATCGGCGTGATGAACATCATGCTGGTCGCGGTGGTCGAGCGTACGCAGGAGATCGGCATCCGCATGGCGGTCGGCGCGCGCCAGGGGGACATCCGCCAGCAGTTCCTGATCGAGGCCGTGCTGGTGTGCCTGATCGGCGGCGTGGTCGGGATCGCCCTGGCGCTGGTCGTCGAAGCGGGGTACGCGCAGTTCGCAGACGCGTCGACCATGATCGTCTCGGGACCGTCGATCGTCGTGGCGTTCGCGGTGTCGAGCACGATCGGCATCGTCTTCGGGCTGCTGCCGGCACGCAATGCCGCGCGACTCGATCCGATCGACGCGCTGGCGCAGAGCTGAGCGGGTTCGGTCCCGCCTATCTGCCGACGGGGCGCGGCAGCGGCGCGCGAACCGTTATCGCGTGGCCGCCGGACCTTCGGCGCCGACGACGTCGAGCCCCACGTCGAGGATCGTGTAGCCGTGCAGCGCGGCTTCGTCGGCGTGGAAAGCGCGGGTCGCGTCCGACCTGGAGAAGCGAAACGTGAAGCCCGGTTGTCGCGAAGCCCCGGCGTCCGATGCGACGCCGTGGACGTCCTGCGCCGATCCTGCGACCAGTGCGACGAGCACGTCCACCAGCGCGTCGCGTCCGAGGATGTCCCGCGTTGCCGCCGACGGCGTTGCGGAAGCGGCTTGCGCCGGATCGACCGCCCGCCTGCGGGCGGCCGGCGTCACGCGCTGCGACGACGGGTCGTACACGTCGCCGGGTCCGAGCAGGCTCACGCGGGCGCCGGCGAGCCTCAGCGGGCGCGTCGTCGCGCCTGGGGCAACGGCCCCGAGATCCAGCAGCACGGCACCCGAGCGACCGACGATCTCGACCTGTCCGTCGCCCTTCACGACCGCCGCGGTGTTCTCGTCGATCCCGAGCCCGAACCGATAGCCGGACGCCAGCATCGCCGGCAGCATCCGCGCGAACCGTCCGCGCGCGAGGACGTGCTGGTCGACGAACAGCCGCGGTCCGATGAACCCCAGCCCGGCGGCGATGTCGCTGCCGGGTCGCACGCCGTCCGTCAGCAGATCGAAGATCCCGGCCGGCTCGTGGAACATCGTCGTGCTCATGATCGCGGCGCCGGCACTGCTGCCGGCGATCACGCCGCCGCGGCGATAGACCTGCCAGATCGCGTCGAGCACCGGCGTGCGATGTCCCGCCGCTTCGACCAGCGCCTGCGTGATGCGGCCCTGGTCGCCGCCGGTGAAGTAGACGCCGCGGGCGCGCGTCACCAGGGCGACGTTGCGTGGATCGGCGGCGGCCCTGCGGTAGTCGCTGCCGGCGAGTCGGGTCGCGACCGGCACGAAGTACGCCCGGGCACCGTAGCGGGCGAGCGTCGCGATCGTGTCTCCCGCCGAGCCGCGCGGGTCTTCGGAGGCGGACCCGAACACGGCGATGGCCGCGCCACGGCCTCCCGCGAGCGCGACGATCCGCGTCCACACCTCCGCCGTCTCGGGCCGCAGAGCGCCCCCGGCGATGACGAGCGTGCCCCGCGCCTGCCCTGAGGGCTGCGCACCGACCGCCGCTGCCGTCACCGCCAGGAGCAAGACCGCACCCACGAATCGCAGGCGAAGGAGGGCGGACGCGAGCGGCGCGGCCGGAGACGACATCGGAGAGGGCTTCAGAAGTGCATCGTCTACTTCAACGCGTAGGTCAGGCTCGCGAAGAACGAGCGGCCCCGGGGGTCGGTGTAGTTCGGATCGTAGCCGGCCAGGAACGAGTAGATCTGGTTCGAGACCGGCGGGTTCGCGTCGGCCAGGTTCTTGACCCCCGCCCGCAGCTTGAACGCCTTGGTGATCTGGTACGACGCGGTCAGGTCGAGCAGGCTGTAGTCCCCGACCCGCCGGTACGCGCCGCTCGCCAGCGGCGTCTGGTCCCGATAGCCGAGGTAGAAGGTCTGCGACAGCGACGTGCTGAACGGGCCGTAGTCGTAGCTCAGCGTCGCGAGGTGCCGCCAGCGCTGCACCACCTGGTCGTTGGCGAACACGCCGACACCGCTGGTGAACGGCGAACCCGAACCTGCCTGCGTCTTGTAGTCGATCACGTAGGTGCCGGTGAAGGCAAGCTCGAGGCGGCCGTATTCGGTCTTCGGCGAGCGCAGGTCGATCGACAGGTCGATGCCGGCCGTGCGCAACGCCGCGAAGTTGACGAGGCGCGAGTCGACCGCCGTGATGAAGCCGGGGATGCCGGGCAGCGTCGGATCCGCAGGGGCGCGCAGGATGTAGGGCGCGTAGCGGGCCGGATCGTCGAACAGCACGCCTTCCGGCCCGACGATCACGTCGGTCTTGCGGATGCGCCAGTAGTCGAGCGACACGGTCGTCAGCTTGCTCGGCTCGAGCACGATCCCGGCCGAGAACTGCTTGGACTTCTCCGGCTTGAGGTTGCCGTTGCCGCCGGTCAGCTTGTCGGGCTGGATGCCGCAGTAGTCGGGGTTGTTGGTGTTGTCGATGGTCGCCGTCCGGATGCAGCCGAGCGGATCGTTGTAGATGCCGTTGGTCTGGCCGGTGCGCGACGGCGAGTAGAGGTCGGCGAGCGACGGTGCGCGGAAGCCCGTGCCGTAGGACGCGCGCACCAGGAACTCCGGGACCGGGGCGAAGCGGATACCCACCTTGGGATTGGTGGTGGTGCCGACATCGCTGTAGTGGTCCGTGCGTGCCGCGACCTGCACCTCGACCGATTTGAGGATCGGCAGGTTCACTTCCGCGAACAGGGCCTGCACGTTGCGGCTGCCCTTGAAGGCGCTGTTGGCGCCATCGCCACGGATCTCGCCGGCCGCCAGCAGCGACGACGGCATGAAGTCGAGCGATTCGTGGCGGCCTTCGACGCCGACCGCGATCGCGGCGTCGCCGCCCGGCAGCGCGAACAGCGCATGCGTCGCCTTGGCGTCGAACGCGTCGGTGACACCCTTGGAGTCGCGTGCGTTGTCGCTGATCTTCGTGCTGTCGAGCAGCGCGCGTCCGGCGGCACTCGACGGGCCGAAGGGATTGATGGTGCCGGTCGCGAACGCGGTGTTGAACGGGGTGGTCGCCACATAGCCGTTGACGTACGCATCGGTGACGCGATCCTGGCTGTGATAGAGGCCGGTGTCGTAGTCCCACTCGCCGATCGTTCCCTTGGCGCCCACCAGGAAGCGCTGTGCCGTGCTGTCGACGTCGTTGGTGCGGTTGCCTGCTTCGGTGAGGCGCAGGCCGACCCGCAGCGGACCGGTCACGCCGAGGCTGGTCGGGTAGTAGATGCCATTGGCCGGGTAGTTGCGGTTGCTGACCGTCAGCGGGCTGATGCGGTAGTTGGTCTTGGTCTGGCTGTAGAGGTATTCGGCGAACAGCGTGTTGCGGTCGTCGAGCGCGTACTGCGCGCGCGTCAGCAGCGAGAGGCGCTTCGACTCGGGGTAGATCTCCGTGTCCTGCATGTAGTCGTACAGGCAGGCGCGACTGCCGACGAAGCTGCCCGGCGCGTACACGGTGGCCGGCGGGTTGCAGCCCGGTGCGCTGGGGTTGAGGCGCGCACCCGTGGCATTGCCGCTGGCGGTGGTGCGACGGACGTTGGCCGGGTAGCTGTTCGAGCTGCCGACGTCGAGGTTGATGTCGGGCTGGTAGACCGAGCCGATCCAGTCCCGCTGTCCCGATCGCAGCGTCGTCGTGTGCTGCACGTCGACCACGCCGAACAGGTTGAAACGGTCCTTGGCCAGGTCGCCGATGCCGCCCGACAGCGTGAAGATGTTCTTGTCCGCGCCGCCGTGCTGGGTCTGGAAGCGGTACGCGGTGAGTTCTGCGCCCTGGTAGCTCGAGCGCGTGATGAAGTTGATGACGCCGCCGATCGCGTCGCTGCCGTAGATCGCCGAGGCGCCGTCCTTGAGCACCTCGACGCGGTCGATCGCCGCGATCGGGATGGCGTTGAGGTCGACGCCGCTGTTGGCGCCCGGCGACGCGAAGTTGGCGATGCGGCGGCCGTTCAGCAGGATCAGCGTCGACGACACGCCGATGCCGCGCAGGTTGGCGCCGTTGAAGCCGCGCTGGCCCGCGATGTCCGAAAAGCTGGCGCCGTCGGTCAGCGGCGCCGAGTTCGCCGAGATCTTGCCGAGCAGTTCTCCCGCCGTGGTCACGCCCGCCTTCTCGATGTCGGCCTTGGTGATCACCTGCACCGGCAGCGCGGTCTCCGCATCGATCCGCTTGATCAGCGAACCGGTGACCTCGACGCGGTCGAGCTTGGTGGACGACGGTATGTCCGAGACCGACTGGGCCTGGGCCACGGGCAACGCGGTGAATGCGGCCCAGGCACCGAGCGCCGACGTGATGGCGCGCACGCCGGTCTTCAAACGGAACGACGGAACATTGCGACGTGGCATGCGGACTTCCCCTTGGCTGACGCGATCGGGAGCGATCGAAGGACGGCGACATCACTGCGCGTCGGCGGCCCGCATGCGGCTTCCGGCATCCGCTGCGCAATCACGCGACGAATCCAGTGTAGGAAAATTTTCATCACAACACAACATGAAAAATAACGATCAGCAACGACCGTTGTTCGGCGCGCGACGTCGCTGGCAATCGGTGCGCGACGCACCGCTGCGATGCGTCGCCGTCGCGCGCGACGCGCATGGGGTCCTTCGCTCGTCGAGCGGCAGGGCGCGGACGCGAGGGTCCGTCGCGGGGTCAGCGCCTGCGCGGCTTCTCCGGCCTTTCGCTATGCGTGACAGAGTCGCCGCCGACGAGGAAGGACGAGATCGCCTCGGTCAGCTTCGCGGCCTGTTCGACGTTGCGTCGGTTCGACACCATCAGGCTCGTCACCAG
>Ga0123336_10000221_pt1 | contig 59397 bp, 65 predicted proteins | sample SSSSmetaG_FD_96466 | JGI IMG/M metagenome (GOLD analysis project Ga0123336, IMG submission 96466) | Glacier valley bacterial and archeal communities from Borup Fiord, Nunavut, Canada, to study Microbial Dark Matter (Phase II) - ​SSSS metaG | ecosystem: Environmental > Aquatic > Freshwater > Ice...
CCTGGCCATGGCGCGCAAGTTCGGCCGCGCCGAGACCATCGACTTCACCGTCGGTGATGTCTATGAGCAACTGCAGTCGTGGACCAAGGGTCGCGGTCCAGACCGTTGCATCGATGCCGTCGGCTGCGAGGCGCATTCTGGCGGCAGCGTCGACGGCATCATGGACACGGTGAAAGCCGCCGTGAACCTGACCACCGACCGCGCCCATGTCTTGCGCCAGGCCATTCATTGCTGTCGCAAAGGCGGCTCCATTTCCGTGCCCGGCGCGTATTTCGGCGTGCCGGACAAGATTCCATTCGGGGCCTTCATGGGCAAGGGCCTCACCATGAAATCCGGCCAGACGCATATGCAGCGTTATATGAAGCCGCTCCTCAAGAAGATCGAATCGGGTGAGATCGATCCTTCGTTCGTGATCACCCACCATGTGGGTCTCGACGACGCGCCCGAGGCGTACAAGACGTTCCGCGACAAGAAGGACGGCTGCGTCAAGGTCGTCATCCAGCCCTGATTTCAACCTTCGCGTCAGAGGAACTTCACTCCGGCCAGCTCCTCAGAGCGGGCCCACAGCCGGCGGCCACCGTCGAGGTCGGCCATGGAGGGCCAGCTTTTCTCTTTGCGTGGTCGCGCAAATGCGGCTTTGCCTGGACCGAAGACGTCGCCACCTTGGGCGGTGGTCGCGGTCGCGGCTTCGATGGTCGGCAGGGCGCCGTGCGCGGCGGGTCGCGCAAAAACCGCGCTGATGGCCCGTGTGAACAATCCCTCGAGTCCTTTGGCCTTCTGTTGCATCGGCGTGGCGGTCAGGCCCGGATGAACCAGGATGCTCTTGACCGGCGAGCGGCGAGCACGCAGCCGGCGATCGAGCTCGGCGCAGAACAGCGAATTGGCGAGCTTGCTCTGGACGTAGGCCCACAGCGCCAGATAACCACGCCCACCATCCAGGTTGCCGAGATCGAGCGCGCCGCGTTTGCCGAAGCCTGATCCCACCGTCACCACGCGCGCGTCTCTCCGCGTCGTCAACTGCTCCATCATGCTGCCAGTGAGCACGAAATGACCGAGGTGGTTGGTGGCCAGTTGCTCGAGAATCCCTTGCGGCGACAGTCGCTTCGGGCCCGAGCCGATGCCGGCGTTGTTGATCAAGACATCGACGCCGAGGTCTTTCCTGGCCAGCATCGACACCGAGCCCAGATCCAGCAAGTCGAGATGCTCGAGCACGAGCTGCGCGGTCGGGAATTGCCGGAGAATCTCGTCTCGGGCATGCTCACCGCGCTGTAGATCCCGCACGGCCATGATGATGCGATGCCCCTTGGCAGCGAGCGCACGCGTGGTTTCCAGGCCCAGACCACTGTTGGCCCCGGTGATCAGATAGGTCCGCATCGACGATGTTTCGCATATTATCAGCAAAACAGGAAGAAACAAGAACAGGGAGACTAAACTCAGATCGTGGACCACAGCGCGGCGCGATAGCGGCTGAAGCAACGTTCGCCAGCGCGCAGACGCATCAGCGCTCCTTCGGCGATGGGTCGCGCCAGCGACGGATCTTCTGCCACCAGCGTGAACAAGACCTGCTGGATCCAGGCGGCGGCGTGCTGCTTGTCGAGCTGCGCGTGGAGCGCATAGTAGCGACGGGTGGCACCCCCGATTTCGAGGCGCCTGAGCCCGGCGTTGACCTGCTCGGCGCGTCCCGGCGCGGTCAGCTCGATGACGCCCAGCGCACCCACTGACTGATAGGTGTAACAACGGTTGGCGGCGAGAGCGACCATGAGGTTGCCGAGCGCCACCGTCTGCCACACCACGGGAGTGGCCATCGAATGGACGTCGAGCTCGGCGGCCAACCGCTCCAGCATCGGCCCATGCATGCCGCGCTGGTCGCCACGGCCCATCTCGTCCCAATAATTGCGTGCCATCTCCAGCTTGGCCACCGTCGGCAACCGCACCTGGGTCAGCGCGACCAGATCCTCGAAGCCCGCCTCGCCTGCCACTTCCTGGCGCAGGAACCAACGCATGTCGTCGAGCGACGCTTCTTCGGCCAGCCACGGAAACAACGGGTCGCCCTGCCCGGGACCGATCGACTTCAGCGACTCGAACCAGTGCACGAACCAGCTCGCATCGCGCGGCGCCCGACTCGCTTCGGCCTCGACCGCCTGCCGTTCCGCCTCGACGAAGCGGCGCTCGAGAATGCGCAATTGCACCTCGGTGTGCAGCTCGCCAGCGTCGAGCGGCTCGATGTCGGCCGAGCACGTCGGGACCAGGCGATAGCGGTTGAGAGCTGCCAGCTCACCATGGATCTCTTCCAGTGTGGCGAATTGCCCCCGGTGGATCTTTCGACCCACCAAACCCGTGCCTGCATGCGCTCTACGTTCCATGCCAGTGGGCTTTGCACGGATGGGGCCACTCAACGTCAGGGTTTACCGACTTGACCGAGGTAGACCTCTTCTGGCTTGAGGCCGAGCCGTTTGAGCGTGTCGAAATCTGGAAAGCCCGTCGCTGGCTGGGCGTTGGCCTTTTGAAAGCGGACCAGTGCGGCGTGGGTGTCGCCGTCTAGCTCGCCGGACTCTTTGACCGGCTGGCCGTGGCTGGAGAGTGCAGCCTGGATCTTACGCACGGCGGCAGCGTCGAAGAATGCCGCCGGCGTGGTCCGTACTGGGCGCTCGGAGCTGATCTGCTTGGTGGCCTTGGGCTTCTGGTTGGGCGCGGCTTTTTTGGCCTCTGTCTTGGCCTCTGGCTTGGCCTCTGGCTTGCCGTCTGTCTTGGCCTCCGGTTCGGCCTTTTTCTCGGCAGTCCCATTCCCATGTCGCACATCGCGCGCATGGCAACCGGCACATAGCATTGCCACCAACAACCACGCCGAACGTTTCATTTTTTGTCCTTAGGCTGGGCTTCGATGGGCTTCGGCGAGCTCTTGGTCAGAGCCTGCACCGTCTGCGCGATGAGGCCTTTGTCTTTGCCCGCCACCGGCGGCGGCGTGTCCGACAGACTGGCGGCCAAGCCTTCGACAAAGGCATTGCGAATGACCGCCAGCACCGTCGGCACGAGCTGCACGTTGGGCTGCGAGAGCGTGCCGTGAATCGGAATCAGCGTCGCCACCGCGTTGCGACCCGGCACCCGGTCGGACAGGATCTTCACGCCGATATCGGCCAGTGCCGCCTTGATCTTGTCGCCGATCTTTCCGTCGGCAGCCTCGACATGGACATTGGTCAAGATGGGCTTGACGCCACCGTTGAGCGCCCCCCGCTTGCACGTCACCGACGCAAATACATCCATGCTGCCGTTGGTGATGCTGAGGCCCTTGATCTTGGTGAAGTCGTACAAATCGGCCAGCTTGATGTGCTTGAGCTCGGCCGAGCCGGCAAACGTGAGGCCTTTGTCGAACGGATCCATGCTCATGAACACGGTCAAATCGCCGCTCCGCTGCAATCTGCCCCGCATCGTCACCAGCAGCGGCAGCCCTTTCATGAGGTCTTTGCGCGAAGCCACATTCTCCACGGTGACATCGAGATCGTGCAGCCAGATCCGCTGGCCGTTGTGGTGCTCGTCGACGACGATGACCTGGCTGTGGCGCAGCGCCAGCCGCTCGAGGCCCGCCGACGGCACCGACTCCAGCGTCTTGGCGATCTCGAGAGGCGGCTGCGACGGCTTGCCGTTTTCACCCGGCCGCATCGGCACCATGATGCGGGCTTTGTCGATGTCGATGCGACGGACGAGCTTGCCGTGAAACAGCTCGCGCCACGACCAGCTCATGTCGATTTTCTCGGCGAAGAACAGCGGCTCCGGATGATTGCTCGCCGGCATCTGGGTGATCTTCAGCTCGTAGACTTCGTAGCCCGGCTTTTTGAGCGTGACATGCAGCTTCTTGAACGAGCCGGCAGCACTCTCGAGGCGATCGAGGCCTTTTTGCGTCGCGTAGGTGACCAGCAGATCGATGAAGACCACCGCCAGCACCACGGCGACGACCAGCGACGCAAAGGGCACGACGAACCAGAGCCAGCGACGGCGGCGCGGCTTGGGCGTCCAACCATGCGGCTTCATGGCGTCGCCTCGGCCGCTTCGTCTTTGGCAATCAGCTTTTGCACCGCCTTGGCATCTTGCTCGGCAGCCCACGCGCCGATGCGATTGCCGCTTTCACGGTTCTCGGCTGCGTTCTGACGCAGGCGCGCCAGATTGGCCTTCTGATGTTTGAGGTCAGCGGCGGGATCGGCCTTTGCCTTGAGCGCGCCTTTCTTGGCGGACTCATCGGTCTTGGCCGAATTCTCGCGTTGCTCCGGCGTGCGGCCGTCGTCGCTGTCGCGCTTGTTGCAGCCAGCCGATAGCACCAGGAACATGATGGGCAAAAAACGCATGTCGATGGCTGTAGCAAACGCTGCGCCAGAAAGCGTCAGACGCTACAGCCGTGGGACCTCGAGCTCGCGCAGCCGCTGGTGCGCCGCGTCACCCAGAATATCGCGCTGGAGCCGCGTCTCGTCGCCAAAGAACGTCGCGGCGATGGCGCGATTCAGTCGCAGACTGCCGATCAAGGCAACGGCCTCTTTCTCGTCGCCCACACTCTCGCCGAACAACACCCGATCGTCTGCACCTGGCTTCTCGCCAAAGAGTCGCTGAAAATACTGCATCGGCAAGCTGCGTTGCCGAGCCTGGTGATCGCCGGTCACGACCACCATGAAGGTGTGCCGCTCCTCTTCGGTCATGTCGGCGAGGATCTGTCGCGTGGTCTCGTCGAGAACCCGGACCTGAATGACCGTTGCAGCGTCGATACACTGAAGTAGTGCGGCCCGCACCTCGGTGCCGAGCGACTCCAGATCGCGGCCGTCTCCGTCGGCAAAACGCTTGGTCGCGGTCAGCACCTGGCGCGCCTGATCTTTGACCGACATCGGCAGATCGATCGTGTCGAGCCCCGCCAGACAGTCCGACATGCGCTTGGCGAGCGTCCGGATCTTTGGCGACCGCAGCAACAAGAACGCCGCGACGGGCGCATGACACACCGACTTCAGAAAATGAAACGCCGGCGGCGACAACGCATACGCACGTCGCTGGTCGCCGCGCAGTACCACGAGCGTGTCCGGCAGGACGACCCAGACCGGCGCCTGCCGGTCGGCGTCGCGGCGCGCGTCGTCATAGGCGTCATGAAATCGATCGTTGACGTCGTCGGCGGCAGCATCGCCGGCCGTGGGGCGTTTCTGACTCATGCCAAAGGTCTAGCACGGCCCGACCGCAGTTGACGGCGCCAAACATACGCGCTAGTGTATATACACGATGATGCAAGCTAGCGTCTTTCAGATCCTCGCCGACCCCATGCGGTTGGCCATCGTCGAGTCGCTGCGCGACCACGAACGCGCCGTCAACGACATCGTGGCGGTGGTCGACATCCATCAGTCCGGCGTCTCGCGCCATCTGCGGATTCTCGGCGAGGCAGGCTTCGTGGAGGTCCGCCCCGTCGGCACCAAGCGCCTGTACTCGCTCAAACCCGAGCCGTTTCGCGAGCTGGACCGGTGGCTCGCAACATATCGCCGTCTCTGGGAAGCCCGACTCGATCGCTTCGCCGAAGCGCTCGCAAAAAAGACCGCCAAACGAAAGGACCGCGCATGAACGCCAAACGCATCGTCTTGGAGCGCCAGCTCGTCGGTCACATCGACGACGTCTGGGCGCTATGGACGACCAAAGAAGGCATCGAATCCTGGTGGGGCCCCGACGGTTTCGCGGTCACCGTGCGCAAGATCGACCTACGCCCAGGCGGCGAGCTCCACTACGCCATGAGCGCCATCGAGCCCGACAAGGTCGCCTTCATGAAACGCGCCGGCATGCCAGTCACCACCGAATGCACCGCACGCTACACCGAGGTCATCGTCCCCACCAGCCTCCGCTACCTACACCTCACCGACTTCATCCCCAACATGGAGCCCTACGACGTAGAAACCCACGTCACGCTGGAAGCCACCGAAAACGGAGTCCGCATGGTCCTCACCTTCGACGCCATGCACGACGACATGTGGACCCAGCGCGCAGTGGCCGGCTGGACCAACGAGCTCGAAAAACTCGCCCAGCGCCTACGGGCACAGACCTAGCTTACTTGGGGGCGATGCCGATGGTGAACATGGCCGCGTGTAGCTCTTCGACGCCCATATACTCTGCTGGAACGACGAGCGCGTAGGTCCAGCGCCGTTCGCTGCGTGTCAGGGCGATGGCGGCTTTCGAGGAGACGCCTTTGATCGTCAACGATTCTAGATTTGCGGCGTGGCTGCCGGATAGAAAGCCTGCGACGCGGGGTGCCGACAGCGATTCGGTCCATTCCAAATGACGTAGGTTGGGTAATGCGCCGTTGGCCAGCGCGGTGGCGATGGCTTCGCGATCGCCGTGGCTGGCGACGATTCCGAGGGTGTGGAGTGCGCTCGCGCCTTGGCGGATGAGGGGCGTTGCGACTTCCAGATTGATGCCGACGAGCTCGCGTAGAGCGCGCATGACTGGGTGTTGGATCAATGCGCGCAGGGTGCCGGCGTCTGGGCTTGGATGGCCAACCTCGATGCGCTCGACGGTGGACCACAGTGCGTTACCTATCGTCGATTGCAAGGCCTCGGATGACGGTTTACCGTCGAGGACACAGGCTGCGAGAAAGCCTCGCTCGAAGCACATCGTTTTGCGGGCGATGACGCGCGCGAGTGGGCCTAGCCAGTCCGTGCCGTGTTCGCGTAACAAGACGCGCTCGCGGGCTTCGTTGGGTGCGCCGCGCTGGCGCGCGAAGCCGAGCGCGATGAGCTCACCGCGTGGGTCGTTCAGTTGCTGGAGCCAGTCGCCGTAGACCTGGCGCGTGGCGTCGTCGCTGGGGTCGGCGTAGATGCGGGATAGAAAGGCTTTTTCGTCTTCGACTCTGGTTCGCGCAGCGGCTTTTTCGGCGGCGCAGTGGGCGAAGATGCGATCGCAGATCGCGAGGTCGTCAGCGGACAGTTGCGGCGCGCCGTTGGGAAACTGCGTCGTCAGCCCGCTTGCCGCACTGGCCAGTTGGGCCAAGATCCCGTCGGCGCGCGTGCGATGGTGAAAGGCCGTAGCGAACGCGGCCGGCGCGCGCGCGATGACCTCGATGAGGCGCGGCTCACGCGAACGCTCGACATACGCGCAGACCTGGCTCCAAAACGGCAGACTGTCACCGTCGACGAACGGCGGAATGGCGATCCACGCCGAGACCAGCTCGGCCAGCCGCGGATCGGGTGGCCAGGTCGAGAGCAAGGCGAAACGCTCGCTCGCAACCGCCACCGAGACGCCGAAAAACCCATCGACCAGCCGCGGGACATCGACCGGGCTTTGTCGTTCGGCGAGCGCATTGCGTGACACGCGCGGCGGCTTGGTCGCCTCCATCGCCCATCGCCCGACCTCGCTCACCGCGCGGGCCAAGGGTCGGGCCGGCTGGGCGCGCCATGCCTCCAGCAAAAGTTGCAGCGCAACCACCGGTTCTCGACGGTCGAGCGCCTCTGCGGCCTGCGACAACATGCGGCGAGAGCGTACTGCGGCGGAGATTCCTGCGCAATGCGGCTTTGCTGTAAGCTTGGGCCAATGCCCAACGAGAAGCAGCTTCAGATTGGCGAAGGTCTGGCGAGCTTTACATCGGGTGACACGTTGGTCGTGCTGTGGAAAAAGGGCGCTTCGCCGGAGCGCTGGGCTTGGTGGATGGCGCAGATGCAGGCGTTGGCGGCGCGATCGTCAGCGGATGGCGTGGTGGGCCTGATGCTGATCACGGCCGATTCGTCACCGCCCGACGCCAAGGTGCGCAAGCGGGCGCAGACCGATTTTCGTGAGCTCAAGGACAAGCTGCGCAAGTTCGTGGTCGTGCCGCTCGGCAGCTCGGTGTGGCAGAGCGTGGTGCGCACCATCGTCAGAGGGACGTTGTTGTTGAGCGGATTGTCGGATCGCCAGAAGGTCGCTTCCACCATCAGCGACGGCATTGATCAGCTTCGCGCTGTCGCTGGCGCAACGACACCCAGTCGGGAAGAGATCAATGCCGCCATCGATGCCATGGCCAAAGGCCTGGACCTCGGCGAGCTAGAGCCCGGCCGGCGACGCTAGATCTCCATTCGATAGGCAGTGATTTGGCTCGCGGAGCGCCTGTTGCCAGGCGTGGCGATCGTGCGCTGGCAACATCTGAAGTTTCGGATCTTGCGCGTGGAGCTGCGACAGCCGGGCCACGACTCGATCTGCCGTCGCGCGGTCCACGTCGGTCGAGGCCATGACGACGCTCTTGGTCAGGCTGCGGTCGATGGCTTCGTCGATATTGACCGTATCGCCGATGTGAAATAGCCGGAGCTCGGGCGAGAGATTGACGAAGGTGCCGATGCTGCCTGGTGTGTGGCCAGCGAGCTTGACCACGACGACCGAGCCGTCGCCGAAGACGTCGGCACTTTCGTCGAACGTTTCGTAAGGATGCGCGGTGAAGGTGAGCGCCGTGATGCGGCCGGACATGGCCGCCGCCTGCGCCGGAACGACATGAATCGACCCGGACTGTTGCTCGATGAAGTCTTTTTCCTCCTGCGCCATCAGCACCGGGATATGCGGCAGATCGACCAGCCCGCCGGCGTGATCGACGTGCGCATGCGAGATGAGGACCCGTAGCCGCGCGGGGTCGGCGCCGAGCGCACGCACGGCATCGGGGGCGAGCTGCACCGTGCGATTGCTGCCGGGGAGCTGCTCGAGCCAGAGCCGCGACCAGAATGGATAGCCCTCGACCTCGTCGCGGAAATGGCTGCTGTTGCCGACATCGAGCACCAGATCGCCGGCCGGATGGCGAATCAGCAGGCCCGAGACGGTGATGTTCCATTTTGAGGTCCGCGTGAAGCCTGCGGTGGCCGCCTGACCTGCAGTCTCGTTACGCGCATACTCCGCCCAGCAGACACGCAGCGCCGGCAGATGTCCGAGCTGCGGCGCGACGAAGGCATGCCGAGGCGCGGCCGCGATCGGCCGATTGCGCACCAGCGTCGTCGTCGCAACCGCCAGCAAGAGCAACATGAGCACCGTGACCCAACGAAATCGTCGAACGACCTTGGCAGGATTCATGTGCCAAACATGCGCCGCGATCCAGGCTTCAACAATGCGACAGAATGTAAGAGACTTATGCCGTGACGTCACGAATCGATCCCAACCACCTGGCCGCTATCCGCACGCTCATGTGCGTCATCGAGACGTCGAGTCTCACCGCTGCCGGGCGCCGTCTCGGCCTCACGCCGTCAGGCGTCAGTCGGCAGATCACCCGGCTGGAGGAAGCCCTCGGGGTCAGCCTCCTCGTCCGCACGACCCGACGGGTGCGGCCGACCCCGGCAGGCAGAGAGCTCGACCAGCGCGCCCGACCGCTCTTCGAAGCGCTCGAGCAAGTCACGTCACAGCTCGGAGAGCGCGACCACCAGATCGCCGGCCGCGTGAGAATCTCGGCGTCGCCGGCATTCGGACGCGCGCGCCTCTTGCCGCTGCTCACTGGCCTTGCCAGCGTCCATCCGCAGTTGCGCTTCGACGTGGTGCTCACCACCCAACGACTCGACTTCGTCGAGGACGAGATCGATCTCGCGGTGCGGGAGGGACGCCTGGCCGACTCGGCGCTCACGGTGCGCAAGCTCACCGAGGCGCGCATCGCGCTCTATGCCGCACCGGCCTATCTCGATCGGATGGGCCAGCCGCGGCGCCTTTCCGATCTGGCCCGCCACGATCTCCTCATGGTTCCCAATGCATCGGTCGCGCCGTTGCTGCTGCGTCAGCTTCCGGCCGAGCCACGCTTTCGCGTCAACGAGCTGTACGCCTTGCGCGCGCTGGCCGAGGCCGGCGCAGGCATCGCGCCGCTTCCCGACTATGTCGCTGAGGAGGCGGTCACGCACGGCGACCTGGTCCCGGTGCTGCCACGACTGATCGTCGCGCGAATCCCCATGCACGCGGTCTATCCCACCCGTCGCCTGCTTGCTCGCCGGGTGCAGGTGGTCATCGAGGCGCTGGTGCTGGCCAACGGCGCTGCGCGCACATGAAGAAGGAGTACGATACGGCATGCGCATCGCCGGATGGGTTTGGATGGTTGGGATATTGGCCGGCTGCGGGGCCGACCAGGCTTTGTCCGATCTCGGCGCCGACCTGTCGTCTGGCGACGGCCCGCTCGTCGCTGTCGACGCTGGACATGACGCTGGCAGCGGGCTCATTCCCAATCCGATCATCTCGCGCGGCAAGCCCACGGCGTCGATGCAAACCGGCGCGGCGACGGTGGTGGATGGCAAGTACAAGAATGATTCCTGGCAGGGTGGGAATCCCAGCGTGGGCAGTCCGGCCCGTCTGGCCATTCATGTCGGCGGCGGATATTCGCGCCTGTTATTGAGCTGGAATGCCGGCGGTTCTTACAATTATCTGGAAACCGATTTTGGCTCACCGCTCGATTATCATCTGGAGGTATCGGGCGACTCCACCGACGGCAGCGACGGCACCTGGACCAGCGTGGCGGATGTGACCGCAAATACGGTACGCACGCGGGCGCATAGTTTTGCATTTACTGGCAAGAGCTGGGTCCGCATGGTGGTCACGGCCGCGCCAGCGGTGAGTCCCAATGGCGTGCAGATCGACGAGATCGACGTGCACGACGTGTCCCACGGCAGCGACGACACCTGGTTCTTCATGGGCGACAGCATCACCGCGTTTTGGGCGGACCGTTCCGACCAAACCCCGACGCATCAGCCGAGCTTTGCGGCGGGGATCAACCAGCGCCATCCGAGTTATTTTCCGTTGATGATCGACGGTGGCATCGGTGGCGAGAAGAGCACCGAAGGCGTGGCGCATATCGATGCCTGGCTGGCACTCAACCCCGACTGCAAATACTGGGGCATCGGCTATGGCACCAACGACTCCGCCGGCAATACGATGTCGCCGACCACATTCAAGGCCAACATGCAGACTATCATCGACCACATCAAAGCCGCCGGCCGCATCCCGGTCCTGGCGCGCATCCCCTACTCCACCGACGGGCAGCACGACTACATCCCCGCGTTCAACACCGCCATCGACGCACTCACCGCCAGCAACAACCTACGCGCCGGCCCAGACTTCTACACCTGGTTCCTGGCGCACCCCACCGAGCTCGTCGACCAGATCCACCCCAACGACACCGGTATCCGCTCGATGGCCAAGCTATGGACCGACGCCATGGAAGGCCTCTACGCCCCCTGATTGCTACAGCGACGTCGCCGAGTAGCTGGTGAAGCCGTATTTCGACGTCGCTGCGCCGCTTTGCCAGTAGAAGCCCATGCCGGGGTTGCCGGAGGTGATGACCGAGTCGGTGGCGGTGGCGATCACCTGGCCGTTGAGGCGTTCGGTGATCACGTTGCCGACGATATCGCATTGCAAGATATCGCCGTCTTTGAGCGCGGGAATGGGCATCGCGGCCGAGAGAAAGGCGAAATCGGAGAGCTGGGTGCCGAAGGCGCCAGGCCAGCGGATGATCTGGGCGTAGGACGAATTGAACGCGAGGTTGCATTCGTAGCCGCGCGAGAAGTGCGCGCTGTCGGTCCATCGCAAGAGGATCTCGACCTCGGCGTAGGCGGCAGAGACGCCAGACTCGAGATGGATGACCGCGCTTGCCGACTGATCCGGCGGAAATCCGGACAAGTAAGCGTAGGAGTCGTCGAAGCCGCCGGAGCCGGTCTGCGTTCCATAAGCGAGGCCGCCGGAGGTCTTGGCGGTGGTCCAATCGAGGCCATTGTGATGCCAGGCGCCGCCTTCGGAGACGGGCGATTCGGTGAGGTTGAAATTGGTGCTGTAGGTGATTGCGCCCGGCGGCCCGTCGATGAAGGACAGATCGTGCCGAATGGTGGCCATATCCGCCGACGCCAAATCCGTCGCTGACGCGATATCCATAGAGCTGGCCATGTCCGTACTGGCCATGGAAAGATCGGCTTCAGACAGATCAGAAGTTTGTCCAGGCGAGCCGCACCCAGCGACGACAATCCAGATCAACGCCTTACGCATGAAGCCTCCCAGACCCAGGTGGCGCGCCCGACCGATTTTGTCTCACCGCGCAGGCTTCAGCTCGTACTTGACGATGGCCTCATCCAGCGACGGACAGGTCTCGATCTGAATGCCGGTGACCTTCAGCACCATGATTGCCGCCGACACGGCCATACGAAACATCGGACTCATCGGCGGTGGAATGACGATGGTGGTCTTGATCCGCCGCGCCATACGCGAGCCCCAGTCGGTCGATGCCGCGGGTGCGAAACGAACCGCCTTCCATCTCCGCCGTGGCTAGCACCGTCAGCGACTCGGTACGCGCCAGCTCGGCCAGGCTGTCGACGATCTCCGGCCCATGCGGCAGCACATAGCGATGACCGCGCAGCGCATATTGCCAATAGCCGCGTGTCACGCCCACGCCCGACTGGACATTGAGAAAGCCGATCTTCACGACGTCATCTTAAAGCAGATGGAAGCGGCGAAATGAGTTACGATCCGGCCTCATCTCGGCGAGGTAGACATGCGGAGCGCACTGGTGCTGCTGGCTGCTGTCTCGATCACGGGGTTGTCAGCGACGGTGCGTGGCGATGGCTTCGATGGCCAGCGTTATGTGCCGGCGGCCGGTGCGGCTGGCGGCTTCGAAGTCGAGCGGCCGATCGTGCCCAAGCATCTTGGGTTCGGGGCCGGACTGTTTCTGCACTACGGCATGGATTCGGTGGTGACGCGCAATCTGGCCAATGGCCTCGAGCTCAACCAGCCGCTGCGTCATGCGTTCACGCTCGATTTTTTGGCGTCGATCGCCTTTTTCGATCATCTCGAATTGGCGGTGCATTTGCCCATCGACGCTGTCTACATGGGCGACGGGACCACCATCGGCGCGCAGCCGATCTTGGCCAGTGCGGGCGTCGGCGATCTGCGCATCGTCCCCAAGGTCATGTTCTGGCGCGACGGCACCCAGCGGTTCAACTGGGCCATCGGCGCGATGATGCCGGTGAGTTTTCCCACTGGCGATGCGCCGTCGCTGCGCGGCTCGGGCGGCTTCGTCATCGACCCGCGTCTGTTGGCCGGTATCGGCGGCAAACGCTGGGATTTGACCTTCAACTTCGGCTACAAATGGCGCAGCAACAACGGCCCGGCCAATCTGCTCGGCTCGGGTGAGATCACTTACGGCATGGCAGCGACGGTGACACTGCCGGTATGGAAAGACCGACTCGATCTCAATGCCGAAGTGATTGGCGGCTATGACCACAATGGCGTGGGGCGCGTGATTGCCAAATCGCCGCTCGAAGTCTTGTTCGGCATGATCTTGCGGCCGCATCACGACTGGAGCATCTACCTCGGCGCAGGTGCCGGCGCGACCTCGGGGATTGGCTCGCCCGACTTTCGCGTCTTCACCGGCGTGCGCTTTGCGCGCCGCTTGATGGGCCACGAAGGCTATCGCGACACCGACGGCGACGGCATCATCGACGCCAACGACAAGTGCCCGCGCGAGGCCGAGGACAAGGACGGCTTCGAGGATTCGGACGGCTGCCCCGACGACGACAACGACCACGACGGCATTCCCGACGAAGACGACGAATGTCCCAACGTGCGTGGCGAGCGCCGCAGCGGCGACGGCAACGGCTGCCCGGAGCGCGGCTATGTCGTGGTGCGCAACGGCAGGCTGTTGATCTTCGGCAAGATCCAGTTCGAGACCGGCTCGGCGCGGTTGACCCGGCCGAGCGAAAACCTCGTCGAGCAGATTGCCGTCGCCATGCGCACGCACCACGAGATTCGCCATGTTCAAGTGGCGGGCTACACCGATAATGTTGGCCCGGCGGAAATGAACGTGCGGCTCAGCCATGAGCGGGCCGAAAGCGTGCGGCATGCACTCGTCGCCCACGGCGTCGAGCACCGACGGTTGACGGCGCGTGGGTACGGCGAGACGCACCCGGTGGCATCGAACACGACCCGCGGCGGGCGCGCCAAGAATCGGCGCGTCGAGCTCGTGGTCGGGGGAGAATGATCATGCGTCGATTGATCGTGTGTACGCTGATGGCGCTGGCAGGACCGGCGGCGGCGCAGAATTTTCCCGCCGCAGCGTGGGCGCCGTTGCCTTGTGGCGCGACGGTGATGACCGATCGTTTTCAGGATCAGGTCGGCGCGTTCTTTGAGCGCGATATCGTCGGTGATACTGGCGCAGCGGCCGGATTTCTGGCGTCCGATGCGACCTTCTTGTATCTGCGACTCCGGCTCGACCAAGATCCGGCGCCGGCCGGTGTGCTGAAGCCATTTTCGTGGGGATTCGAATTCGATCTCGACAACAACACGTCGACCTACGAGCTGTTGGTAGCGGTCAACGGCAGCACCAGTCAGGTGGCGATCTACAAGAATACGGTGACCACGCTGCCGAACGATCCGGCGGACCCGGCTGATCTGCCGGCGGTAGCGACCTTTCCCTTCGCGACCCATGGCCGGTCGGTCGTCGCTGCCGGATCCATGTTCGGCACGGACAATGACTTCTTTCTGGATCTGGCTGTGCCGTGGTCGGCGCTGGCGCCGCTCGGGGTGACGCCGTCGTCGTCAGTGTTGATCTGGGCCGCGTCGTCGATGACCGACACGGCGTTGAACGGCGACTTTGCATGCCACGACGGCGTCAATGGCCCGCCCAAGCTGTCGGCGCTGCCCACCACCCGCATGGTGATCGATCCCAATGCCTCCGTCGACGGTGGCGTCGCCGACGGTGGTCCCATCATCCGCGCCATCGAAGGCGGCCCCGGCTGCGACTTTGCCGGCACCGGTCCCTTCAGCTCGCTGGCCGTCTTCAGCCTCCTGGTGCTGGCAGTCGGTCTGCGGCAACGCCGGCAATGAGTCGGGGCAGGACCGTCGCAGTCTGTCTGGTCCTCGCTGGCGGCCTCGGATTTGGCGCCGGACAGTTTGGCCAGCTTGCATTCGGCCATCATGACGACGCGCCAGAAAACGTGGCGCTCGAGACAGCCGCAGCGCAGCCAGAAAACAAATGGGCGACGGTACACGGCCGCATCGACGCCAACACGCTCGTCAAGGTGGCGCATCCGCTCGGCCACGATCAAGTCGCGTTTCGACTCCTCGGCGCCGGCCCAGACCTCATCGTCCTCACCAACACCACCCGTCATCCTCGGCTCGCCGAGACCCTCGACGAGGAACAGACCTTCACCGGCGTCATCACCAAACCCGGCTCGGGCATGAACAAAGAAAGCACCGTCGAGCTCGACGACGATCGATTCAAGGTCACCGGCCTCATCGGCAGCTACTGCAGCCACGTCACGGGCTGCCCAGCCAAGCCCAAAGTCCTCCTCGTCGGAGAAACCCCACGCGGCCGAGCCACCATGTTCGCCGCCACCATCGCCCTCGGCCTACTGGCCTTACTCTGCCTGGCCGTCGCCTTCAAACGCCCGAAGACCTAGCGCATGGCGCGGGCGTATGCGCCTGGGGTCACACCGACGATACGCTTGAAATGGCGATGGAGCTGGCTCTGGTCGTAAAGACCCACGCGGGCAGCGACCTCGGCTTGCGAGAGGCCGTGGGCGAGCAGATCCTGCGCCACGCTGACCCGTCGGTGGGTGACGTAGGCGTGTGGCGGCAGGCCCATCTCGCCGCGAAACGCGCGACACAGCCGGAACTTGTCGAGGCGCGCGTGCGCGGCCAGCTCGTCGAGGGTGACCGTCTCGGTGAGCCGCTCGTCGAGCAAGGCGCGGGCACGGGCCACGGCGTTGCCAGAGGCCGTGAGCCGACCACGCTCCCGGACATGCGTCAGGTTGATCACCGCGTGTACGGCTTCGCACACATCTTGCTCGAGCGCCGCCGTGGCGCTTCCGTCTCGGAGCAGCCGCCGATGCAACGCGACGATCGGCGCAACCCGGGGATCGTGGCCGTCGATGGCATTGTCTTTCGGCTGCACGAACGGATGCCCCAAGGTGGCGCGCGCTTCCTCGACGAGCGCGTGGTCGAACAGCACCACCTGAAACTGAGGATGACCCTGCCGCGCGTTCTCGACGTGGACTTCACCGGGAATCTTGAGATCGATGGTGCCAGGCCGACTCGACCAACGCGTCTGGCGCTGTGTCCATTCGGTGCGGCCCGACAGATGAAGGACCGTCCCGAAACGATCAGGGACATAGCGCGAGAGTCGCTCTTTGCCGGAGAAGCGCAGCACTCTCACCCCGGGCAGCGGTTGCGCGGTGGTGACCTGGACGGGTCGGGGAGTGAGCTTCACCATCCTAGTATAGCCGTCGGTGCGCACGCCGCTTGGGCGTTCTTGGCAGGCGCGATTTTGCCAAGTTCGCCCAAGCGCTCCGACGGCGGAAGAGCCATGTTGGCCCACAAAGGAGAAACAACATGCGTATCTTCGTCACGGGCGCCACCGGCTTCATCGGATCGGCCGTCGTACAGGAGCTTCTCGGCGCCGGTCATCGCGTGCTCGGCCTCGCCCGCTCCGACGCTGCTGCCGCCTTGCTCCTCGCGGCCGGCGCCGAGGTCCATCGCGGCTCACTCGACGCGCTCGACCACCTGCAGCGTGGCGCGGCCGAATCCGACGGCGTGGTCCACACCGCCTTCAACCACGACTTCACTACCTTCGTGGCCAACTGTCAGACGGACAAGCTGGCCATCGATGCGCTCGGTGCAGGCCTCAAAGGTTCGGGCCGGCCGCTGATCGTCAGCTCCGGCATTCTCGGCCTACCATCTGATCGTCTCGCCACCGAAGAAGATGTTCCAGCCGCGGTCATCCCGCGCCTGTCGGAATCGAGTGGTCTCGCGCAAGCGGCACACGGTATCCGGGCCATGGCGATGCGTCTGCCCCCGTCGGTGCACGGCGACGGCGATCATGGCTTTGTGCCGCATCTCATCACAGTGGCGCGCCAACAAGGCTTTTCGGCCTACGTCGGCACCGGAGAAAATCGCTGGCCAGCCGTTCACCGATTGGACGCAGCGCGTCTCTACCGATTGGCGCTGGAGAAAGGCGTATCCGGCGCCCGGTTTCACGCCGTCGCCGACGAGGGCGTCCCGGTACGCCAGATCGCCGAGGCCATTGGCCGCCGACTCAACCTGCCGGTCGTCTCCAAATCCCCCGAAGAAGCCGCCGCGATCTTCGGCTTCATCGGGCATGTCCTCGGCATGAACGCCGCAGCCTCGAGCAAGCTGACCCAGGATCGCATGGGATGGCACCCCACCCAGCCTGGCCTGCTCGCCGACCTCGAGCACGGCACCTACTTCGACCCGCGCTAGCTCGGCGCCAGATCGGGCGTCAGCTCGGAGTCAGATCGGACGGCAGCGCGCGAGCACGGCAGCGACGATGCGGTCGCAGCGGGCGCCGAGAAACGGATACGCGCCATCCATTTGCTCGTCGGCCTCGTCGAGGAGGAGGCGGCGAACCATGGCGCGCGCGCGATGCAGGCGGACTTTGACGGCCTCGATCGTCAACGCGAGAGACTCGGCAACCTCGGCGGTGGAGAGCTGCTCGACCTCACGCAGGACGAACACCACGCGATAGAGCTCGGGTAACTGGTCGACCACGCGCTCGAGGACGTGGGCCATCTCGCGTCGGCTGAGCTGGGCTTCGGGAGAATCGGTTTCGCTCTCTTCGTTCATCGTCGCCACCTCGGCCACGTCGAGCTCGAGCTTCTGCGCGCGACGATCGTGACGCAAACGTCCAAGCGCCTCGTTGATCACGATGCGGGTCAGCCACGTCGACAAACTGGCGGCGCCGTCGAACTGGCCGAGATGGGCGAACGCGGACATGTAGGCCTGCTGGAGCGCGTCTTCGGCGGCACTGTCGTCGCGGAGGATGGCCCGCGCAGCGCGGTACAGACGCTGATTGTAGCGCCGCATGATGGGCTCGAACGCGTCGACGTCGCCGCCAAGCACGCGGGCGATGTGGTGCTGGTCCGAGATGGGATCGATCACGCTAGTCATTGGATGGCGGGGCCGGACAAAGGTTACAACGAGTTATATCTCGCCGGTTTTATGACGGATTCACGGGTGGAGAACGATGGCTGCCGCCGTCGTCGCGTCGACTTTGATCTTGCTGACGTCGACGCCATTGGCCTTGAGATCGAAGGCCATGATCGCCGCATATTGTGCCAGCGTCAGGCTGCCCGGCTTCTTGGCCGGCATCTTGGTCGACACGAAGTCGAAGACGTCTTTCGCCGTGTGAAACTGCGACTTGCGCGCCTTGGCCTTGGCCGGCGGATCGAGTGGCAGGGCTGCCTTACCGACGACAGGCGGGCCCTTCTTGGTCCCCTCACCCCCGTCGCCGTGACAACGCGCGCAATACTCGCCATACAGCTTCTGGCCCTCGGCCACCTGTTCGTCGTCGGCGTGCGCCACAGAAAACATCGGCGCCACCAAACCCGCCGCCAACAGCATTCGCATCAGCATGAGCTCCTCCTCGGACATCAGATGAAGCTCGCGCGCAAACGTTACAGGTTTTGGGTGCTACGCCTCACGCGCGCCAATCCTGCGTCATTCGGACCAGCAGGCTCCAGCCCATCGATAGGTTGGGATTGACTTCTTTGCCGTCGGCGACGCGGCCCAATTGGCGGCCGTACCACGCAAGCTCCGCGGCGCCTCTCAGCTTGGCCACGAAGAAATGCTTCGGCTTCACGCGTGACTGCGCCTCCGCCTGGGCCAACAGACTGCGCGCCAGATCCGGCTCCAGCGCCAGTGGCCGGGCCAGGCCGACCACGTCGGTGGACGTGCCGATAGCCTGGTCCATGGCCGAGCGGGAGCGAAAGCCGCCGGTCAGCATGATGGGCATGCGGGTATGTCGTCGAATGCGATCGGCAAACGGGCGAAAATAGGATTCGCGCACCGACGGGGTGACACCTTCGCCGAAAGACGCGCCTTTGGCATAAGTGCCGCCCGAAAGCTCGAGAAGATCGACACCTTCCCCGTCGAGCAGCCGCACGACTTCCACAGCGTCGTCCTCCGACAGACCGCCGTGGTGGAAGTCGCTGGTGTTGAGCTTGACCGTCACCGCAAAGCCGGGCTTTGTGGCCGCCCGCACGTCCCGCACGATGCTCAAAAGCAGCCGCGCCCGATTGGCCAAGCTGCCGCCAAATTCGTCGGTGCGCTGGTTGGTGTCGGGCGCAAGAAATTGGTTCAACAGATAGCCAAGGGCCGCATGGATCTGTACGCCGCTGAAGCCGGCCGATTCCGCGGTGAGCGCCGCGTGGAGGAAGCTGCGACGAATCCCCTCGAGCTCGTTGATTGTCGCCGCGCGTGACCGCCCAAACATACGCATGAACTTGACCGCGGCGACGGCAGATGGTCCAAGCGGCCGGGGATTGACCATGCGACCCGTTTGCCGTCCGGCGTGGTTGATCTGCAAAATTACGCGTGCACCATCCTGTGCAGCAGCCTCGGCCCATCGCGACAACGCGCGCACATTCGCGCCTTCCTCGACGAGCACATTGCCGGGCCGCTCGACATGGTGCCGATCGATGACCGCGTTGCCCGTGATGATGAGGCCGAGCCCAGACTGACCCCAGCGACGATAAAGCCGCTGCAATCGGTTGCCCGGCGAGCCGTCTCGCTCGGCAAGCCCCTCGCTCATCGCCGACTTGGCCAACCGATTGCGGAGCACAAGACCGCAAGGCAACGTCAGAGCGTCCGTCAGATCAGGCATACCCCAAGCTAGGTTGCACCACGAGGCGCTTCAATTACCTCCCACGTAAGATGGCGTCGAGCTGCTGTTCGCTGTCGGCGTCGACGGGAAATAGGCTCTCCACGCGCAGCTCTTGGGCGGTGACGTCGAGCGGCGTGCCAAATGTAGTGATGGTGGTGAAGAGCTCGAGTCGCACGGCGCCTTTCTTGATCCGCAGGGGCATGGTCAACGACGGCTCGTTTGGCTGTGAGCGCAGCGACGGCAACTCGATATCTGGACCAAGAATCGTACGCAAAGGGTCTTCGGCGTCGCTGGGTGACTCACGTCGCAGGCGAAAGGCGATCTCGGAGGCGACCTCGTCCCAGTTCTCGACAAATGGCCGCGCACCATCGGGAGAAAAGATCATCCGCACCACATTTGCGGCCAGCGGCAGCGATTCGGGCGGCAACAGGAACGCGGCGAAGCGCTGCGCGGCAGCATTGGACAAAAGGACATCGCAGCGACGGTTGACCACCACCGTGGGACTGCGATCGTGCGCACGCAGGATGGCCTCGAGCGCTTTGCGCAATGGCTGCATCGATGGCGCCTCGAGCGGCGTTTCGCTGAACTTGGGCGCATAACCGGCCGCTCCCAACAGCACATTGCGCTCGCGCAGCGGCAGATCGAGCGCGCGGGCCAGCAACAGCACCATCTCACGACTAGGCGTGGCACGCCCAGTCTCGACGAAGCTCAGGTGCCGAGCAGACACCCCGGCATGCAGCGCGAGATCGAGCTGACTGGCACCGCGCGTCGCCCGCCATTCGCGCAATAGGCGTCCAATCGGGCTCGGCGCAGACAGGGGCATGCGCTCAGGATAATGCATATTCGCGAAACACCGCTTCGATCGCCGCAGCCAAGGCGCGTACAAGCCTCAGGGCTGGCCAGCGGCGAGCAGCGTTGGGCTGAGGCGGGCTTGGCCGGCGGTGGGGGAGCGATCTTTGCCGAGGCCCATCCAGGCGCGTACCGTCGGTGCGATGTCGGCGAGCCGCGCATCGTGGGTGTCGATGGCGCCCCGTGCCGCGACTGCGCCGCCAGCGACGAACATCCAGACGCGGCCGGACTCGGGGGTCGAGGAGCCATGGCCGGAGAAGTTGGCCGCGCGGCCGTGATCGGTGGTCACGATGACGGTGGTATCCGCGCCGTACTCGCCGAGCGTGGCCAGCGTTGCCATGAGCGTGCCGACAAACCGATCGGCCGCGGTCAGTGACGCAACATATCCGGCATAGTCACCGCGGTGGGCATACTCGTCGGTGTCACCGAGGCCAATGAACAGGAACCGCGGTCGCGCCGCCTGCAGGTACGCCAGCGCCAGCGGCGCAGTCTGGCGATCGGGCCGATAATCGAGCCAGCCTGGAAACGCAGCGCTTGTCCGGTCGAGGAGCGCCGAGGCATCCGCGCTGACACGCACGCGCTCGCGGGTCATCCCGCCCCGCTGTCCCGTCGAAATGACCAGCGAACGCGTGTCGACCGCTGCCGCCCGCTCGATCGCACCCCAAGACGAAATCACCGCCAGCGGACCCACGCCTTCGGCGCTGAGCTCGTCGAGCAAGGTCCGTTCGCGGATCTGGCCGCACAGGTTGGAGCCGCAGGTCGAGGCGCGTCCGGTCAGGATCTCGCGATAGCCGGGCAGCGACACGAAGCTGGGCCCCGAGGCCATCATGTCGCCGTGACCAGGCGCGCCCACCACCACGCCGGCGGTGAAAAAGCGCCGCAGATTGGGTACTGGGTCGCGCGCGGGCAGGTCGCCGGCGCGGGTCGGGTCGAGGCCCTCGAAGACCTCTTGCCAGCGCACTCCGTCGATGGTGACCACCACGACGTTGCGGGTGTGTCCGGAGGGCTGCAGATTGGCGGAGGGCTGCGTCGCCGGCACGGTCCAGTCGACATAGCCGGTGTGCGCACACGCCGACATGAACGACAACACCCCGACCCAACGCGCTGCAACGACCATGATAGCAACCTCACTGCATGGCCCGGGCCAACGATTCTCCGTCGAGAACACGGCCAGGTGTTCGCAAACACGGCACCCCGTCGTCAAAAATACCCACGGATCGCCAGCCGCCCCGCCATGGCGCGTTGCATCCTTCGACAGAGGCAGTCTATGTTCCCAAGATGCGGCGCGCCTGGGTGTTGCTGGTCTTGGCGGTCTCGGGCTGCGACTTCCTGTTCCCCGACGTCAAAGGTGAGCATCACTACGGCGGTGGATCCACCAAGCCGTCTCCCGAGCCGTCGGTGGGCAAGGCTGCATACGACATGATCTCGCAAACCTACAGCGTGATCGTGTCGCACTCCGGCGAACGCTTGGCGGCGCGACGTTGCCGGTATGTCGACGGCAGCACCGACGCCTGCGAGATCACGTTCTTCGACCGCGGCGTCGTTCTCGAACAAGTGCCCACCTATCGTCGCGGCTACGGCGAGTGGGAGGTGCAGGCCAAGCACGCGACCAACACGGTGGCGCGCGCGATCGAAAAGCATTTTGGCCGCGATCATGTCGCGCTCGATCGGCGCGGAATCTACGGCATGCGGCCATTTTCCGAAGGCGAGTTGTCGGCGTCCATCGTCGGTGATGAGATCCGACTCGGGGTCGTTCGTGGCCGGCAGCTAGCCGCGACCAAGCTGCCTGTTGGCGTCACGTTCGTGAGGGAGCGATACGTCTCCATGCGTGCGCCGGACCTCTATGTCGTCGCGCTCGAGGCGGGCAACGAGGTCGACCGTGACCGACGCGAAGGCTACGTCGTCTTTCGCCTGCCGCAGCCCGGCAACATCGAGGTGGTGCAGGTCATGGGACCACTCACCCCTTAGTCAATCGCCTCCACACGGCGCGCAGCAAATAGCGAGCTTCTTCTCGCCGCGGCAACCGGAAGGTCAACGGCCGCTGCCATTCGATGGTCGCAATGCCCAACACATCCGCGTCAGCGACGGGCGGATCTGGCTTGGCGAGCCCGTCGCCACGCAGCAAGATCGTCCCCGCGCCGAGCGCGACCACCCGATGAACGATCAGCCTGCCGTCGTCACTGGCATAGGCAACCAACTGGCCGACCCGGATCTTGGCCACGGCGCATGGCGCGATCATCAGAATCGCGCCATCGCGGATCGTGGGCCACATGCTGCCGCCCACCGCGCGCAACTGCACCACGCGGCCCGCACGCAGCCGCGCGATGAGCTCGCGATTGGCCTTGGGTGGATCGTCAGTCACGCCCAACCATCTTGAGGCCGGCGCGCAGTCGCTCGGCGAGCTCGGGACCGTCGAGGTAGGTGGTGATGACGAGGACATCCCGCTTGCCGTCGCGCACGACGACCGCGGGCAAGGTCGCGACCTTGAGCTCTTTGCGCAGCGCCTCGACGACCGGATCGTCACCGTCGGTGGCGTCAACGAGAAGCGGCACGAAGCGCGACACCATCGCCTCCACCGCCGGATCGGCAAACGACTTCTTCTGCATCTCCTTGCACGGCATGCACCATTCCGCGGTGAAGAACACCAGGAGCGGGCGCCGTGTCGTGCGCGCCTTTTCGCTCGCCACCTTGGCATCGCGCAACCAAGCCACGCGCGGTGACGGCGCCGTCACGTCAGCAGCGACGTCGAACGACAGCAAGCACAGCATCGCCGCCACAGCCTTCATGCTCCAGCGCATGACGCAAGCTCCCATGGGCAGATTCGCGCCGCAAGCCGTGACGCATCTTCAGCTATGCTGCGCCATGGTCAGTCTGCGGGAAACGGCACGGGCCGAGGCCGCCGAAGCCGAGCGGTTACCGTCGACCAGCGAGAGACGCCTGGTCTGGGCGCAGCGGCTCTTTGGCCTCGGTGCGGCCGAGTCGGCGCTTGCGTTGCTCGACCGATTTTTGGAGGTGGCGCCGCCTTCAGCGGCGCGGCGAGCGGCGCTGTCGCAGCGGTTTCGATATCAGACGGTGCTCGGTCGCTATCACGAAGCCTTGGCCGCGCTCTCGACGGAGACGGAGCTTGGCGCCGCGCTGTGCACCCGGGTTGCCGATGTGTTGATGCGTCGCGACAATCCGCGGCGTGGGCTGCCCTATCTCGATCGCGCCATTGCGCTCGAGCCCATGCTCGGCGCGCTGCGACTGGCCCGGGTCGACGCCTGGGCCGAGCTCGGCGATTGGGCCGCGGCGCTGGCCGCGCTGCGCGAGATCCTTCACCAGCCTGCCTCCGTCGAGGCTGCGGCGCGGCTGGCGCTGCGGATCGGCGCGTTTGCAGAGGCCGCTACGCTGGCAAACGGTCTACTGGCGAGGGAGCCCTTGTCGTCGGTGGCGCACGAGATCTTGGGCCAGCTGGCGTTGTTTCGCGGCGACCTCGGTGGCGCGAAAGCCCATGCAGCAACGCTGCTCGGCATCGATCCTCCGACAGGCTTTCTCCTCCGTGGCGCAGCGCGCCTACTCAGCGACGATCTACCCGGCGCCGAGACCGATCTGGCCGAGGCTGGCGATGCCTGGCCCGTGCGCGTGTGGCGTGGCGAGCTTCTTCTCCGGCGCGGCGAGCTCCGCCCAGCCATCGAGCAGTTTCGCTCCGCCGCCGAGGCTGCGCCTGGTCTCTTGGTGTCGGCGCATCTGCTCCAGCTCCTCGGCAACAGTCGGACCCTGACCGAGCGCGATCGGTTCGAGGTCGGAGGACTCGGTGCCTACGGCGAGGTGATCGACGCCATCCACTCCTTGTGTCCCGACGCAGCCAGCGTGCTGGTCAGCGACGACGCCCGCCAGATCGGCCCGCTTTACGAACGCGCGCTGAAGGCCATGCACGGCAACCGGACCATTTCTCCGTCGCTGATGCAGGATGGGCAGCTCGTCCCCCTACGCATCAAACCCGGTCCGCGCTATCGGGCCCGCCGGCTCATGAACCTCTGCGCCACCGCACCGCACGATGAGATCCTCGACGGTCTGGCCGAGGTCATCCGCGATCATCCCGATTCCGGTCTACCGCGCTGTTACCGCGCCGAGCTTCTACTCTGGTTCGGCGAGTACGAAGAAGCGCGCGTCGAGCTCGAGCACATCATCGAGCGGCTACCGTTGACCCGCTGGGCCTACATTGGCCTGGCCACCGTCGAGATGCTGACCGGCGCATGCGCACGCGCACTCGACACGCTCACCGTCGGAATCGGCCGTCTCAACAACACCATGGGTCCACCAGCCTATGCCGTCCGCGGCGAGCTGTTTCGCCGTCTCGGCCGTCTCCCCGAAGCCATCGCCGATCTGGAGAAGGCCACCACAATCTCCCCACGCCGTGCGGCCGCCCTCCTCAACCTGGCGATCGCCTATCTAGTGGTGGGCCGTGATCCCGAAGCGCTCCACATCTTGACGCGCATGCGCGCGCAAGCCCAGCCACTCTTCGACGACGCCGGCGTCGATCTCGACGGCAAGCTCGACCCGACGGCGCTGCAAACCACGCTCGACCTGCTACACGGCAATCGTTCGTCGAGCGGCATCACCTGGATCGTCCCCGGCCGCCCCTTGCGCTATCTCTTCTTCGATCCCGAGCAGTCCCAGAGCCCGCTCGCCGAGATCGAAGCCAAGGAGCTCATGCTGGCCCGCAACCACATGGATCACTGGCGACGCTGAGCACGCCCACGCAGCCAGCCACCCAGCGCGCCGAGCGGAATACCCGACGCTGCGTAGACCAAGGTCATCATCGGCACCGCCAGCGGCAACGACGGCAGCGACGGAAGACCGCGCAGCTCGAACACCGCCAACAGGGCGCCGGCGAAACACAGACTGCCCGCCAAACCGCGCAATGCGCCCTCGCGCGCGCCGACATGCTCATAGCCGCCAGCGACGCCACCGACGGTACCCAGCACCATCAGCACGTTGAACCAGCGGCCCGACCAGCCAAGCACGAAGCCACATAGCGCACCAAACGCCAGCGGCATCGCGATGCCGAGCGCAAGCTGGACGCCCAGCGGTCGAAGTCGAAACAGCGGAACCAGGATGGCCACTCCGTCGGCAGCTTATGCCAAGCGGGAACGCTGGCGTCGGCTTTCTGAGTGTGTCAGGTTGGCGGCGGTGATTCTCGAGGCTGGAGTTCGACTGTCTCAATCGGTGCTGTGGAAGCTGCAGCGCGAATATTTCGCGCGCGAGGGCATCGACGCCTGGAGCTCGGCCACCGTCCCGCACTACATCACGTGTAACGCCTTCATCGCCGAAGCCTACGCGCGCGTGGTCCTCGGCTGGATGCGCGACATCGCGCCCACGCTCACCGATCGCAACGAGCCCATCTATCTCGTCGAGCTCGGCTCTGGATCAGGCCGGTTCGGCTTTCTGTTTCTGAAGAAGCTCGAGGCCCTCTTGGCCGAGTCGCCGTTGGCGGGTCTGCGTTTCGTCTATGTACTGACCGACTTCACCGATGACCAAGTCGCTTTTTGGCAGTCGCATGGCGCACTGCAGCCCTATGTGGAACGAGGTGTCCTCGATTTTGCGCGCTACGATGCCGAGCGCGACGACACCCTGCACCTGGCCAGCGGACGGCACCTCGAGCGCACTGTTCATCCGATGGCGGTCCTTGCCAATTATTTCTTCGACAGCATTCCGCAGGACGTCTTCGTCGTCCAAGACGGCAAGCTGTTCGAATGTCTGGCCACGGTGTCGGTGCCCGAACAGAACGCCGACCTCGACGATCCTACCCTTCTCGACCGCGTCGAGCTCAGCTACGACGACCTTCTGGTCGAAGGGCCGTATTACGGCGACGCCGAGCTCGACCGCATCTTGCACGGCTATCAACAGCTCGTCACCACCGGCGGCGTGCGCCTGCCGGTGACCGGCCTCCATTGTTGCCAGAACTTCGCCAAGCTCTCCGGCGATCGATGGCTGCTCCTCACCGGCGACAAAGGCAACGTCCATCCAGACACGCTCGATGGTCTGTCGCGCCCGCCGCTGACCTTGCATGGCAGCTTTTCGATGAACGTGAATTATCACGCGATCGGCGAGCTGTTTGCCGGCCGGGGTGGTCGCCATTTCTCCATGGACCATCACCACAGCAGCCTCAACGTGGTGGCCTTCACCGTCGGGACGCCTTACGCGGAGGCCCAAAGTGCCTTTGCCGCCAGCATCGAGAATTTCGGGCCCGACGAATATTTCATCATGCGGACCGCGCTCGAGCGCGACTTCGAGCGGATGAAGCTCAAGGAGGCCCTGGCCCTTTTGCGTCTCGGTCGCCATGACCCGCGTTTGTTGCTCAAGCTCTTGCCCGTGCTGCGCAGACACGACGGCGAAGACGCCACCAAGCGCGAGCTACTACGCGTGGCGGCCCGTGCCTGGGATCTTTATTACTTCATCGGCGAGAAGTCCGATCTGCCATTCTCCGTCGGTGTGTTCGTCTTCGAGCTCGCCGGCTACGAGCTCGCCATCGAGCTCTTTCTGGCGTCCATCGAGCTCTACGGCGTCGACGCCGGCACGGCTTACAACCTGGCGCTGGCCCACTATCGTCAGCTCCGTCCCGAACAAGGCTTGTACTTTGCCAAGCAAGCGCTCGAGGTAGAAGAAAACCACGCCGGCGCTCGCAAGCTCCACGACGAGATCGTGGCCGAATTGGCCGCCAAAGAGGTCTAGCGCAGCGCTGTTTGAGCCACCGCCAACAGCGTCCGCTGCACCTGCGCGTCGACGCGATCTTGGTGACAGAACAGGTAGACCGTTTCCTTGACGTTCCAGCCTGGCACCGGAATCTCGACGAGAAGCCCGGCTGCGACCAGGTTCCGGGCGGAGATCACCGGGGCAAACACGAGCTGGTCGACGCGCTGCGCCAGCTCGAGAGCCACCAGCACCGTCTGGGTTCGATGACCGAAACGACGGCCCACGAGCGGGCATTTGTCGTCGCCGGTCACGAGCTGGCCGTGATCACTGTAGAGCGGCCCGATGAACAGCTCATTGCGGATCCGTTCAGCGCTCACCCGGGGGCCGAGCGCAGCGGCCTTGGCCGGGCTGGCGAAGAGCGCGCGACGAACCACGCCGGCACGACACCGTACCCACGACGCTGGCCAGCGCTCGTTACCCGTGCTGAGCGCGACGTCGAAGAGGGTGGCGGTGGCAAAGGCGCTCGGAATCCCGGGCGCGGTCTCGAGGCAATGCACCCGCAGTCGGTCGAGTCGGGCCACGAAGGCCGGCACCAGCTCCGCCGACAAAAACGACGGCGCGACGATGGTCAGCTCCGAGCGCTCGCCAGATGAGGTCAGCGCCCGCGCCTGTGCCAAGAGCTCGGCCAGCCGCGGCGCCAGCTCGCGTCCATCGTCGGTGAGGCTGACTCCGCGCGCGCTGCGCGTGATGAGCTTGAGGCCGAGGCAACTCTCCAGGCGCGAGATGGCCTTGCTGACGTGCGAAGGACTCACCTCGAGGCCGCGCGCCGTTCCGTTGACCGAGCCCAGCCGCAGCAGCTGAAGAAACAGCTCCACGTCCGGTAATCGGAGGTCGGCTTTCACCACTGTTCAGCGTGACCGATCGACCTCCGATCGTCTATTTCCATTTTGGAAATAGATATTTCCAGTCTTATGGATGGCCGCCATCGGGTACCAGCCAGCGCGGCACATCGCGTGCGGCACAGGAATCCACGACGGCGTTGTCGAACGGCATGTTGCCAAGTGGCGCAAACCAGGCGAGCGGAGATCGCACCGGGTCGATCAACAGCGACGCAGGCGGATCGCGGAGGTTGATGAGCGGCGCCGGCCGGCCCTTGGAAACGCGGGCCAACATGCCGTGATAGCAACTGTCTGCGGTCGCGCCGCACACCCAGCCGCCATGGGGCACGCCGCCCGCCGAGGGCCCGTCATGGCACAGATGATTGCCACAATGCCCGGCCGTCCCGGGGCCGAAATAGTTGGCGTACAGAGACGGCCAGTCCACGCCAGCATCCGCCGGTGGGCACGCCAGATCTCGCACGCCGGCGTCGCGCACCTCGGCCTCGCGCTGCACCAGGCAGCCCGCGAGGCCGAGGACGCATAGAGCCAGGAGCTTCAGGGCAGCTCGAGACGCCCGTAGAGCCCGTGGGACTCACCGGCCGGACCGGCGGTGAAGAAGAGCTGATTGTGGGCCTGACCTGCGGTATCGGGCCCGAACACCAGCGCCCAGAGTCCGTCGATGAGGAGCGGCGCGCCGCTGGCGTCGGTCACTTTGGCCTTGACTGTCCCGGTGCTGTCGAAGGCGTTGATGGCCCCGTCACCGAAATTGCCGACGAGAATGAGGCCGGAGAGCGCGCCGAAATCGGCCGGCGCCTTGACCACCTGCCACGGCGAGTTGAGGACGCCGGCGCTCGCAAACCGCGAGACGAGCTTGCCGTCGAAGTCGAAGATGTCGACATAGCCATTGCCGGCGCCCTTGACGTCATCCTCGGCGCTGCCGTCCTGTTTGGCGTAGGCCACATAGAGCTGGCCGTCGATGGCGTTGACGTTGAACGGCGCGAAGCCGGCCGGGATCTGCGCGTCGACAAAGCCGTTGGTGAGCGCCACCGAGGCGTAGCTGCTGTCGAAGACGTCGACCTTGCCGTTGTGAAAATCGGCGGCATACAGGCGCGTCGCGGCGCCCTTGGTCAAGGCGACGAGACCCTTGTAGATGGCGCCACCGGCCGATTTGTCGGCGCGCAAGGTGGTCGCGGTGCCGCTCTGCCAGCCGGCGATGGTGCCGTCTTCCGTCGAGAAAATGAACTTGTCGCCCATGAAATTGCCTGCGGTGCCGTTGAAGATCTGCCCGGTGGGCGCACCCATGCCGGCGCCACTGGCCGGCGCCACGGTCACCGTCAGCGGCAGCGCGGTACCAGTGGAGTCATAGACGGTGGCCACGCCGGCGTGATTGTCGGCGACCCACGCCGGCCCACTCGGATTGAAGGCCAGGCCCCACGGGTTGAGCAGCTTGGCGTCGACGTGCGCGCCGCCGCTGACATCCGCGGTCAGGTTGGTCTGCTTGAGCTTCTGCGCCGGCAGCGCGGCCGACGTCAGATCGGGCGTAGACCCCATGTCGTTGGTGTTGTTGGCTGGTGTCGAGCTGCACGCTGCTGCACTGCACAAGATCAGGCTCTGAAATACACGCTTCATGTCCATACCCCTCATTTCAATCCGTCCAAAGGAGCAGACGATCTAGGCCAGGATCGCCGGCCGCACTAGGCGCACTTTCGGAAACACCTGTTTCGCGCCCGTCGCGCTGCATGCACGCACCGCGTGCGTAGGATGTCGCCGATGAAGCGAAGGCGGTTTTTGCAGACGGTTGCCGGCGGCTCGTTGGTGGTCGCGTTCGGTTGCGGCAACGAGGTCGTGCCGGCGCCGCTGGCGTCGCTGCCGGTGGGCTCCGACGGCGTGCTGCGCGTCGAGCTCGGACGCTATCCAGACCTCGTGCCGGTGGGCGGCGCGATCTCGCTCGATGTCGCGCTCGCCGAGGACAGTCCGTACGTGGCCGCGCGCGGTGGCATCTTGCTCGTGCATCGCGCCGACACGGTCTTCGTCGCCAGCCAGTCGCGCTGCCCGCACCGCGGCTGCCCCCTTGGCTATTCAGCGTCGGATGGGCTCATCGCATGTCCCTGCCACGGCTCTCGCTTTCTCGCGGCCGCCGATCCCGTGGCGCCACTCAGCTGCGCCGGCGACGTGGTCCACCTGCCCGCGCGCCAATCGCTCACCATGTACGACGTCAGCTTTCAGGCGGGGACGATCACCATCGATCTCAAACGCACCCTGTGCGCACCGGTCCTGCCCGCGTCCGTGGACGGCATGCTGACGCTGTCCTTTGCAGATTTTCCGTCGCTGAGCTCGCCAGGCGGCGTCGTGGTCGGCCAACCCGCCGACGTCGACGACACCCTGATCGTCGTCCGGCTCGACGCCGCCACCGTGCTGGCCAGCACCGCCATCTGCACCCACCTCGGCTGCAAGGTCGGCTGGGCGCAGGCCAACACGCGCTTCGAATGCCCGTGTCATGGCTCGGTCTACCATCTCGACGGATCGGTCGAAAACGGCCCGGCCACGCAGCCGTTACGCAGCTACTCAGCCGCCCTCACCAGCGACGCGGTGCTGGTGACCATAGTGCTCTAAGCTGCTCTTTGCTGAAGCAACATCCACACTCCGACGACAGGCATCGGCCACACCGTCCATAAGCCGGAGTTGTATTTCAGCGTGAACGCCGCCCGCACCAGATGATGCGTCTCGCCGAGGAGCGCCAGCGCCACCACCGCGACCACCGCCGTTCGCCAACGTCCACCGAGGGTGACGAGGTACATCGCCAGGAGCGTGGCCACCCACATCACCTGAAACATCAGATAGGCCGCGTGCCGAGGCGACAGCGTCTCGAACGGCTGCAGCGCAGCGACGATCAGCGGATCATCGGCCATGCCCGTCAGCGCCTCCTCGACGAGATGTGGAACATAGATCAAGAGCGCCAGCCCCAGTTGCTTCATGCGCCTTTCTATCCCACTCCACCCGCCCTGGCATTGACCCGGGGCGACAAGCCATTGACCGCTCCGTCAGCAACAACACCACGACCCAGCCGTAGCCCAGCGTGAACAGACCGGCGAAGGGCGCGGCAAACCAGTGTCCATTGAGCACCGCAGCGACGGTACTTGCGGCGGAAGCCACCGCCAACGCCAGCTCGGCCACCGGCCACGGCGCCGACTCGGTCCGACGCGGACCGGTGCCGCGTTTCGGCGTCCGCACGAACTCGCCAGCCACCGATCCGAGACCGGCAAACACCGCCTGCGTCACCCACGGCGTCATCCCCGCGCCGAGCGCCATCAGCGCCGGCAAACGCCTGAGCGCGCCGAGCCCAGGCCGCCCCTGAAACCGCTCGGCGTGGACATAAAACAACGCCAGCGATCCCGTGGTGCAGATCATGAGCGGCAGATCCACCAGCGCCAGCGCCCAAGGATCCGCGCCCGGCAACAGCGCCAGCGTCGGCAGCAACAAGATCGCCAGCGCCAGCAACAACGGCGACGCGAAATGGGGCGTGAGATGAAACGACGCCTCGATCTTCTGTCCCAGACCAAGCCGGGTCGAACGCCACACGCGCCCGAGGAGCTTGCGCGCGCTCTGCACCGTGCCCTTGGCCCAGCGAAACTGCTGCGCCCGATAGGCGCTCATCTCCTCGGGCAATTCGGCGGGCGCGACCACGTCGGGCCGATAGACGAGCCGCCAGCCCCGAAGCTGCGCGCGATAGGACAGATCCAGATCCTCGACCAACGTGTCGTGCTGCCAGCCGCCCGCGTCGGCGATGGCCGACACGCGCCAGATGCCGCCGGTGCCGGAGAAATTGAACAAGTGACCGTTGGCCGCACGGGCGCGGTTCTCGACGAGGTGATGGCCGTCGAGCATCATCGCCTGCACCTCGGTGAACAGCGAGTGCCGCCGATTGAGATGTCCCCAGCGCGCCTGCACGCAGGCCACGGCCCCGTCCGCAAAATGGCCAACGAGCTGGCGCAGGAAGTCGGGCGACGGTACGAAGTCGGCGTCGAAGATGGCGCACAGCTCGCCGGTCGCCGACGAGAGGCCATGGGCCAGCGCGCCGGCTTTGTACCCGGTGCGCGTGCCGCGACGAACATGGCGGATGTCTAGACCGTCTTTGGAAAGTCGCGCGCACACCGCGCCGACGATGGCCGTGGTCTCGTCGCTGGAGTCGTCGAGCACCTGGATCTGCAAGAGCGCTCTCGGGTAATCGAGTGCGGCGCAGGCCAGCAACAACCGCTCGGCCACTGCGGCCTCGTTGTAAAGCGGCAATTGCACGGTCACGCGTGGCAACGCCGTGCCCATCGGCGCAGGCGGCAAGCGCCGACGCAGACAGCTCATCACCAGAAACCCGCGATGCGCGCCATAAACCGTCAGCAGAAGGACAATCGAAAAATAGCTGGTTACGAGAACACACACGCCGGGCGTCCAGACCATCGAGCTCATGGGGCCAGCGTCGGGCACCAAGCGCGCAGGCTTGTCACTTCGGCGTCATTCCTTGCACCACTGTGTCAGTCGTTTTGTAACAAAACGGTGACGACTGTAATGACTTTGCGCAAAGTCACGAAGATACCGAACCAACCTCCACTTTCCTGCGCGGCAGACAAAACGCTGCTACACTATCGTTGTGTTACAGCGCCTGGGCGCGTTCCTCGACTGGTTCTCGCCGCCCGACGACGGTGCTGACATCCTGCGAGCCCGTGCAGCGGTCGGCATCTCTTTTCTCATGTTCCTGGTGTTTGGTCTGTTGACCGCCACCCATGTCCTCACCGGCCATCGCACCGAGGCGCTCATCAACGGCGGCCTCGGCGCCATCGTCGGCTTCGGTCCCTTTGCGCTCAGATGGAGTGGCCGTCGGTTGGCGACGACCAACATCGTCCTCGCTGCCGTCGCTGTCGGCATCACCATCGTGGCCCTCGCCGATCGCGGCGCGGGCATCAACGCCGCCACCATTGCCATCGCCGAGCTGCCCCTGTTCGCCACGCTGTTGGCCGGCATCCGCGTCGGCTCGATCTGGGCCATCATCGCCAGCGGTATCAGCATCGGCATTGGCATCCACGGCGCCTACGACCGCAGCCGGCCGCAGCCGCCGATGTTGATCAACGATCATGTGGTGCTGGTGGTGATCACCGGCACTCTATTTCTCGTCGCTGTGCTCTACGAACGCGGGCGCGTGCGCAGCCTGTCGCAGATCCACGCCCTCGAAGAGAGCCGTCACCGAGCCGAGATCGAGCAGCTACGCCTCTCCTCCGACGCGCGCGTGGCCCAGGCGAGTCAGCTCGCGGTGCTCGGCCGCGTCGCTGCGGCCGTCGCCCACGAGATCAACAATCCGCTGGCCAGCACGCTCGCCAACCTCGACATGCTGGCTGAGGAGGGTGACCTCCACGCCCCCGACGCCAGGGCCATGCTCGCCGACGCTGCAGAAGGTGCACGCCGCGTCCATCGTATCGTCTCCAGCCTGCGCCAATTTACCGAGCCACCGGCGGCATCGAGCGTCGCCAATCTCAAAGCTGCCGTCGCTGCCGCCCTCGAGGTAGCCGCCAGCCAGCTCCGCGGTCGGGTCCATCCACGCTTCGAGATCGACGACACCTGGTTCGTGCGCAGCGACGCGGCCCGTCTCACCCAGGTGTTCCTCAACCTCCTCGTCAACGCCGCCCAGTCCATCCCCGAGGGCCACGAGAGTGAGCACCGCCTCGTGATCGGCGCCAAGCGCGACGGCGAAGCCATCGTCGTCGAGATCGAAGACTCCGGCGTGGGCCTGCCGCCCGATGTCATTCAAGAGATCAACCACCACGCGTTCTCGTCGAAGCCGACCGGCGAGGGTCTCGGCCTGGGCCTCGCCATGAGCCACGCCATCGTCGCTGCCATCGGCGGCGCGCTCACCTTCGAGAGCCGGCCCGGCTGCACCGTGGCCCGCATTCGCCTCGTCGCCGCCGCGGCGCCCTCGGCCGGCAGCCAGCCCGGACCCCTCTCGCCGAGCTCGGTCCTCGTCGTCGACGACGAAGTCGATCTACTCAAGGTCATCAAGCGCCTGTTGTCCCGCCATCAGGTCACCACCGCTGGCAGTGGTGCCGAAGCACTCCAGCTCCTCGAAGCCGGTGCACGCTTCGACGTCATCGTCTGCGACGTGATGATGCCTGACCTGTGCGGCATGGACCTCTACGACGCCGTGCGAAAACGCGCCCCCTCAGAGGTCGCCAAGTTCGTCTTCATGACCGGCGGTACCTACACCGCCCGCGCCGAAGCCTTCCGCCAATCCATCGACAACGTCTTTTTGGAAAAGCCGCTCGACGTCCGCGCCCTCCGTGCCGCCGTCGACTCCACCACCGCCCGATCCCGCGCCTGACGTCCGCATCTTCGGCCCACACCAGGCCCTAGGATCCCGACACGTCGAGCCGCGGCAGTTGCATCGCCAGCGCCGTCAGCAAGCAGGCGAAGGCGGTCACCAAGGCCCAGCAGCGCACGGTGTTGAGCCGCTCCCAGCGATGGACGATCTCCAGCCAGTCGGCCGGCGGCGCGTCGGGCTGCCAGGCCGGGACGGATTTGTTGATGGGCACGGTGCCACCGAGGGTGACCGTGAGAAAGGTCGCCAAGGCCAGCACTGCGGCCCAGCGAAACTCCGCACCAACCATCGCGCGCCCCAGCACCGCCACCGCAATCCCCGATACCACCGACGGCACCAGGATGCCTGGAATCAAGATCCGCAGCCGCCGCACCAAGGCCTGGCGCAACAGGATGTGGGGTCGCTGGTCGAGCGAAGCCAACGGCCCGCGAATGCCATATCGCATCACCAGCTCCGCACCGGCCAGAAGCCCAGTGAAAAACAGACTGACGACCTGCAAAACAAAGAGGGTCATGTGTTTAACTTACTTGTCGGCCGGTAAGTAGTCAAGTACGGTACCGCCATGCCCAAGCCGAAACGGGTCGACACAAAAGCCGAGGCCCAGCGTGTGGCCTTGGCCCTCTTCACCCAGAAGGGCTTTGACGCCACGTCCCTGCGCGAGATCGCCGAGCAGCTCGGCGTCATCAAAGCCGCGCTCTACTACCACTTCAAGAGCAAGGACGCGATCGTCGCCTCGCTGGTCACCCACCGCGCCACCGAAGTGGCCGCACTCGTCGAATGGGTCCGCAACGAAAAGCCCGCCCCCGACCTGGCCGAGCGCACCGTCCTCCGCTGGGTCGACTCCGCCTCCGCCGACAAGCTGCGCGGCATCCGCTTCATGCTGGCCAATCCGGCCCTCCTGCGCCGCGTCGGCAAGGAGGCCCGCGGCATCACCGACGGGCTCAAGACCGTGGCCGAGCTGGCCGCCGGCAAACACGCCGACGGAAAACGGGCGCTCCTCGTCCGCATGGCCTTTCTCAGCATCAACAGCGCCGTCATGGCCGCCGCCGGCACCCAGCTCTCCGACGACGACATCGTCGCCGCGGCAAAAGAGATGGCCCGCGCGATCCTCGGCCGGCTCCGAGCCTAGCGTTCACGAGGCCGTTCTGGCCCGTCGCAATCGCCGCAGCCGGCCATCGTTCTTGGACATCTCCACGAGGAGTCGCACGACATGCATGCTGGCAGCGTCGTGGTCACGCCGCGCATGCCAGGCCACTCCGACCTCGAACGACGGCACAGCGACGGGCGGCTCGCATACCACCACGCCGGGATAAGGCCCAGTGGCCATCAGACTCTCCGGCACCAGCGCCAGCAGATCGCTGTCAGCGACGATGCGCGGCACCGCCAGAAAGCTCGGCACCACCATCGCTACCCGTCGCGCCTTGCCCTTCGACGCCAGCACCGCGTCGAGCGACCCGGCCGTCTGCCCGCGACCCGACACGACGATATGCGGATAACGCAGCCATTTGTCGAACGAGAACCCGCGCCGCGCCGGATGTTGGCTGCGCATGGCCACCACATAGCGCTCGGTATAGAGCGGCTCCCAGCGCAACGCGGCCGTCCCCTCCGCGATCACCGAGACGATCAGGTCGACATTGCCGTCGGCGAGCAGCGCAAAGGTGTCGTCGGCGCCGGTCCACGCCGATCGAATCTTCAGACCCAAGCGATTCTGGACCGAGTTTCGCGAGGACTTTGCCCATCTATGCACGCTGTTGTCGACGGGCGCACTGACGCCACACATTGCCCGTCGCGTGCCGTTGCAGGACGCGGCCAAGGCGCTCGCCGAGCATGCGCGCGGCGGCTTCACCGGCAAGCTCGTCCTGGTCAAGCCCTAGCTTTTACAGATCGTCGACGGGAGCCTTACAAATTGTAGGGGTACGAGACCGTAGCTGGCTGATTTGCGTGCGTAAAACGCGGTATGCATTCTGCAACGACTGCCGGCGTGAGACACATCCGCTGGTCGTTGACGTGTTGGAGCTTGTGCTTTGCCGTCGCTGTAGCTGGCTGTGGGTCATCTGGCGATGCCGGTGACGGCGGTGGCGGCCCTGTCGATCTGTCATCCAACCGCCACGACTCGGCCATCGTCCTCGGCCCGTATTTCAACGTCACTGGAAACCTGGCCGGCCTCCCGTCGGAGTGCGGCAACATGTCGTTCCTCACGGCGCATCCCACCGACGACGTTCTCATCGCCGGCATCGCCCAAAAAGGCCTGTGGTCGTCGACGGACGGCGGCACCACCTGGACCGCGCTCGGCTCTGGATCCGGCTCGGCCGCCATCACCAACCGCACGTCGTCGATCGTCTTCGACCCCACCACGCCGTCGACCTACTGGGAATCGGGCATCTACAACAACAACGGTGTGTACAAGACCACCAACGCTGGCAGCGTCTTTTCCGCGCTCGGCGACGCCCATCATTGCGATTCGATCGCCGTCGACTTCTCAGACGCCAGCCGCCAGACACTCATGGCTGGCGGCCACGAAACGGCGCAATCGCTCTTTCGCTCGACCAACGCCGGCTCGACGTGGACCAACGTCGGCATGAACATGTCGGCCGGCGACAAGAAGTGCAACACTCCTCTCATCATCGACGGCATGACCCATGTCGTCGGCTGCTGGGACTATGACGGCTCGGGCGGCATCTCGCGCACCACCAACGGCGGCACCACCTGGTCGCGCGTCTACGACAAAGGCATCTCCTACGGCGGCCCGCTCAACCTTGGCAGCGTCCTCTACTACCCACGCAGCAACGACGCCGGCCTGGTCCGCAGCAGCGACGGCGGCAAGACCTGGATCGAGGTCGGCGCGGGCGGCGACGTCTCATCGCTCAACCCCGTCGCACTCCCGGGCGGCCGCATCGGCGCCTGGGGCCCACGCGGCATGATGGTGTCGTCGGACTCCGGCGATCACTGGACCGTGGCCACGCCCGCCTCGCCATGGCGGCCCAACGGCATCGCCTACTCCATGGCGCGCAAGACCTTCTATCTCTGGCACTTCAGCTGCGGCAACGGCAACATCCCCGTCCCCGACGACGCCATCATCGGCATCGCCTACGATCCCGGGCCGTAGACGTGTAAGACTGCGGCGTGGATTCTCTCGAGGCCGCGGTTTCGGCTCTGACGTCTGGGCAGGCGGATACGGCGCTGGCGGCGGTGAGTGCGGCTTGGCTGGAGTATCGGCTGCCGGTGCTGGCCGAGCTGGCTGAGCTCTATGATGCGCAGGCGCCGTCTGAGCTTGGACGGCAATTGTCGTCGCTGTTCACGTCGCGTGTGGATACGTCGTTGGAACAGCTGCGAGCATTGGGGCCGATCGACGATCCATTGTTTGCCTCGTTTGTCTTGCGCGCGCTGGAGGCGCCGCCGTTTCTCGGGCCGTCGGCGCGGCCGTTGTTGATCGAGCTGTTGCATGCCGCAGCAAGGCTGTCCGACCCGCGCCTCGTCGAGCGTGCGCCCGCGATCATCGAGACCTGGACGGCGCGGGTCACGCCCAAGCCGGCCCGCGTGGAGGGGATCGCGTTGTTGCAGGAAGTCGTGCAGCAAATTCGTGACCAGCGACGGCCCAAGGCGCCGCAGAATCTACTGGCGGCGCTCGTCGAACGGCTTAATCGCCTGGCCGCCCCACGCCGACGCGCAGTGGAGCTTTTGGCCGCCGTGCGTGCCAACCCCGACGACGACGGTCCGCGTCTGGTGTTCGCGGATTTTCTTCTCGAGCAAAACGATCCGCGCGGCGAATTCATCATGCTCCAGCTCAAGCGCCGAGACAGTGGCCTCGACGAAGCCGGCCAGCGACGGGAGGCCGAGCTCCTCAAGCAGCACGGCAAACCCTGGCTCGGCCCGCTGGCGGCGGTGTTGACCTTCGGCAAACGCTATTCGTCGACGACGTTCGAGCGCGGCTTTCTCTGCATCGCCGACATCCAGCTCTCCGCCGGCAAGAAGCTCGACCTCGTCCTCGACGACCCACATTGGTCGACGGTGGAACAGCTAGAAGGCTTCTTCGACCCCCAGCTCCTCATGCGTGCACCGCTGCGCGCCCTGCGTCGTTTCGGCCGGCACAGCTGGCGCACGTTCTCGCCCGAATTCCTCGACGGCTTTGCCCGCTTGAAAAAGACACTGCCGCTCCGCGAGGTCTACGTCCACTCCGACGTCGAGCCGGCTTCGATTGGCGACGTGTTCCCCAAGCTCGAGCAGATCACCGTGCTCTTGGCCGAGCGGCCCACCGTCGCTGATGTCACGCCATGGCTGCAGCTGACAGTGGCCCGTGTGCATTTCTTTTGCTACTGGCCCCGGCCCAATGGCGACAATGACATCATCCCCGACCTCGACGCGCTCACGGCGGTGTTGGCCACCGCGTCAGGCACCGTCGCCGAGATCGCCAGTGCCACCTACCAAGGCGTGCATTGCGCGCTCCGCCCCGACGCGCGAGGCCGCTATCACGTCGTCTGAGCCAGCGCCTCGCTGACGTCCACAAGATCGACTAGGCGGCTTTCGCCTCCTGGAGAAACTCGCCAAGCACCAGTTGATAGAACTCGGCCCACAGGGCGCGGTACTTGCTGTCGACGAGATGCAGCTCGACGCCAATCCCATGACCACTCTGGGTCTCGCCGCAAAAGCGTACGCGCACGAACATCTTGAGCGGCCCGCCGGGCACCAACACCTCGACGTGCAACAGCTCGCCGACACCCACGCGCTCGTTGGTGAACAAAAACATCCCATGCAGATTCATATCGACAGCGCGCAGCTCCATCGCGCCCCGGGTCCGAATCCAACGCACCTTGAGGTCAGTAAAAACCCGTCTCGACCGTCGTTGATTTTGTCCCATCGCTCCAGATGTCCAAGCAAGCGCCGATCCAACTCCGATCTCCGCGCCGTTTCTCGGATCACGCGTCACCGTCGGCCGAAAACGCCAAAAGGCCCGCACTCCAGCGTCAAACGATTGACGCTAGCGGACGCTGCGCAGCAGAAACACGCTGCCCAGCAAGCAACGACGCCACCTACTTCGGCAGAGCGTCGGCCGCCGTCGCTGCAGCCTTGCCCTCACCGATCAGAATCATCGCCTGGCAATCGCCGACCAATGCGCTCTCGGTCAGCTTCAGCGCCTTTTCCACACAGCGTGCAGCCTCGGGCCGGCTCGACTGCGTCACCTGCACCGTCGTGGCCTTCCCGCCACTCCACGTCCACTTCGCCCGCACCGCAGCCCCACCCGGCGCACACGCATCGAGCGCCTTCTTCTGCTTCGACAGCGTCCCCACCACCTGCATCACCGCCATGAACCCACCATTGTCAATCTGACAGCTCAGGTTCCGCACCGACAGCTCATCAATGGTCATAGCCTCCACTCGAATGGTGCTCTTGGCCGATCCCACCGACGACAAAGCCATCACCACCACCATCCAAAAAGCCCGCGACATCGACGCCTCCCGTGTAGGAGCGTCAAGACTACGCCGTGGGTGGAGATAGGCCCACTCGCAACGTTGCAGGCGATCGAACCGTGCGATAGTCGAATTGTGGTCGCCTCCTTCCTTGTTGCGAGCTTGGTGGCGGTGCAGCTCTCGGGAGAGATGCACTGTCCAGACGTGTCCACCGTCGAGAATCGACTGGACAATCTTTTGCCTGCAGCTTCCGGTCGTTCCGGCGATCAGGTCCTGCTCAGTCCCGCACCGGGCGCCATCAACGTGGAGCTTCGCCGCGCTAACGGGACACTGATCGCGAGAAGGACCGTGCTGGAAAAAGAGTCCTGCGCGGAGACCGCGGACGCCATCGCCGTCACGGTCGCGGCCTGGGAGTCCGAGATTTCGGCGCCGACCGCGCTGCCGATGGCGTTCCCTCTTGCGACGCCTGCAGTCTCAGCTCCGACGTCTGCCCTCTTTGCCCGTCGACCACCGGCCGCATCGTCACTCGCCTGGGAGGTGGAGGCGTCCCTGCTCGGGTCGATTGCCGGCAACGCATTTGCCTTTGGCGCCGCAGGTGAGGTGTACCTCGGCCGACAAGGGTTTCCCCTTGGGGCTCGCATCGGCCTCGTCGGGGCGGACACGCGTGCGCTGGTCCTGGGCAATGGTCGGGTCTCGTGGGGCCGCGCCGCACTGACACTCGGCCCGAGCGTGGAGGTGGTCGCCAAAGTCATCCGCCTCGAGCTTCATGCGGACTTCGCTGCTGGCTGGCTCTTTCTGCGTGGTCAGTCCTTCACCATGAACTACAGCGACAATGCCTTCGATCCGGCGCTTGGTGGCGGCGTGCGCGCTTCGATCAATCGCTGGTCGGTGAGCCCCTGGATCGACGTCACGATGCTGGGCTGGCTGGTGCGTCAGTCCGCGTTGGCTGTCGACTCGGGCATACCCGTGTCCGTCGAGATCCCACGCTTCGATGTATGGCTTCGTGCCGGCATCGCCTACGGCCGACGAAGATAGCGCGTAAGGTTTTCACTTGTCCCGGCGACTCATAGACACGCAAGTGGTGTCGCCCTCATCAGCCGAACCACCCCGCCCCGCCGACACAGCGACGCCTGATCCAGCCACGCTGTTCGCTGAGCATGCCGATAGGGTGGCTGGCTGGGCCGCAAGGCTGGGTGGACCTGGAATCGACGTCGAGGATGTGCTGCAGGACGTGTTCATCATCGTGCACCGCCAGGCGGGCCGGTTCCGTGGCGAATCCAGCGTGAAGAGCTGGCTCTACGGCATCACGGCGAACGTCGTTCGACAGCAGCGCCGCAAGGCGCGGCGTCGTCGCTGGTTCGGCGGTGGCGACGATTCGCTCGACGACGCGCCGTCCGTTCCCACACCGATCGAGGAGATCGAGCGAAAGCGACGGGGCCTGGCGGTCTACAAGGTGCTCGATTCGATGCGCGATCTCAACCGAACCATCCTCATCTTGTCGGAGATCGAGGGGCTCGACGGCGACCAGATCTCCGAGTTGATTGGCATGAAGGTCGGCACCGTCTGGGTGCGCCTGCATCGCGCCCGAGTTGAGTTCTCGCAGCTCGCTCGAAGGCTGATCCCCGACGAAGTGGCGGCGATCGAAGACGAGCGCCTGCATGTCATCAACCAACCGAAGAGGAGGCGCTGATGGGGGCAGGTCCGAAGCCACCTCCATCAGACAATGGCGACCCCGCGCTCGATTTGCTGGCAAGCGCAAGGAATCACGTCGTCGTGGGCGCCGACGCGAAGCGCCGAATCTGGGAGCGGGTTACGAGCGCGTCGGGTGGCCAGCGACATCTCGGATGGCTGTGGATTCCAGGTGTAGCCGCCGCCCTGGCGATCGCGTTGGTCGTCTGGAGTACCCGACGCGCCACCGTATCTGTGTCGCATAGTCAGGACATCTCCGTGCCACGCTGCGGAGTCAGTCGGGTCGCCGACAGCGCGTACCCCTATCGCGCCGCTTTCGTCGGGCCGGCGGAGGTCGCGCTCGGAGCGGACCATGTCATCCGGATCCAGACGGGCCGGGCCCTGGTCACCGCCGCCGTCGTGCCCGTCGACGTCGAGGCTGTCGGGTCGCGTGTCACCGTCGAGCCCGACAGTTTCGTCGAGGTGACCGTAAGTCACTACAAATCGCTGTACGTCGCCGCGCATTCCGGAACCGCGCAGGTGACCACCATCTCCACTGGAACCACCGTGCGGCTTGCCACAGGCGAGGTCTGGGTGAACGGCGCAGCTGCGTCCGCGACATCAGCCGATGCTGCGGCTGCAAGAACGCTGGCCGACGAAGCACAGTCTCTTCCTGTGCTGTGCGCCGCCCCGGACGGAAAGGCCGACACTCAGGTGATGCCGCCGGCGCCTGCCTCTCCAGTCATTCACCCCCCGATGGACACCCGTGTTCGCCGGCCGGCCCAAGGTCATGACGAAGCCCGAGTCGGCGAACTTGAGGCGCTCCGGCCGATGCAGCGGACCTCTGAAACACCTCAGTCGTCCGAGGCCTCCCAGCTGGCGGAGGCGATCCAACAGCTGCGTCAGCGACGCGATCCGCATAGAGCCCTCACCATTCTCGATGGTCTAGATCACAAGAATGCACGCCGCGAATTTCAGCAAGAGGCAGCTCTGGTTCGTCTAGAAGCCCTACAGCTACTCGGCGACGTCCCCCGCTCATTGCAAGTGCTGGATGGCCTGGACCTTCCCAACGTTCCACGCGGCCACGACTTGCTACTGCTCCGCGCCGACCTTCGCGCAAAAGCGAATCGCTGTCGCGAAGCCGTCGACGACTACAGCTTGATCCTCACTCAACGCCCCATCGCCGAGGCGCCTTTGGTGGGCCGTGCCAGCTGCCGCTTCGTCCTCGGTGAACAGGCTGCAGCGCGTGCTGACTTGGAGCTGTATCTGGCCGAGTTTCCTGACGGACGTCATGCGGTAGAAGCGCGACGCGGCCTCGGCCGCCAACCCTAGATGCGTAAGGATTCTCCGCGTCGCGGCCACTCAATGACGGGAGAATTGATGAAGATCGGAAGCCTGCTGTCGTTGATCGTCATTTCGGTGAGCCTGGGTTGCAGTACGGACCACCCTGTTGGCCTCACCCTTTCATCGCAGATGACGGATGGTGGTGGTGGCACGCTCGGCAGAGTTCGTTGTGGTATCCGGGTCGGCAAGGATGGTGGCGTCGTCGGCCCTGACTGGCCTCAGGTGTATTGCTCGACAGCGGCTGGCGAGCATTGCTGCGGCGACGAAGGCTTGACGTGTCAGAGCCTAACAACGTCCTGCAGTACGAGCCGGTTCGACTGTGACGGACCAGAAGACTGTGGCGGCAGCCTATGCTGCGTATTTCGGAACGGTGATACGAACTGGCGATCCCGGTGCGGCACCAGTTGCGACAATGGGACAGCGTTCTGTCACTCGGATGCAGACTGCCCAACCAGCACGGTCTGTTGCGGAAACTTCGGGGTTGGACCGATCGTCGGAGTTTGCGTCACCAACTGCGACTGCGCAGGGTCGCCGGCCGTAGCGTGCTTCTGAGATGCGCTGACTCACACCCCAAAGCGGCCCATTTCAACAGCAGGACCCTGCCATTCGTTCTCGTCGCTGCGGCGTTCGCAGGGTGGTGCGGGTACTTCATCGCCAAGTCTGTTATTCGGCTACCCGACCAGACCCTCCATCCGTGCCTGTTTGACGATGCGATGATTTCTATGAGGTACGCCTGGAACTGGACGCACCACCAAGGGCTGGTGTGGAACCCGAACGAGAGAGTCCAGGGATTCACCAACCCGCTCTGGGTGCTCGTGATGGCGGTCCCGTCGCTGGTGTTCAATCGGGAGGGCGCTGTGTTGGCGATCCAGATCGTGGGAGCGATCTGCATGCTCGTCGTCGCGTGGCTCACGTCTCGCGTGACCGACCACTTGGTCGATGCAGAACCCGACAATATTCGGAGAACAGCAGCGATTGTGGGCTTCACCGTGCCGCTGCTGTATTATCCGCTGTCGTTCTGGTGTCTCCAGGGGATGGAGACAGGAATCGTCGCTGTACTGGCCGTTTTGGCAGTTGTGTTGGCCCTGCAGCATCCCAATCGAGGTACCGCGTGGTTTGGTATCGTTCTTGGCCTGCTGGTGTGCACGCGACCAGATGCTTCTATCCAGGCGATGCTGCTGGGTGTGTTCCGATTCGTCACGGTTCATCCAGCCAAACGGCGCGCTGTCGTCGTGGAAGGGGTATTGGCGCTGGCGATCGTGCTCGTCGAGCAATGTGCGCTTCGGGCCTACTATGGATCTTGGCTTCCGAATACCTATCAATTGAAGTTGGTGGGCTATCCACTTCCGCTTCGGCTTACCAACGGATGGATCTTTGTCCGGCCTTTCCTCAAACAGCTCGCTATACCTTTATTGCTCGTCACAGCTGGGCTATTCGCATCGAGGCGTCAAGCGCTGGTCATCTTGATTTTCGCACTGCTGGTCTCGGCCACGAGTTATCAGATCTGGGTCGGTGGCGATCCGTGGCCGCTTTGGCGCCTGATGGCCCCCTATGTCCCGCTCGTGATTGTCGCTTCTGGTTGGGGCATGCTGCAGATTGCACGCAAGATACGGCGTATGCGGCGATTGGCACCCATCGTTGGCGCAGTGATGTCGCTGACAGGCGTCATGATAACGATCGTTCCTTTTTACCGTGAGTGGATATTCATCGACGCTGCGTATCTCGTCGACGAAAACCGAAAGAATGTTTACATCGGCCTCGTGCTTCGCGATATCTGCACCGACGAGGCACGGCTCGGAGTGGTCGCTGCCGGAGCGATAGGCTACTACTCGGGCCTCACCGTCGTGGATTTTCTCGGCAAAGTCGACACACACATCGCCAACCTCAAGCCCAACCTGGCAAGTGGGTTCCACGGCATGTCGACGGTGCCAGGTCACAATAAGTATGATTTGAGGTACTCGATCGTAACGCTTCGACCTGACTATGTGCAGACGGATCGATGGGCTGACCAAGATCTCAGTCTGTTCGTCGCCGCTCACTACCAAACAGTTGGCCGTCTTCATCTGTTGAACGATTCGCCGAATATCCGCTGGGATCGGGTTGCGGCTCTGAAGGCCAGCCGGCATCTGCCATAGCCGGCATCGTCCGGCAGCCGGACGGTTGGGGTTTGCGATTCTGCGACGGGGGCAGCGGTGGGCGTCCGGTTACCGGACGGGGGCGGCCGGGGGCCGGATTTGGCGGTGGGGAAGTCCGCGCCGTTGGTGGAGAAAATGTTGGCATCGCAGTTGCTTTGACTGGGCTGCGGAGGATGCATGAAGCGTTTGATTTTGATGGGCCTGCTTTCGGGCGGGGTGCCGGGGTGCGCGCCCGGTGCGGCGAGGTTCTTGGGTAGTACAGCGACGGCGATTTCTGCCAAGCCGGATGAGTGTGCCATTCGCGTATTGGCTACGTTGCCTGGGCCTGGTTATCGCGAAATTGGCGTGATCGAGTGGGCCGATATCGATCTGACTCGGTACAAGCAGAAGGTCCATGCGCTGGTGTGTCGGGCTGGTGGGGATCTGGTGGCGACCCAGCTCAGCGACGAGGGGATGGTCGTGAGGGGTGTTGTTTTTCGGGAGAGCGCTATGGAGCTTCGTTGAGGACTAGCCAGTAAAGGCCTAGCTGGCGTATGGCTTCGGCGAACTGGGCGAACTCTACGGGTTTGCGGACGTAGCTGTTGGCGCCGAGCTGGTAGCTGCGCAGGATGTCTTCTTGTTCTTTCGACGACGTCAGGACGACGACGGGGAGATGACGGGTGTGGAGCTCGTTGCGGATTCGCTTGAGCACGGCGAGGCCGTCGACTTTGGGCAATTTGAGATCGAGGAGGATGACCTGTGGCAGCGTTTTCGGATCACGCGTGGCGTAGGCGCCCGTGCAGTACAGATAATCGAGTGCCTCGGCGCCGTCGCGAACGACGTGGATCTCGTTCTTGATGTTGCTCTGCTTGAAGGCGCGCAGCGTGAAGAACTCGTCGTTTTCGTTGTCCTCGACCAGCAAGATCGTTCCCATGTCAGGTTCCTTTTGCGCCTGCGAGAGTGAAGTAGATGGTGGCACCTTTGTCGACGGCACCCTCGGCCCACACCCGGCCGCCATGCCGCTGCACGATGCGTTGCACGATGGCGAGGCCAATGCCATTGCCGTCGAATTCTCTGTCCGAATGGAGCCGCTGAAATGCGCCGAAGAGCTTCTCGGCGTGGACCATGTCGAAGCCAGCGCCGTTGTCCCGCACGAAATACGTGGTCTGGCCCTGTTCCTCGCGCACGCCAAGCTCGATGCGGCCTTCGGCGCGGTTGCGCGTGAATTTCCAGGCATTGCCGAGGAGGTTGTCGAGGATCACCGTGATGAGCCCCGGGTCGCCGTGAGCGATGATGCCGTCGGGGATCACCACCTCGACTTTGCGGGCCGGGTCGGCTTCGGCAAGTCGCGTCATGACCGCGCGGGCAACCGTCGACAACGGCACCGCTTCCGCCGTCAGCTCTTCGCGTGTGACCCGCGACAGCTTGAGCAGATCGTCGATGAGCTGCGCCATCTGCTTGGCGCCGGCGCGGACCTTCTGCAGATATTCCACGCCAGTTTGGTCGAGACGGTCGGCGTAGTCGTCGAGCAACACATGGCTGAAGCCGTCGATGCTGCGGAGTGGCGCCCGAAGATCGTGGGCGACGGAATAACTGAACGCCTGCAGCTCGCGATTGGCTGCATCGGCGGCTACGTTGGCTTGCAACAGCTCTGCGTTGGCTCGTCGCAGCGTCTCCGGGCTCGGGACCGCCAGCGCCTTCGGCACCAACCGGACCAAGAGAATGGCCGTTGGCACCGACGCCAGCGCAGTCACCGCCTTGACGAGGCCCGCCAGCCAGTACGTCGGCGTCCACAGCGTCCAGATGTCCATCATGTGGGTCGCGCCGCAGGCAATGATGAACATGCCGAAGCAGAGAAACATCCAGCTGAACGGCATGTCCCGTCGCTGTCGGATGAAATGAACCAGCGTGAACGGGATGCTGATGTAGGCGAGCGCGATGAGGGCGTCAGAGATGACGTGCAGCCAGACCACCCCCGGCTTCCACAGATAGCAGTGTCCATGGGGCATGAACTGTTCCGACGAGAACAGATCCTTGAGCAGGTCGAGCATGGGCCTTCAGTGTACCAGAGCCAACGAAGTATGCGGAGAGCGGGAGGGCTACTCGACTTTGCTGACGATGAGCCGCTCGAGGACCACATTGCCGGTCACATAGATGAGGGTCTTGATGAGACGGCGCTCGCCGGGAAGCATGGGTGGCATCATCGCGTAGGCCACGGTCTGCTTGGTCGAGGCGCCGACCGACTGGCCGTCAGGGCCGATGCCTTGCAAGTCTACGTCGAGGCTGCGGATGACGCCCTGGCCGCTGTTTTGAATCACGACGATTCCGTCGACGGCGGTCTTCTGGCCATAGTGGTGTTCCGTGCGGCTTCGATAGGCGGCGCTGATCTGGATGTGATCGGCGACGGGCGGGTCGAAGGTCACGATGAGCGGCTCATTCTTGCCATAGCTGGCTGGGGCCGGCTCGGTGTGGCGCTCGCCAGCGACGAGACGGGCCGAGCGGGTGTTGATCGGAACGTCCTCGGAGAGGTAGAAGGTGTGCGAATCGCCCGGCCGCAGCGGCGTCGCATACGCCGGGTGCGCCTCGATCGTTTTATGGCCAAGCTCTTTGCCGCTACCGTCGAGGTACTGGGCGTCGAGGCGAAACTCGCCGAGCTCGGTGTTGCCACGGTGGGTGATGCGGCCGGCCAGGTTGAGGTGCACCCCGCGCGGCGAGATATTCATCGTCATGGGTGCGAGCGCAATGTCATCGCCGAGATCGCCAGCGACGAGCGGTGCGGTGATGGTGCAGTATTTGCCACCGTCGGGGCAGGCCGGGCGCTTGGGAACGACGGTGAAGGCGAAGATGCCGCCCACGGTGATCGCGACCGCGGCCGGAATGGCGATGAAGACCTGCCGTCGACGGCGGCGGGCTTCACGATCGGCGGCCTCGATGTCCGCGCGTAAGGCAAAGGCGCCCTGATGATGCGCATCGAGCTGCAGTGAGCGACGGCATTCGACGAGGGCGCGGGTGCGATCGGCATTGTTACGACGCTCGCGATATCGGCCCCACAGTGCGCGGGCCAGCGCGTACGGCACGCGGACGTCGTCGGGCAGGAGCGCGTCGGCTTCATGGAGACTGGTGACTGCGTCGTCCCAGATGCTGCGGGCGACGAAGCCTTCGCCACGGGCCAGCGCCGCTTCTCCGGCAGCGACGGCAGCCGCCAGATCTTCCGGCGACATCCCCAGCTCCTCGGCGATCTTGGCGCGCATGGTGGCGTCGGGGCTTTCCGCCCGCGTCTCGCGCACCTTGTCGACTGCGCCGATGTACCGCTTGAGCTGCTCGTCCGTCATACGGACAAGATACCCCGCCGCGGCCCGATCCTTCCGCGAAGGTTTGCCAGCGACGGGTTATCTGATGGCTAGCGCGTCGCCGTCGATCATGATCATGCCCGGCTTGGTCACGAGGATTGTGCCCCGGCTGGCCGTGGGGGTGGACAGGCTGGCCAGCCCGCCGACATACGACAGCCGAAGCCCGGGCCCCACGTCGACGGAGATCGAGCAATGGATGGCACCGCGGTTCCGCTCACAGGCGAACGTGCCTTTGGTGTCATTGGCCTCCAGAGGCCAGGATATCTGGGTCTTGTGCCGGGGCCCGACCTTGGCGGTCTTCATCTGCTCGAAAGCACGCTGTCCGACGGTGACTGCCGCCGAGCAACGCCCGCCCGCACAGGCCTCGTTGAGGAAGGTGGCCGCATATTGCGCCATCTCGGCGATCCTCCTCGTCGGTGAAGCGAGGTCGGTCTTGTAGAAGAAGAATTCGGTCGCGTGGGCCGCGGTTTCGTAATGCGTGCGCACGGGGCAGTCGCCGGTTTCGCAAGCCAGCCAAGAGATGCTCGGAACCGTCCAGCCAAAGTGGGTCGAACCGGGACAGGTCACCTCGAGAAACACGTCGCCGGTGGCGCTGATCTCGGCGAGGTCCTCTGAGCCAGTGGGCACTGGAGCTGGCGCGTTTTTACAACTGGGTTGCAATACGATCGTCTTGGCGCCGTCGGCGGAGCTCCAGCGGAGGCCCGTGCTCTCACGAGAATCGCTGCAACCCCGCATGGGCATGGCCGCCACGGCCTCGCGCCCGGCACAGGGCGAGACCAGGGGCCAGCGGGTATGGACCACGCGCCGCGACGGCTTTTTCGACTTCCCCGACGACAATGACGAGTCGGCATGCACGCTGGCGCCAGCAACGAGGGCCAACAGCGTCGCAACCCGGGTCAGCCCATGGCGCATGCCACGACTATGGATCACGGTATAGTCCGGAGCAACCATGGCGGATCGCGAGGAAAAGCCGCGTACTCATGTGGTCGAGCATGCCCGTTCTGGGCGCTCGAGTTGCCAGACCTGTGGCAAGCCTATCGACGCTGGCGCGCTCCGGCTGTCGGAGGCGTTCGTCACCGACGAGGGCCGCTGGGGAAAGGCCCACCAGCACGCCCGCTCCGAGCGGCCGCGTAGCTACAACAGCGACGACGACGGTCGCCGCTACGACACGGTGAACCCCGACGTGGTGGCCCGCTTTCATCATCTGGAATGCGCGGCGCAACACCAGCCGTACAAGCTGCGCTCGGCGCTGGCGGCGACCGATCTAGAGATTCCCGACCGGGCCCAGCTCGTGGAGGCCATCGAGCGCGGACTGTCGGCGGTCGACGTGGCCGAGGAGAATCCAGACACGCGCGAGGACCATGCGCGCTTCATTCAAGATCTGCGCACTCGCCGCGACGACGAAGGCATGTTGGTGTTTGCCGACTGGCTGCAGAGCGTGAACGATCCGCGTGGCGAGCTCGGCGCCATCCAGTGCGCCCTGGAGACCGCCACCGACGAGCGCATGCGCCTCGTGGAGCTGGAGAAGAAGCTCCTGGCGCAGCATCGCAAGCGCTTCTTGCCCGATCGGCTCGAGGGCAAGCTGGTCTGGCGGCGCGGGTTCGTGCATCGGCTGATCATCCTGGCCGGCGGAGATGCGACCGCCCTGGCGCGCACGTTTTCGCATCCGTCGTTCCGGCTGTTGCGCGAGCTGGCGGTGGAGCTGGAGAACACCTGGAGCACGCTGGTGGTGGCGGCCAATCTACCGTCGCTGCCGTCGACTTTGCGGGTGCTCGACTTTGGCGGTAGTGACGACCGCAACGATCGGCTGGGGACCATCGCGCCAGTGCTGGCCGGGGCCATGCCGCAGCTCGAGCGCTTGCGCCTGCGTGGCATCGCCGACCTGACCGGCCTCGCCCATCCGTCGCTGGCGGAGCTGGAGCTCGGCGGACTCGACGCCACCGAGCCAGAGCTGGCGCTGCCGCGCGGCGAGGGACGCACCCTGGTCGAGCGACTTCGCGGGCTCGACCACGACAAGCTCCCTGGGCTGCGCAGCCTGGTGCTGCGCGTCGATCGTGGGCTCGATGCCGCCGTCGCTGCGTTGGCCGGGAATCCACTCTTGAAACACCTCAACCGCCTCACCCTGCACGGCGATTTGTCGCGCACGGGCGTGACCACCTTGGCGGACGCGGCCGGCGCACACCTCGACGTGCTCGATCTACGCGGCTGTGGTCGTCTCGTCGGAGTGGACCTCGAGCATGTCCGTCCGTTCGCCGATCAGATCTTGAGAACCGAGCCGGCTGCAGACGTGGAAACACCCGTCCCCAAGGCCAAGGACTGGCTGGTGCGACACACGCGCAAGCCCGAATGGGGCATCGGTCGCGTCCTCGCCGAGAACGACCAAGGCCTCGAGGTGGAGTTCGAGCACGCCGGCATCAAGCAGGTCCGTAATGTCGAGCTCCTGGCCGAGGTCGACGCGTAGCCGATTTCTTTGCGACATTCCGGCCGGGCGGTCTCTTGTAGGTATGCAGAGGTGTGTACGTTGGATATTGGCCTGGGTGTTCGTCGCTGGGGCGGGGTGCGCGTCGCCGCCCGGGCATGGCTTGGTGGCGATGACCAAGGTGAGCTTCATCTTCTCGTTTACCCAGGGCCTGGCATTTTTCTTTCCGGCGACCACCGTCCCTACCCAGGTCGGACCCTGTACGTTCCACAGCACGCGTGGCGTCAGCGTCGACGGCGGCGTACCCGAGCGCTTGGCATCGGCCGGGCCGCTCAGCTTCACCGGCCTCGAGATGCCTCTGACGATCGTACCCACTGCCGACAACGCCTACTCCGGCGACGTCAAGGGTCGCACCTTCGAGGCCGGCAATCCGATCACCATGACCGCGGTCGGCGACGTGGTGCCGCCGTTCTCGACGACGCTCCTGGCGCCGGCCATCGTCAAGACGCAGTCGCCGAGCAGTCTTTCCCGCGGCGCCAGCGCCACCGTGACCTGGACGCCCGACGCCACGGCCACGCAGTTTCGCGTCTTCGTCCTCGGCTCGAGTGGGTTACTCGACTGCAGCTACGACGGCGCGGCAGGCACCGCGCTCGTACCTGCCGAGGCGCTCGAGCTGTTCACGCCAGGTGACAAGGTCCAGCTCGTCCCGGCCCCCGTCGCCAGCAAGACGCTCGACCTGCCCGGCTGGCAAGTGGAGACCTTGATCTTGCAGACCGACGAGCACACCTCGGGGACGCTCTAGAGGGCGGACTCCCCTGCTACAATGGCGCGGTGAAGCTGCTGCGGATCATCTTGGGCGCGCTGTTGCTGGCCGGGGCGGGCTTTTGCGGAGGCGGTGCGGCGTTTCTATCCGGCTCGCGCGGCGATCTGCGCTTCGATATCGACCGACTCTTTCGCCCGCAGGCATTTCCATTCGCACTGGCGACCATTGGCCTCATCGTGATTGGCCTGTGGATCGCCAAAAGTGGCCGCGGTCCCGTCGCTGCGGCCGGCGTCTTGTTGGGCTTGGTCGCGGCGCTGACGTCCATCTACGGCTGGATTGTCGGCTATCGGATGAGCCCGACCGGCCTCGGCATCATCGGGCTCGGCTTCGCGCTCTGCGTGGTGTCGGCGGTCCTGATGAGCCGTCACCGCGCCGCGCCGTAACACTCAGTGACACCCGGTCCTCGGCCAGATACCACGCTCCTGTCGCTGGTAGCCATGACCGTTGAAGACCAGCCGGTACTCGACGGGCGGCGGATTGAGACACCGGCTGCGGTCTTCGATATGGCGCTGCTCGGTGGCGACGAGGTCGAACGACTTGCCCTCGCCTGACACGAGTCGATAGCTGGTCGTGGTGCCCGCCCCCGTCGGATACAGATCCGTCAGCGACGTATCGAGCAGCTTCGGCGCGTTTTCCTCCGACGCACGCAGCGACACCAAGATCAGTCTCGTTTCGCGGCGTTCGCCTACCACCGAGCCGCCAAATCGAGAGCTGTCGCTCTCGCGCGTACGTTGCTCGACCTTCACCATCAGCGCCGGCCAGGCCATCGTTTTCGGCGACTTCACCGAGCGGTCCATTGCCACCCATTGCCCGCGGTAGCCCTTGTCGAGGCTGGTTCGTTCGCCGACCGGACCCGCCGCCAGCAGATCCACGATGCCGAGGATCTCGATGTTCGCCTTGGGCGGATGCAGATACACATGCGAGCCGCGGCATTCTTTGTCATTGCAGCGCATGAGCACCAGACCCGGCCACACCTGGTTCTCTTTCTCGTAGTGCCCCAGGATCACGTGGGTCACCGGAATCCCCGTCGGAGTTTTGTAGCCGACCACATCACGCACCGTGGCCGGCGCGACCGAGAAGAAATGTGCAAACGATTCTTCCTGCGAATCTGCAAACGCATTGCCGCTCATCACGACGCACATGCCCAGTACCTTCAGAATCTGAACGCGCCAACGCACCCCGCCATCATACGCGCTTGGCGCTTGATAGGCGTCGCCGCGCGTGAGACTGTAAAAGACCGCACGGCACTGCGCGTATGGCACGAGACCCGTCCAATACCGGCCCCAGCAAACGGGGGCTGCTGCGCTTCGCCGCAGATCGGCGCTCCCTGGCGTTTGCCGCGGCGCATTTCTCGATGGTGGCGGCCGCGTTCGTCTTCGCGCCCCATGGCTGGGCAGCGGCCGGCGCGATTGCGACCATTTCGTTTTCGTCGTTCATGCAGCTCATCTCCGGACACAACGCGATGCATGCGCCGCTGTTTCATTCGCGCACGGTCAATCGCGGCTGGCAAATGGTGCTGTCACTGATGTTCTGTTATCCAGTGAGCGCCTTCGTTCCGGTGCACAACCTCAGTCACCACATGCATTTGCAGACGCCGAAAGACGTGCTGCGCACCACCGAAGTACGCCACAAAATGAATCTTTTGAACCTTTTGCACCATGTGTTTTTGGCCGCGGTGCATATTCATCTCTTGAATGCGGTGTATATCAGCCGCGTTCGCAAACGCCGCCGGGTGTGGTTCACGCAGGTGCGCAACGAGATCGTCGCCGTCGCTGTTTTCGCTGGCGGCCTCATCGCGCTGTCGCCGTCGCGGTTCCTGTATTTCGTCTTCATTCCGGCCCTGATCGGCCAATGTATGATCTTCGGCCTCGGCTATCTGCAACACGATGGCACCGATGCCGACAGCGATTTCAATCATTCGCGCAATTTTCTCGGCGGGCTCTTCAACTGGCTCATTTTCGATAACGGATATCACACGATTCACCATGTACAGGCCGGCTTGCACTGGAGCCTGTGTCGCGAGGCGCATGCGCGCCTGGTGGCGCCGCAGATCGATCCGGCCCTCGACCAGACGTCCATTCTCGGCTTCATGTGGCGCAGCTATCTGTGGCCAGGTCGGCGCGAGCGATTCGATGGCCAGCCGGTGCAATTGCCGGTTGAGCGCACCAAGCGCGAGCTATGGATCCCCGACAGCGCCGTCGGTGCCGGAGCGTCGGCGGGGGCCGTTGAGGGATGACCGGATGACCGGCCGCATCGCAGTCCTCGGCGGCGGCGTGTCTGGCCTGAGCTTCGCCGCGGCGATGAAGCGACACGCGGTCACGGTCTTCGAGCGCGAGCCGCGCGTCGGCGGCAAATCGTGCACGGTCGAGATCGACGGGCGCGCACACGATCTCGGCGCCACCATGGGCGTGCCCTACGACTATCGCGATGTCCTCAGCCACAGCGCCGGCGTCGGCATCCAAACCGAGCGTTTTCCCGACGAGCAGCACTACAGTCTCGCTACCGGAAAGCCAGTGCCGCTCAATCGCTGGCGCGAGCTGCCACGCGTGCTGTGGCAAGCGGCGCGCTATCTGCGACTGCACCGTTCCTGGCGCGGTGTCGACGGCAAAGGCCTTCACGAGGCCCATCCCAGCCTGTACCGGCCGTGGTCGGAGCTCATCTCACGCCATGATTTGCACGAAGTGAATCGCCGCACGCTGGCCTATCGCACCGGATATGGCTACGGGTTCGACGACGAAATCCCCGCGGTGCTCTACGCCAATCTATTTCGGCCCGAGACGTTTTGGGGCCTGGCCCGAAAACCGGCGCTCATGTGGAGTGGCGGCACACAGCCCATCTGGGAACGCCTGGCGCAGACACTGGATGACGTGCGCACGTCCACGCCGATCGAGCGCATTCGCCGCGATGTCGACGGCGTGACCATCGAAAGCGGTGGCCGTAGCGAGCGCTTCGACGCGCTGGTGATCACCGTCAATCCCCGCGAAGCCTTGCGCGTCCTCGACGCCAGCGACGAAGAACGTCACTGGTTCTCACAGGTCAAAACCTATCCGTATTCCACCGTCGCCTGTGAAGTCACTGGCCTCACCCCGGGCCGCACCTCGGTGGGATATCTCGACGAAAATATGACCCGCGATCGCGCCGGCCATCCCATGGCCTGGGTCAAACGCTATGCCGACCGCGATATCTTCGTATTTCATTTATTCGCGCCCGAGTCTTTGTCCGATGCCGACCTCGCGACACGCATCGGCCAAGATGTGGCCCGGATCGGTGGACGGCTGATCCGCGTCTGCGCTTCTCGTCGCTGGGCCTTCTTTCCGCATTTCCCCTCGGCTTTTATGGTCGCTGGCGGCCTGAGTCAGATCGAGCGCTGGCAGGGCACCAGGCGCACTTACCTCATCGGCGAGGTCTTGTCGTTTGCCACCATGGCCCGCGTGTCGTCGCTGGCCAAACGGCTGGCGCAGCGCATGACCACGGTGTCCTACACCGCCATGGAAAACGTCGCATGATTCCATTCGATGAGGTCCAGGCAAAAAAACTCCTCGTCGTCGGTGACGACGTCCTCGATATCACCAAATTCGCGCCGCATCATCCGGGCGGCAAAGAGATTATTCAACTGCAAGGCAGCGATGCCACCCTGCCGCTCATCAATGCCCACGGCATTCAAGGCAAGCTGCCCAAGCTGCCCAAGAACCTGCGCATCGGGGAGATCGATCCGGCGACACTGGAGCCGATCGATCGCGATCTACGCGCCCTGTGGAAATCACTATTCGACCGCGGCTTGTTTCGTTACAAACGCCGCTGGCTGATCTTCGACGTGGTCCGCGCCTTTGGTCTCTGGGGCCTGGCCTGGTACAGCGTTCATATCTCTGTCGTGCTCGCCTTCGTGCTGTTCATGGTGGCGCGCCTCAATGTCATTTATTGGGTCCACGATGTATGCCACGACTCGGTCTTTGCCAACCGAGATCGCGCGCGTTTCTGGGCCGAATGGGTCTCGCTGTTCTTCGTCGGTACGCCGGTGCTCGACTATCAATATGGCGTGCACCGGATCCATCATGGCTTTACCAATGTGATCGACGCCGATCAAGCGCTCGATACCGGCCCCGTGGTGTGGCATCAGAAGATGCTCAAACGCAGCTCCAAGCGCTTCGTGGCCATTCAGGCTTGGTTCTGGTTCTTGGTCATCTTGCCGATGACGCTACCGTTCTTCCTCGGCAGTGCCATCTATTCACGCGCCAAACGCGGCGACTGGTTCCGCATCATGTTCGTCCTGGTGCGCTGGGGCCTGGCGCGCGTCTTGTTTGCCGACCATTTGATCTTACTATTTCTCCCGGTCATGGCCGCCGGCTACATGCTGTCGCTGACCGCCAGCCTCAATCATTTTCACCGTCCCATCGCCGACAAATTCGACTCCAGCTTTGCCCGCTGGGTCACCCATGTGACCCAAAACCTGACCGAGCGTGGCCCCTTGGCGCGCTTCTTCACCGGCGGTCTCAACTTTCATATCGAGCATCATTTCTTCGCCACCATGCCGCGCCGCAATTACCCGGTCATCTCTGCCGAGATCCAGGCTTTTTGCGCCAAATATAACCTTCCGTATCACACCTGTTCGCTGTTCGAGGCCATCGCTGCGCTCTGGAACAAGCTGAGTCATCCGTTTGCGGCACAGCCACCTGATCCCGAGGTGGTCGCGCCGTGAAACGGCTGTTTCATCATCCAGCCGACGCTGTGCCGACCGTGATCATCACCGCGGGCGCCGCACTGGCCCTGTTGCCATTTTTCATTCCTCTCCCGATTGGGACAGCCGCCGCGGTCTTGATCGGCTCGTTTGCGGCGCGGTCGATTGCGCCCGTCCATCATCATTGTCATTCGCACCGCCGGGTCTTTCGCCTGGCGTTTTTCAATATCGTCTATGACTGCATTCTGCTCCTGGCTGCCGGCAATCCCACCGCGGTGTGGGAGCTCCAGCATGTCCTTGGTCACCACCAGTCGTATCTGGCCCCCGAGCGCGACCCGGCCGGCGTGGCGCGCTTTGGCGGCGACGGGCCACTGCAACGCATCATCTTTACCGTCGCTGGCGACTTCAGCTCGATCGCCGATTCGTTCCGGGTGGCGCGGCGCCAAAAGCATGCTGCCCGCATGACCACCAAGCTGGTGGCGCAGCTCGCGCTCATGGTGGTCGTGTCTGGCGGCTTGATCTTCTGGAACCCCACCGTGGCCCTGGTCTTCGTCATTGCACCGAATATCGTGCTGCGCTGGATGGTCTTCTATTTCTCCTATGCCCAGCATCATGGTGTCCCAAACCAGGACGTTTATAGCGGCTCGGTGACCCGCTTCGGCTGGACCAACGCGGTGTTTCTCAATGTCGGTCATCACACGGCCCATCACGAAAAGCCGACGCTGCACTGGACCCTGTTGCCAGCCCGGACCGAGGTCATTCTCCAAAAGATCCCGGCGCAATGCGTCGAGGGCGCGCCGTGATCGGCCGCGTGGTCGAGAAGATCGTTCGCGATACCTTTGCCAAATGCGACGTCGAGATCGGCGGCCAGCGGCCTTGGGACATCCGGGTCCATGACGATGCCTGGTATCGGCGCCTGGCGCTCAATCCGTCGTTCGAGCCCGGCGAGAGCTACATGGATCGCCAGTGGGATTGCAACGCCATCGACGAGCTTCTATATCGTCTGTTTTCGTCCAGCGACGGTCGGGCCCACGAACGCGGCTGGAAATATCATCTGCGCAACACCTGGGCACGGGTCAACAACCGCCAATCGCGTGCCCGCGCCGGTCGCGTCGCCCAGCATCACTACGACATCACGCCCGAGCTGTTCCAGCGCATGCTCGACGCCGAGACCATGAGCTACACGTGTGGCGTCTGGCAAGACGGCGATGCTCTCGGCGACGCACAGCACAACAAGCTCAAGCTGATCTGCGACAAGCTCGCGCTCGAAGAAGGTGAAACGTTACTGGATATTGGCTCGGGCTTCGGCGGCCTCGCCATCTATGCCGCAACCCGCTATGGCGCACGCGTCCGGGGTATCACCAATTCCCGCATGCACTACCATGTCGCGACTGCGCGCGCGGCGCATCTACCCAACGTCGAGTTTTCACTCATGGATTATCGCGAGCTGCCGTCGCAGAACTGGCGCTTCGACAAAGTCGCGTCGATTGAAATGATCGAAGCGGTGGGCCCCAAGAACTTTGGGACCTACATGGATATCGTGCATCGATCGCTGCGTCGGCAAGGTCGTTTCGTCATGCAGGCCTTCATTTCCAATACCTCGCAACATGTCTGCAACGAATGGTTCGATCGGCATATTTTTCCCAACGGCGTCTCGCCCTCGATGGCCCAGCTCGACCTCGCCGCGTCGGGAAACTTCATCGCGCCCGACGACGTCGACGACATCGGCCAGCACTATTCCCCGACGCTGCTGGCCTGGGACGACAATTTCCAACAGCATTGGCCAGATCTTTCCGCACAGTTCGACGAACGCTTCCGGCGGATGTGGCACTTTTATCTGACCTGTCTGGCCGGCGTGTTTCGCGCCGAAGATCTGCGTCTTTGCCAGCTGACTTACCAGCGCAGCTGAATGGCGCGTAAAAAGACGCCCTGGTGGCCGCGCCTCTGGTTTCTGGCGCTGGTCGCGCTCGCCGTCGCCTACGCCTGGCCCACGCTGCACCAGCCACTCGGACCCGAGCAAGCGAGCGCGTTCGAAATCGCCAAGAACTGGTGGCAACACAATCAATTGCCATACCGCGATATCCCGGACACCCGCATGCCCGGGGTGCATTTCATGAACCTCATCGCATATATCTTCTTTGGCGCGCATGACTATGCCATCCGCATTCTCGAGCTCCTGGCTCTCGTTGCTGGCGGAGCTTCGATTGCCAAGGCCGCAGCCCGGCGCGCCTTGACCCCGGTCGAGCTCGGGCCCGTGATGTTCCTATTCGTATGCAGTTATTTCATTTTTGTTTCGCCCAGCGCCATGGGCCAATCGGAGATCTGGGCGGCACTCTGTTTGATCGCCGCGCAGTCGATGTTGTCGATCGACAAGAACCGTCGCCGAGCGGCCATCGTCGCTGGGCTGTGGACCGGCTCAGCAGTCGTCTTCCGGCCCGAAGCGCTGTGTCTCGTGCCGCTCTACTTCGGCCAGGTGATGACGCTCGCGCTCATGGATCGGCCCGAGCCGGAGAAAGCGCCGACGCTCATCGAGATCACCGCCGCCTACTGGCTCGGCGTCATTCAGCCGCCAGCGGCGTTCATGGGCTACTTCGCCACACGCAATGGCTCGGCGCAGCTCTATGCTTCGATCTTCCAGCGCGCACCGCACACCGCATTCACTGATCCTCATGCTGGTCCACTTCTCGTCGCTGCGGCCATGCTGTTCGTCGTTGGTTTCATCGCCCAACGCCGCCGGAAGCTCAGCGTCTGGCTCAGCCTCGTCGCACCAGCCGCTCTGTTGTCGATCGGCGTCGCCGTCGCGCTCCAGACGTCGGACTGGGTGATTGCACTACCGTTCGTGATCCTCTGCGCCGCGGATGGCCTCATCGCGCTGGGTCAGCTATGGTTGCCCCTGCCGACGTTGGCCGCCTTGGGTCTCGTCGCAGCCTTTCACTACCTAAAATGAAACGAATCGCATTCAGCTACTTCGGCAAGCGCAGACCGCGCATGGCGTCGACCGTGGCTGTGTCGATCGTGGCCGGCAGCGACGGCAGCACGACGCTAGCGATGTCGGGACATTGTCCGGGTGGATGATGGCTAACTGGACCGTGCGGGTTGCGACGTCGAGCATGATCACGAAATAACGGTATCCGGATTCAGGTCTGCGAAAGGCGGCACCGGGGTTTGGCGAGACAGCATCCGGTGGATTGGTACGCGTCACACGGTCCAGTCGCCGGATCGCGCCGACTCGGGAACCAGCCGGCCGA
>Ga0123336_10000222_pt1 | contig 59155 bp, 48 predicted proteins | sample SSSSmetaG_FD_96466 | JGI IMG/M metagenome (GOLD analysis project Ga0123336, IMG submission 96466) | Glacier valley bacterial and archeal communities from Borup Fiord, Nunavut, Canada, to study Microbial Dark Matter (Phase II) - ​SSSS metaG | ecosystem: Environmental > Aquatic > Freshwater > Ice...
CTGGTCGAACACCACCGTGCCGTTTTTGGCCACCAGCACCTGGCAGCCGGGGGCGGCGGCGTAGGTCTGGCTTTCGAGGGCAATGTTATCAATCTGAGTCAGCACGCGCGAATTCAGGCCCTGGCTTTCGGGCACGGCGTAGCGCAGCCGGTGCAGGTCGGGGGTGGCGAGGCCGGCCAGCACCTTCATGGTCGGCGACACGGTGACCGGCAGCTTGCCCCGCGCCGGCAGCGCCCCAAACAGCACTTGCGGCACCACCAGCTGCGCGGCGTAGTGGTCCTCGTAGGCGCAGACCAGCGTGCGGGCGTCTTCCAGAAACTTGAGACCGTAGGCGTTGCCCATGGCCACCACCACGGTTTTGAAGCGCTTGTTGGCTTCGAGCTGCTTGATGAATTTCAGGGCGCCGTCGCCCAGGCCGTAGCTGTGGCTGGGCGTGTTGTTCATGGCGTGCAGGCTCACCACCACCACGTTGTAGCCGCCGAGGCGGGCCGCGATGCGGGCAAACGTGCTGTCGTCGGCGTAGCGGTTGGGCACGGCGTACACCGGGCCGGGCTGGTACTTGTTGAAAATGGTGGCGTACGGCCCCTCGGCCTGCGTGCCGATGGTGATGGCCGCAATCCGCAACGTGTCGAGGCGCTGCAAGGGGAGGAGCTGGTCGTCGTTCTTCACCACGGTCACGGCGTGCTCGAAAATTTCCTGGGCCAGCACCTTCGAGTCCGGCAGGTTCAGGCTGTCGCGCATGGTGGCCAGGTTCACGGGCCGGTACCGGGCCAGCCCGGCCCAGTACTTGGCCCGCAGAATTTTCTTAATCCGCAGGTCCAAATCTTCCTGGTTCAGGTGGCCCGCCGTCACGGCCAGTTGAATGCGCCGCAGCGCGGCCGGCACGTCCTCCGAAAACAGCAGCACGTCGTTGCCGGCGGCCAGGGCCATGGCGTCCAACTCGCCGTCGTTGTAGAGCTTGCTCACGCTCTTCATGTTGAGCGCGTCGGTGAACACGAGGCCCTTAAAACCCATCTTGTCCTTTAGCAAGTCCGTCACCAACGCGTGCGAGAGAGTGGTGGTCTTGGCGTTGGTCGTGTCGAAGAGTGGCATGTAGAGGTGGGCCACCATCACGCCCATCACCCCGGCCTCGAACGACTGCTGAAAGGGCACCAAATCCACTTTGGTCAGCCGGGCCATGTCGGTGTTGATGACCGGCAGGGCCACGTGCGAGTCGGTGTCGGTGTCGCCGTGGCCGGGAAAGTGCTTGGCTACGGCCATCACGCCGTTGTCCTGCAAGCCCTTGATGTACTGAATGCCCAGCTTGGCCACCTGAAACTGGTCTTCGCCGAACGAGCGGTTGCCAATCACCGGGTTGCCGGGGTTGGAATTCACGTCAATCACCGGCGCGAAGCTGATGTGCACGCCCAGGACGCGCATTTTGCGGGCAATGTCGCGGCCCATCTGGTACACCAGCTTGGGGTCGTCCATGGCGCCCAGCGTCATCTGCTTGGCGAAGTGGGCCGAGGAATCGAGGCGCATGTCCAGGCCCCATTCGGCGTCCATGGCAATGAGCAGGGGCACCTTGGCGGCGGCCTGCAGGCGGTTGGTGAGCAGGGCCTGGCGCTTGGGGCCGCCCTGCAGAAACATCACGCCGCCGATGTTTTGGTTGCGCACCAGCCGCTCGATGTAGGCGGCGTGGGCCTTGTCCTTGTTGGAATAGGCCGCCACCATGAACAGCTGGCCCAGCCGCTGCTCGGGCGTGAGGGAGGCGAACACGCTGTCGACCCAGGCCACCTCGGCCGGGGAGGAGGGCAGCGGGTCGGCCGGGAGCTTTTTGACCTCGGAAAACGAGAGCAGCAAGCCAGCCGCCAGCAGCAAAGCCGCCAGGCTCAGCTGGAAAGGGATGCGCATCAGCCCCGTAGGGGTGGTGGGTTGGTTCAAGAGGCAAACGGGCCGCGGGGGCCGTACTTTTGTCGTGGGCAGCGGCGGAACCCGCCGGCTCGGTTTGGAGGTTCCAACCCTGGCCGGCCGCGGCGCGGAACGGCTGCGGCACTGCTGCAAACTTCCGCGCCGGACCTCCGCTATTTGGCCGCGAAGGTACGCAGAAAACCCCGTCGCGGGTTCCAAACGTGCCCGGTTTGTGGTTATTGCCGGCCACGTTTCCACTTGTTTGCGTGTCAGTTACCGCGCGGCCAGTCGCTCCCCAATTCCCGCTTCCCGCTTCCCAATAATGCCCGACATCATCCACCTGCTTCCCGAATACCTCGCCAACCAGATTGCGGCCGGCGAAGTGGTGCAGCGCCCCGCCTCGGTGGTGAAGGAGCTGCTGGAGAACGCCGTGGACGCCGGGGCGACGCAGGTGCAACTCATTGTGAAAGAGGCCGGCAAGCAGCTGGTGCAGGTGGTGGACAACGGCGCTGGCATGTCGCCCACCGATGCCCGCATGAGCCTGGAGCGCCACGCCACCAGCAAAATCCGCAGCACCGAGGACCTGTTCCGCATCCGCACGCTGGGCTTCCGGGGCGAGGCCCTGGCCAGCATCGCGGCCGTGGCCCAGGTCGAAATCCGCACCAAGCAGCGCGAGCACGACACCGGCAGCCTGCTCCTGGTCGAAGGTTCGCAGGTGACCAGCCAGCAGCCCACCGCCTGCCCCGACGGCACTAGTATTGCCGTGAAAAACCTGTTTTTCAACGTGCCCGCCCGGCGCAACTTTCTCAAGAGCAACGCCGTGGAAATGCGGCACATTCTGGATGAGTTTCAGCACGTGGCGCTGGCCAACCCACAGATTGCCTTCTCGCTGTTCCAGAACGAGCTGGAAGTGTTTGGCCTGCCCGCCGGCAAACTCAGCCAGCGCATCGTGGCCCTGCTCGGCAACGGCTACAAGGAGCAGCTGGCCGCTTGCGAGGAAGTGACGCACTCGATTTCGGTGCGCGGCTTCGTGGGCAAGCCCGAAGCGTCGAAGAAAAGCCGGGGCGACCAGTTTTTCTTCGTTAACAACCGCTTCATCCGCTCGGCTTACCTCAACCACGCCGTGCTGGCGGCCTACGAAGGCCTGCTGGCCCGCGACACCCATCCGTTCTACGTGTTGTTTCTGGAGCTCGACCCAAGGCCATCGACATCAACGTGCACCCCACCAAAACGGAAATCAAGTTCGAGGACGAGAAAACCGTGTACGCCGTGGTGCGGGCCGCCGTGAAGCAAAGCCTGGGCCTGCACAACATCGCGCCCTCGCTCGACTTCGAGGGCGACGTGAACTTTGCGCCCATCCGCCCGCTGCGGGCCGGCAAGGGCACCGCCGGCGTGCCCACCGCCGCCGACGACCACCTGCCGCCCGCCACCGCGGCCGCCCGCGCCGCCAGCACCGACGGCTACCGCCCCGATGCCCTGGCCACGGCTGCCGCCGCCGCGGCCCGGGCGCCGGCCGGGCCCGCGGGCTTCGCCAGCTTCGATGCCGAGACCCGGCGCGACGGCTACGAGCGGGGCTTGCCCGCCGCGCGCCCCACCGAGCAGGCCCGCCGCGAGCTCGAAGCCTTTTACCGCGAGCTGGGCCAGCCCGTGCGCGACGCCGGTGCCGCCGGTGCCGACAACGCCACCGCTCGCAGCTTCCTGGCCGATGATTTTGAAGGGTCAGCCCCCGGAAGCCCAACTGCGCCGGCCGAGTTTTCTCTGGGGCTGCCGGCGCCGGCCGCCACCGCCGTGCCGGTGCGCGAGGGCGGCGCCGGCAGCCGGGCCGTGCAGGTGCAGCAGCGCTACGTGCTGGTGCCGGTGAAGTCGGGCGTGCTGCTGATTGACCAGGAAGCGGCCCGCGAACGCATCCTCTACGAGCAGTACCGCCAGGAGCTGGCCCGCGCCGTGGGCACCTCCCAAACGCTGCTGTTTCCGCGCACCGTCACGTTTTCGCCCGCCGATTTTGCCGTGCTGCGCGAGCTGACGGAGCCGCTGCACGCGCTGGGCTTCATCTTCAACGAGTTCGGGCCCAGCACCATTGCCGTGGAAGCCATTCCAGCCGGCATGCCCGCGCAGGACGAGAAAGAGCTGCTCGAAAGCCTGATTGAGCAGTTCCGCACCGCCGCCGGCCCGCTCCGGCTCGACCAGAACGAGGGCCTGGCCCGCGCCCTGGCCCGCCGCGTGGCCGCCGGCACCGCCGCCACCCGCCTGCCCGAAACCGAGCTCAACCACCTCGCCGACCGCCTGTTTGCCTGCCAAACCCCCGGCTACACCCCCGACGGCCGCAAAACCCTGGTGCTGCTGGACGGGCAGCAGTTGGCCGATTTTTTTCGTAAATAATTTCCGGCTGCTGGCTTTGACGGCGCCCTCTTTTTTCATGCTCAATCTCACGCCCACCGTTCGCAACTTGCTCATCGCGAATGTCATATTGTTTGCCTTGCAGGACAACGTCCTGCGCATACTAACGCAAGTAGGCAGCCTGTATCCGTTCGGGTCCGCCTACTTTTACCCCTGGCAGCTCATTACCTACATGTTCCTGCACGGCAGTTGGGGCCATTTGCTGTCGAACATGTTCGGGTTGTTTTCCTTCGGGCCGCTGCTGGAGCAGCGCTGGGGCGGGCAGCGGTTTCTGGTGTTTTGGCTGATTTGTGGCTTCGGGGCCGGCCTGCTCTACGAAGGCGTGCGGATGGTTGAGCTGCGGCCCATCTCCGAATTGCAGCAAAGCATCGTGCAGAACCCCACGGGCGGGGAGTTTGGCCAGCTGGTGCGCACGGCCCGGGGCAGCAGCCTCTATGCCGCCGACGACCTGGCCCTGGCGGGGGCGCTGGCCCGCAGCCCCAACGACGAAACGTTGCGCCACGATGTGGCCGCCCGGGCCCAGGAAATTTACCAGGAGGTACTGGCCTCGCCCATGCTCGGGGCCTCGGGCGCCCTGTTTGGTGTCTTGTTCGCCTTCGCTTACCTGTTTCCGAACACCGAGCTGATGCTGCTGTTTTTTCCGTTTCCCATCAAAGCCAAGTACTTTGTGTTCTTCTACGGATTGTACGAACTGTTCCGGGGCGTGCACCGCACGCCCGGCGACAACGTGGCCCATTTTGCGCACCTCGGCGGCCTGCTCATCGGCTTTCTGGTGCTCAAGTTCTGGGAACGGGGCCGGGAACGGTTTTACTAATTCATTACCCGTGTCGGCGCGTCGGCGTCGGGCCAAAAAAGCCTGCTTACTTCTGTTACCGCAATGAGCATCGTTCAAGACATCCGCTCCGCTTTCAGCCGCCGCGACAACGCCCTCATGCAGCTCATTTTGCTGAATGTGCTCGTGTTTGCGGCCCTGATTGTGCTGCACGCCATTCTCACCGTGAGCAGCGCCGGGGCTTACTACCCGCCCGTGCTGCGGCAGTTCGAGCTGTCGTCGGCGCTGCCCGTGCTGCTGCGGCACCCCTGGACGCTGCTCACCTACGCTTTCACGCACGAAGGCTTCTTCCACATCCTGTTCAATTTGCTGAACCTGTATTGGTTTGGCCAATTGGTGCGCGAGTACCTCGGCGACCGTCGCCTCGTCAGCATTTACGTGTTGGGGGCGCTGGCCGGCGCGGCGGTGTTCCTGCTCAGTTACAACCTGCTGCCGGTGTTTCAGCCCGCTGTGGGCTCCCCCATGGTGGGGGCCTCGGCGGCCGTCACGGCCATCATCGTGGCCGGGGCCACGCTGCTGCCCGACTACACGTTCACGCTGATTCTCATCGGCCCGGTCAAGATTAAGTGGATTGCGGCCGTGGTGGTGCTCATCTCCCTGGCCGGTGTAAACGGCGGCAACCCCGGCGGCGAAATTGCCCACCTCGGCGGGGCGCTGCTGGGCTTCGTGTTCATCAAGCAGCTGCAGGCCGGGCGCGATTTGGGCCGTCCGGTGCAGGCCGTGGGCAACTGGTTCGGCCACTTGTTCAGCCGGCAGCCCACGCTGCGCGTCAGCAGTTCGCGCCGGCCCGAGCCGGTGGCCGCCGGGGGCCCGGGCGGCGCCAAAAAGCCCGCCAGCAACCAGCCCCTGCAGGACGAAATCGACCTCATTCTCGACAAGATTTCGAACTCCGGCTACGAGAGCCTATCGAAAGACGAAAAGCAGAAGCTGTTCCGCGCCAGCCAGCAGTAGGGCGCCGGCTTACTTCCCGCGCAGCCAGGCCTTGGCCAGCTCGATGTCCTTGAACAGCCGCATTTCGAGCTGGGTGCCCACGCGGGTCACCATCTCCTCGGCCGAGGCCTGCCCGAAAATGCCCGGCGACACGATGTGCGCAAACCGCTTGAGGCCCAGGGCCAGCACCTGCGGCACCCAGTGCTGGGCAATCCACTCGTTGGCCGCGCTCCACGAGCCCACCACTTCGCGGTTGTCGTTGAGCATGTGCGCGCAGTGGTTTTCGCGCAGAAAGTCGACGGTGGCCTGGCAGCCTTGGATGACTTTTTCGGTGGGCAGCACGCCCGTCCAGTTGTTGTAAATCCACCCGTTCGCCGCATCCATTTCGATGGTCAAGTACACCTTGTCGAATGAGTTGGTAAGCGTTGTTTTCATGGTTGGAAATAGAGTTTGCAGGGATGCAAGGTAATCATTCCCGCTAATTATTCGCCCTGCTTTTTTGTGCGAATACCTGGGGGTGACGCCCCGGTTATTTCGCACAAAAAAGCCAGCCGGTTACCAGGCTGGCCTTTTTGGAGCAGCAGTCGCTAAGCCACTGCCGACATTTTGTCGAGCGCGTCCATCACCTCCTTCACGTGGCCGCGCGAGGTTTCAAGCAGGGCCTTTTCTTCGTCGTTGAGCTGCAACTCAATCACGCGCTCCACGCCGTTCTTGCCCAGGATGACCGGGGCGCCGAGGTACACGCCGTTGATGCCGTACTCGCCCTGCAGCTCCAAGCACACGGGGAACACCCGGCGCTGGTCGCGCACGATGGCCTCCACCATTTGGGCTGCGGCCGCGCCCGGCGCGTACCACGCCGAGGTACCCATCAGCTTCACCAGCTCACCGCCGCCCTGGGCGGTGCGCTGCACGATGGCGTCCAGCTCGGCTTTGCCGATGAGTTCGGTGACCGGGATGCCGCCCACGGTGGTGTAGCGGGGCAGGGGCACCATGGTGTCGCCGTGGCCGCCCATCAACACGGCCTGAATGTCTTTGGGGCTCACGTTCAGGGCCTTGGCCAGAAAGGCGCGGTAGCGGGCCGTGTCGAGGATGCCGGCCATGCCGAACACCTTTTCGCGGGGCAGCTTGGCCGTGAGGTGGGCCTGGTAGGTCATCACGTCGAGCGGGTTGCTCACGATGATGACGATGGCCCTGGGTGAATGAGCCACCACTTGCTCGGTCACGGATTTCACAATGCCGGCATTCACCGAAATCAGGTCGTCGCGGCTCATGCCGGGCTTGCGGGGCAAGCCCGAGGTGATGACCACCACGTCGGACCCAGCGGTGCGGGCGTAGTCGTTGGTGACGCCCACGGTGCGCGAGTCGTAGCCGATAATCGGGGCTTTCTGCCAGATGTCGAGGGCTTTGCCTTCGGCGATGCCTTCCTTGATGTCAACGAGGACAATTTCGTTGGCGATTTCACGGGTGGCGAGCACATCGGCGCAGGTTGCGCCCACGTTGCCGGCTCCGACTACGGTAACTTTCATTGGGATGTAGTTAGGATGTAAAAGGGGGTTAGGGGCGCAAAAGTACCGCCAAAGTCCCTTTCGTGCCGCGCCCCGCGCCCCGGGGCGAGCCCCGGGGCGGACGTATCGGGAACGGTCTATCTTCGTCGCTGTAATTCCGCTCCAGAGGCGGACGCCCCCTTTTACATCGCGCCACTATGTACTTGTTTTCGAGTGCTTACAAAAACGGTGTGGCCCTGGTCCTGGCCGCCGGCTTGCTGGCGAGCTGCCAAAAATCGGCCCCCGACGCGCCCGCCCCGGCCCCGCCCACCGCCCCCACGCCGCAGTACGGCACGCCCTTCGCCGGCGTGCCCGCCCGGCCGGACGCCGTGATTTACCAGGTGAACATGCGGACCTTCAGCGCGGGCGGCAACTTTGCGGGCGTCACGGCCCGGCTCGATTCCATCAAAGCGCTGGGCGTGAACGTGGTGTACCTGATGCCCATCTTCCCGGTGGGCACCGACGCCAAAGCCGTGAATTCGCCCTATTGCGTGAAGGACTATCTGGCCGTGAACCCCGAATTCGGCACCCTGGCCGATTTGCGCGCCCTGGTCGACGGCGCCCACCAGCGCGGTTTGGCCGTGCTGCTCGACTGGGTGCCCAACCACACCAGCTGGGACAACGCCTGGATTGCGGCCCACCCGGATTGGTACCTGCGCAACGCCGCCGGCACCATCCTCAGCCCGCCCAACACCAACTACCTCGACGTGGCCCAGCTCAATTTCGGCAGCGCGCCCATGCGCCTGGCCCTGATTGCGGCCATGAAATCGTGGCTGTACACGGCTAACGTCGACGGCTTCCGCTGCGACTACGCCGACCCCATTCCCGCCGATTTCTGGCAGCAGGCCGTCGACACCCTGCGCCACGTGCGCACCCACAAGCTCCTGCTCCTGGCCGAGGGCACCCGCGGCAGCCATTTCACCGCGGGGTTCGACTACACCTTCGGGTTTGATTTTTACTACACGCTGCTCAGCGTGTTCCGGGGCGGGGCCGCCACTAACCTGGACGCGCTCAATGCCAGCGAATACGCGGGCGCCACGGGCAGCCAGCAGGTGGTGCGCTACACCACCAACCACGACGTGAACGGCTCGGATGGCACGCCGGTGGCCCTGTTCGGCGGCATTGCGGGGGCCATGTCGGCGTTCGTCATCGCCGCGTGCTACAAGGGCGTGCCGATGGTGTACAACGGGCAGGAAGCCGGCATGACCACGCGCATTCCCTTCCCGTTCACGTCCGTGAAAGTGCAGTGGGGCGCCCACCCCGACGTGACGCGCGAGTACCAGCGGCTGCTGGCCGTTCGCGCCGGCAGCGCCGCGCTGCGGTCCGGCACCCCGGTTTCGTACAGCAGCATCGGCGTGTGCGCCTTCACCAAAACGGCGGGCTCCGAGCAGGTGCTGGTGCTGGCCAACGTGCGCAACGCGGCCGCGAACTACGTGGTGCCGCCCGCCCTGGCCGGCACCACCTGGACTGATGCCCTGCAGGGCGGCGCCGTGGTCCTCGGCAGCCAGGTGGCGCTGCCGGCCTACGGCTACCGGATTTTGAAAAAATAGGCCCGGCCGTCCGCCGCCGTGCCGCGTCCGTGCTACAATCGTTGCACGGTCAGCACCCGCGCCGTTTCCTCGCTCACCTTGAACCGGTCGTCGACGCGCCAGCCCACCACCCAGCATATTTTGCCGTCGGCCGAAGTCAGCACGCGCACCTCGTCCTTGAGGTTGAGCGGCACTTTTTGGTCGATGAGGAAGTCGCTGAGCAGTTTTTTTCCTTTCAGGCCCAGCGGCATAAACCAGTCGCCTTCCTGCCACTTGCGCAGCGTGAGCGGAAAATGCAGCTTGTCGGCGTCGAGCGCGGCGGTGCTTTTTGAGCGCGGGATGACGAAACCCTGGGCGTCGTCGTGCAGCTCGGCGCGCAGGCGCATGCCGTCGGCCAGCAGGTCGGTTTGGCCCGCCGCCAGCTGGAAGGTGCCGAACTGCGTGAGCCGCCGCGGGGTGATGACCAGGTGCTCCCGGTCCTTCACCAGCCGGTGCCTGGGCGAGTCGAAGCGCCGGCCCGATTCGCCGGGAAAGGCCGCCACGATGTCCTTCACCAGCAGCCACGAAAAGCCGAAGGGCCGCAGCATTTCGTGCAGAACCAGGGCGGTGGCGGCGGTTTTTTGCAGGGTGGCGATGCTGAGGTAGGTCACGTCGGCCTCGTCGCGGCGGGCCTGGGCGGCGGTGTCGGCCACGTAGCGGCGCACGATTTCCTCGGCCCCGCCCACGCGCTCGGCGGTGCCGTGCAGGGTCTGGTCGAGGTTGGGGTTGATTTCGCGCAGCACGGGCAGCACCTCAATGCGCAGCAGGTTGCGCTGGTACACCGGGCTGTCGTTGCTGTCGTCTTCGCGCCAGCGCAGGCCGCGCTCCACCAGGTAGTCGTGCAGGTCGTCGCGGCCCACGCCCAGCAGCGGGCGCACCACGTGGCCGTTCTTCACCCGAATGCCGTGCAGCCCGGCCAGCCCGGTGCCGTGGGTCAGGTTCAGGAGCATGGTTTCGGCCTCGTCGCGCTGGTGGTGGGCCGTGGCGATGCAGGCCAGGCCCTGCGTTTGGCGCACCTGCTCGAACCAGCGGTAGCGCAGCAGCCGGGCCGCCATTTGGGTTGAAATGCCTTCCTGCTCGGCGAATTCTTTGGTCTGAAAAAACTCGGCGAAGTAGGGGAGGCCGTACTGCTTGGCCAGCTTGCGCACGAACTGCTCGTCGGCGTCGGCGTCTTCGCCGCGCAGGCCGAAGTGGCAGTGCGCCACCGCCACCGGCACCTTCAGCCGGTGCAGGATGTCGAGCAGCACCACCGAGTCGAGCCCGCCGCTGACGGCGACCAGCACCGGGTCGGTTTCGAGGGAGAAAAGGGCGTGTTCTTCGATGAAGCGGCGAACGGTGTCGAGCATGGCAAAAGGAGCAGGCCCGGGGTCCGGCGGGCACTGCCGCGCAAAGATGGCCGTTAGCGCGGGCCCCGTCCGTACCTTTGAACCCCGAATGGCTTGTTTCCGCGTCTATTTTCTTCTGTTTTTCCTGCTGCCGCTGCTTGGGTGGGCCCAACGCCCGGCGCCGCCGGCCGCCGGGGCCCGGCCGGGCGGGCCCGCTTCGGCAAGCTCCCGAGGGGCATCGCCGCTGAAGGGCTCGCCCATCAAATTGTTGGGGGCGGGGGCGCTGGTCGGCGACGAAATCAACGGCACGAAAGTCCGCAAGCTGATTGGCAACGTCAGCCTGCAACAAGACGACGTGTTTCTGTACTGCGACTCGGCCTACCAGTACCTCGAGCGCAACCAGGTGGAGGCCTTCAGCAACGTGCGCGTGGTGCAGAGCGACACGATGACCATCACTGGCGACCACGGGTTTTACGACGGCGACCGGCGCACGGCCCGCATGAGCGGCAGCGTGGTGATGCGCGACCCGCGCATGACCCTGACCACGCCCACCCTTGACTACGACCTGAACCGCAAAACGGCCTCTTACACCGAAACCGGCCACCTCACCGACCCGCAAAACACCCTCGACAGCCAGCAGGGATTCTACGATACCGTTTCCAAGGTGTTCGTCTTCAAGCGCGACGTGCACCTCGTTACGCCCGATTCGGAGCTCAACAACGACACGCTGCGCTACAACACCATCAGCAAAATTGCCTACTTCAACGGTCCCACGCGCATCAAGGGCAAGTCGGGCAACCTGTATGCCGAAGGCGGCAACTACAACACCCGCACGCGGGTGTCGGACTTCAAGCGTAACGCCAAAATCGACACGCCCAACTACCGGCTGGGCGGCGACCGGCTGGTGTACGACGAGGTGAAGCAGTACGGCATGGCCAACGGCCACGTGAGCCTGATTTCCAAGAAAGACAACCTCACGCTGCGCGGCGACGCCGGCAAGTACTGGCGCGCCCTGGGCCGCACCAAGCTCTACGGCGGCCGGCCGGTGGTACGCAACATCGGCAACCAGAAAGACACCTTGTACATGGCCGCCGACACGCTCATCAGCATCGAGGCACGGCCGGGCCAGACCACCACGCGCACCGTGCTCTACGCCTTCCCGAAGGTGCAGATTTTCCGGGGCAACCTGCAGGGCATCTGCGACTCGCTCACCTACGACCGGCAGGACAGCATCATCTACCTCAACCGCGACCCGGTGCTGTGGCAGGCCAAAAACCAGCTCACCGCCGACTCCATGCAGATTCGCTCGAAGCGCGGTAAGGTGGACGAGATGCGCCTCTACGCCAACGCTTTTGCCGTGAGCCAGGACACCTTGCTGAACTTCAACCAGACCAAGGGCCGCAACATGATGGCCTATTTCCGCGACAACAAGATGCGCCGCGTGGACGTGCTGGGCAACGCCGAAAGCATTTTTTACGCCCTCGACGGCGACACCGCCACCACCGGCATGAACCGGGTGCTGTCGGCGAACATGCGACTGCTTTTTCTGGAAAGCAAGATGAACAAAATCTCCGTGCTCGCCAACCCGGAAGCCAAGTTCATTCCCCCCAGCGAGCTGAAGCCCGACGACGAGCGCCTCAAAGGCTTCGCGTGGCGCGCCGCGGAACGGCCGACCCGCCGCCAGGTGTTGGGCAAGCAGTTCGACGACCGCCCCAAGCGGCGCAAGGCCACCCGGAAACAGACCAAGCCAAGCACCAAGCGCCGGCCCAAAACCCCCGCGGCCCCCTCTAAAACACCCGCCAAACTCATCAAGCCGCTGTCGGTTTCAACGCCCAAAGCGGTGCCTGCTGCGGCCGTGCGGCCGGCCCCCAAGCCCTTCACGCCGGCGGCGCCGCGGCACTAGCTGCAACCTTTGCCGCCCGCCCGGCGCTCTTGCTGGCGGCGGATGCCGCGGCCACCGGCGTGTACTGTTTGCCTTCGCCGGCTCAAATCGTTACCTTTGCACCCCTTATGCCGATTTCCCGCCTCACGGTTCTGTTCCTGCTCGTTAGCACGCTCCTTTTGGGCGCCTGCGCCAGCGGCTACCAGCGCCTGCTGAAAAGCACCGACGTTAACAAAAAGTACGAAGCCGCCGTGAAATACTACGACAAGGGCGACTTCTTTCGGGCCGGCACCTTGCTCGAAGACCTCATTCCGCTGCTGAAAGGCCGCCCCGAGGCCGAAAAAGCCCAGTTCTACTTCGCCAACACGAACTACAAGCAGCGCAACTACGTGCTGAGTGCGTTCTACTTCAAGCAGTTCACCGACACCTACCCCAACTCGCCCTACGCCGAGGAGGCGTATTACCTGCACGCCAAGTCGCTGTTTCTCGACTCGCCGGGCTACGAGCTGGACCAAACCAACACGGTGTCGGCCCTCGAATCCATCCAGGATTTTCTGAATCGCTACGCCGACAGCAAATTCAAGCAGGAAACCGAGAACATGTCGCAGGAGCTCCAGAAAAAGCTGGAGAACAAGGCCTTTGAAAGCGCCCGCCTCTATTACCAGCTGCGCTACAACCAAGCCGCCGTGGTGGCCCTCACCAATTTCCAGCTGCAGTACCCGGCCTCGGCCTTTGCCGAGCAAGCGGCCTTTTTGCGCCTCACCGCCCAGTACGCCTGGGCCCAGGAAAGCGTGGAGGATAAGCAGCGCGAACGGTTTCTGGCGGCCGTGGCGTTCTACCAGCAGTACCTCGACGCTTACCCCAAGAGCAAAAACCTCAAAGCCGCGCAGGACATGTACGACGTCAGTCAGGCCCAACTGGTCCGGTTGAAGCCCGCCGCCGCCTCGGCTTCCAATTAACTCGTAATTTATTTAGCCCATGAAACCCAACCCCAACACCCCGTCGAGCTCCATCGTCACGCGCAACATCGCCGACATCACCGGCGACTCGGGTAATGTGTACGAAGCCATTGCCGTTATCTCGAAGCGCGCCAACCAACTGTCGGTGAAGCTGAAAGAAGAATTGAACGAGCGCCTGGCCGAGTTTGCTTCCACGGTTGATAACCTGGAAGAAGTGTTCGAAAACCGCGAGCAAATCGAGGTTTCCAAGCAATACGAGCGGATGCCCAAGCCCACCAGCCTCGCCATTGAGGAGTTTCTGCAGGGCAAAATCCAGTACACCACCCCCGAGCCGGAGGAAGTGCCGATTCCCCGCGAGCTGTTTTAACTTTTGGTGCTTAGTGCTGGGTTTAAGCGAAGTTTGCATACCGTATGACTGAGCCAAGCATCGAGCACCAAGTACCAAGCACCAACCTGGCCGGCCGTCGCCTTCTGCTGGGCGTGAGCGGCAGCATTGCCGCCTACAAAGCCGCGCTGCTCACGCGCCTGCTGGTGCAGGCCGGGGCCGAAGTCCAGGTGATTCTCACCGAAGCCGCCGCCTTATTCGTGACGCCGCTTACGCTGGGCACCCTCTCCAAAAAGCCCGTTCTGACGGGTTTTTTGCGTGATGCGGCCGCCGGGCAGTGGCACAACCATGTGGAGCTGGGCCTGTGGGCCGATGCCTACGTCGTGGCGCCGGCCAGCGCCAACACCGTCGGCCAGTTGGCCAATGGCCTGTGTCCGAACCTGCTGTGCGCCGTCTACTTGTCGGCGCGCTGCCCGGTGTTTTTGGCTCCGGCCATGGACGTGGATATGTTTGCCCACCCGGCGGTGACGCAGAACCTGGCGCGGCTGCGCTCCTTCGGCAACCACGTGTTCGATTCGCCCAGTGGCGCGCTGGCCAGCGGCCTCAGCGGCCCCGGCCGGATGCTGGAGCCGGAGGCCATCGCGGCGCACCTGGAACAGTTTTTTTCCTGAATCGTGCGCGTGCTGCTCACCGCCGGCCCCACGTACGAGCCGCTCGACCCCGTCCGCTTTCTGGGCAACCGCTCGACGGGCAAGATGGGCTACGCGCTGGCCGAGGCGTTTGCGGCCCAGGGCGCGGAGGTAACGCTCATCAGCGGCCCCAGCCACTTGCCCGACCCGGCCAGCCCGCGCATCCGCACGGTGCGGGTAGAGACGGCCGCGGAGATGTTCGCCGCCGCCGAGAAGGTGGCGGCCGATGCCGACGTGTGGGTGTTTGCGGCGGCCGTGGCCGACTACCGGCCCGCCCACGTGGGCCCGGAAAAAATTAAAAAAACCGGCGATACGCTGACTCTGGAGCTGGTGAAGAACGTGGACATTGCCGCCGCCCTCGGCCGGCGCAAGCGCCCTGAACAATTTGCCGTCGGTTTTGCGTTGGAGACTACGAACGAGCTGGCCCACGCCCAGGGCAAGCTGCTCCGCAAAAACTTCGACCTCATCGTGCTGAATTCGTTGCGCGACGCGGGCGCGGGCTTCGGCCACGATACCAACAAGGTGACCGTGCTGGACGCCGCCGGTCAAATCGTTAATTTTGAGTTGCAGTCCAAGGCCGACGTGGCCTGCGGGCTGGTACGCCTGATTCTGGCCCGCCGGAACCCTTCCTCCTGATGATGATGCGAAAAATTCTCGCTGTTTTTCCGCTTTGCGCCCTGCTGCTGGCCGCGGCCCCCGCGGCCCGGGCCCAGGAGCTGCTGGCCGAAGTGCGCGTTTCGACCGAAAACGTGACCATCTCGGACCCCACGTTGGTCACGCAGATGCAGAACGACATGCAGGCATTCCTCAACACCCGCGCCTGGACCACCCAGCCCTACCGGCCCGAGGAGCGGATTCGCCTGAAGCTGTTCGTCGGCATCACGGCCATCCCCACCAACGGCACCTACAACGCCACCATGCGCCTGATTTCGACGCGCCCGGTGTTCGGCACGGGCTACGATACCAACGTCATCAGCATCAGCGACCGCAGTTTTAATTTCAACTACTCGCCGCAGACGCCGCTCGATTTTTCGACCAACAGCTTCGTATCCAACCTGTCGTCGCTGCTGGGCTACTACGCTTACCTGGTGATTGGGCTCGACCGCGACACGTTTGCCCCGCTTGGCGGCACGCCGTACTACGACCTGGCGCGCAACGTGGTGAACTACTCGGCCAACCAAACCAACACCAACGAGCCCGACGAAGGCTGGCGCGGCACGGGCTCGCGCGAGCGCCACTTCCTGCTCGATAACGTCACCGACCCGCAGCTCGAAGCCTTTCGCACGGGCCTCTACGGCTACTACCGGCTGGGCCTCGACACGTTTATTGAGAAGCCCGAGGAATCGCGCGCGGCCGTGATGACGGCGCTGACCGGCGTGCAGAAAGCGGCCATTTCGCGGCCCAGCACGCTGTTTGCCCGGGCTTTCTTCGACGCCAAGTCCGATGAAATCGCCAACATCTTCCGCACCAGCCAGGACCAGCAGCAGAAGCAGCAGCTCGTGACCATGCTCACGGAAGTGGACCCGACCAATTCGGCCAAATACCAAACTGTCCTAAATCGCTGATTTCCGCTGACTAACCGTGATTTCGCCGACTTTTTATTGGGTGGATAATTAGTTGGCGTTGGTAATTTGCGCAAAATAAGAGTGGGTAAACGATTGGTGGCAGGCCGTTTAAATTGAAAATAACTTGCAGCTGATTAACCGTGATTTCACAAAGAATAATCAGTGAAATCACGGTTAATCAGCGGAAATCAGTGATTTATGTTAGTCGATTTACGCATCAATAATTACGCGCTGATTGAGCAGTTGGAGCTGCGTCCGTCGCCGCTGCTGAACATCATCACGGGCGAAACCGGGGCCGGCAAATCCATCATGCTGGGCGCCATTGGGCTGTTGCTTGGCAACCGGGCCGATTCTAAAATGCTGTTCGACACCGAGCGCAAGTGCGTCATCGAAGGCCAGTTTAACATTGCCAATTACCAGCTGCAGGATATTTTCGAGGCCGAGGATTTGGACTACGACGCGCAGTGCATTCTGCGGCGTGAAATCAGCCCCACCGGCAAGTCGCGGGCCTTCGTGAACGACACGCCGGTGACGTTGGAAGCCCTGCGGAAAATCGGCGCCAACCTGATGGACATCCACTCGCAGCACGACACGCTGCTGCTGGGCGACGCCGTGTTTCAGCTCAACCTGCTGGATTTGTACGCCGGACTGGTGCCGCAGCGCACGCACTACAGCAACGCCTTCCGGCAGTACCGCAAGCTGGAGGCCGACCTGAACACGCTGGAAAGCCAGGCCGCCCAGGCCAGCAAAGAGCTGGACTACAACAGTTTTTTGCTGAACGAGCTGGAAGAAGCCCGCCTCGACGCCGAGGACCAGGACGCCTTGGAGCAGGAAGTGAAGCAGCTGGAGCACGCCGAGGAAATCAAGTACAAGCTGAGCCAGGCGCTGCACGGCCTGCGCGACAGCGAAACTTGCGCCACCGGCAACCTGAAGGAAGCCGTGCAGCTGCTGGGCCAGGTGGCTGCCTACGGGGAAAACTTTCAGGAGCTGCGCGAGCGCCTCGACAGCTGCCTGATTGAGTTGCACGACATCGCCGACGAGGTGGAAACCGCCGAGCGCCGCACCGAAGGCGACCCCGCGCGCGCCGAGGAATTGCAGGACCGCCTCAACGTGCTCTACACCCTGCAGCGCAAGCACCAGGCCCGCGACCTGCCGGCGCTGTTGGAGGTGCGCGGCAGCCTGCGCCAGAAGGTCGGCTCGGTGCTGAGCCTGGACAAGGAAATAGCCCGCCTGCGCAAGGACTCCGACGCGGCGCTGGCCGCCGTGACCAAGCAGGCCACCAAGCTCTCGGAAAGCCGCCGGAAGTCGTTCCCCACGTTCGAAAAGCAGCTGGGCGCGCTGCTGGCCGACCTGGGCATGCCGCACGCCCGCATTGTGGTGGAGCACCGCACCGGCGCGCCCGCCGCCAGCGGCACCGACGTGGTGAGCATCCTCTTCACCGCCAACAAAGGCGCCCAGCCCCAAACGCTGAGCAAGGCCGCTTCGGGCGGGGAATTCTCGCGCCTGATGCTGTGCATCAAGTACATGCTGGCCGATAAAACCGCCCTGCCCACGATAGTTTTCGACGAAATTGATACCGGTATCAGCGGCGAAATTGCCGTGAAGGTGGGCCGCATGATGCAACAAATGGCGCAGAAGCACCAGCTAGTTGCCATTTCGCACTTGCCGCAAATGGCGGCGGCCGGCGACGTGCATTACTTTGTGTATAAGGAAGACCGCGCCGACCGCACCGTGAGCCGCATCCGCGAGCTGAACCAGGATGACCGCATCAAGGAAATTGCGCACATGATTGCGGGCGCCAAACCCAGTGAAAACGCTTACCAAAGCGCCCGCGAACTGCTGGCGCTGCGGGGCGAGGTGGCCGCGGGATAACGCCTGTCGTTGCGAGCGAAGCGTAACGCAACGTGGCAATTCGTCCTGTTTTCAGCGACTAGCCTTGAGTTGTGACAAACCCAACCGCTAACTTGCCAGCGCAAACTCAACGGTTGGGTTTGTCGCATTTTTTGGCTGGTCGCTGAGAACAGGACGGATTGCTTCGCTCCGCTCGCAATGACAGGCGCAATCACTTCACCAACTCACCCCATGGCCAACAACCTCCTCGCCGGCAAAGTCGGCATCATCTCCGGCGCGCTCAACGACCAGTCCATTGCCTGGAAAGTGGCCCAGCGGGCCCACGCCGAGGGCGCCCGCTTCGTGCTCACCAACGCGCCGATTGCCATGCGCTTGGGCGAAATCAACAAGCTGAGCGAGGAGTGCAACGCGCCCATTATCCCGGCCGACGCGACTTCAACCGAGGAGTTGGAGGCGCTGTTTGCCGGCGCGCAGGAGCAGTTGGGCGGCAAGATTGACTTCGTGCTGCACAGCATTGGCATGAGCGCCAACATCCGCAAGAAGAAGCACTACGGCGAGCTGGACTACAAATTCTTCCAGCAGACGATTGACGTGTCGGCCCTGTCGTTTCACAAGATGATGGCCGTGGCCGAGCGGCAGGACGCCATGAACGAGTGGGGCAGCATCGTGGCCCTGAGCTACATCGCCGCCCAGCGCGCCTTCCTCGACTACACCGACATGACCCAGGCCAAGGCCATGCTCGAAAGCATTGCCCGCAGCTACGGCCAGCGCTTCGGCAAGCTCAAAAAAGTGCGCGTGAACACCGTGTCGCAGTCGCCCACTAAAACCACGGCCGGCGCCGGCATCACCGGTTTCGACGCGTTCTACAACTTCGCCGACCTCATGTCACCCCTGGGCAACGCCCCGGCCGAGGCCTGCGCCGACTACTGCATTTCGCTCTTCTCGGACCTGACGCGCTACGTGACCATGCAAAACCTGATGCACGACGGGGGCTTCAGCACCACCGGCATTTCGGCCGAAATTGTGGACGTGATGACCAAAGCCGCCGGCGCCGAGTAAGGCGGGCGCAGTTGCTAAACCGAGAAAGCCTGGCCGGTTGGTCGGGCTTTTTTAGTGGCAGTAGGCGGTCGTGGCGCGAACTTGCAGTTTGCGCTACAGCCCTGCTCTCTAAAACTGCCCCAAACTCCAGTCTCACCATGCGCGCTTACCTGCAGCAGCACGCCCACCTCAACGAGGCCGAACTGGCCACTACGCTGGCCCTGGTGCGGCCGTGCGCGTTTCGGAAAGGCACCGAACTGTTTCGTCCCGGCCCGGTGCCCGACCGGCTCTATTTCATCGAAACCGGCTTGGCGCGGGCCTACCGATTGGTGCGGGGCGAGGACATTACTTCCGCGTTTTACGGCGCCGAGTCGTTTTGCTTCGATACCCTGAGCATAGTGGCCCAGGTGCCCACCGAGCTGTATTTCGAATGCCTGACCGACGTGGTGGCCCACGAAATTCTCATTCCCGACCTCAACCACCTGTTTCGCCGCGTCCCGCCCATCGAGCGCCTGGGCCGCCGCATCAACGAAACCCTGGTGTGTGGCCTCACCGAGCGCCTGCGCGCCTTCCAGATGGACGACCTGCGCACCCGCTACCTGGCGCTGCTTCGCGAAAACCCCGCCCTCATTCAGCAGGTGCCGCAGCGGCACATCGCCACTTACCTGGGCGTGAAGCCCGAAAGCTTGAGTCGGATGCGGGCGCAATTGTAGCGGCACGGGCGGCACGTTGCCGGAGGCCGGGGCGCACCGTTCCGAAGCGCCGTCCCGGCCTTCCGACGCCTCTTCCCGGTATTCCGAAGCACTTCCCCGACCTTCCGAAGCACTTCCCCGACCATCCGAAGTCGGTTCCCGGCATCCCGACGCCTCTTCCCGACCTTCCGATGCCTCTTCCCGCCGTCGGGAACCGGCATCGGAAGGTCGGGAACCGGCGTCGGAAGGGTGATGTGGGCATTGCTGCATTTCTTAACCTAGGTCATTGGGCTGGTTGCGGCAGATTGGTACTTTTACCCCGTTCCTTGCCCACCCAACTTTCCCGTCAGAATGGCCAAACACGCCTATTCCCGCCGCGACCTGGCGTTTCAGCTGCACGAGGTGCTGCACGTTGAAAACCTGACCCGCTTCCCGTATTTTCAGGACCACGACCGCGGTTCGTTCGACCTGGTGCTCGACACCGCCGGGCAGTTCTCCGAAGCCCTGCTCCGGCCCCTGCTCACGGCCCTCGACCGCGAGGAGCCGCAGCTCGTGGACGGCACCATCCGGCTGCATCCGGGTATGCGGGCCGTGGTGCGGCGGTTTGGGGAAGACGGGTGGATTAACGCCCTGTTTCCGTACGCCGAGGGCGGCCAGCAACTGCCGTGCACCGTGTACAACGCGGCCGTGTTTGCCATGCAGGCCACCAACTATTCGGCCAGCGTGCCGCCTTTTCTCAGCCTGGGCGCCGCCAACTTGCTGCGCAGCTTTGCCACTCCGGCGCTGGCCGCCGCCTTCACGCCGGGCCTGTACGACGGCCGCTGGCAGGGCACGATGGCCCTCACCGAGCCCGACGCCGGCAGCTCCCTGTCCGACATCACCACCTCGGCCGAGCCCACCGAGGCGGGCTACTACCGGATGCGGGGCCAGAAAATCTACATTTCTTCCGGCGACCACGACGCCTGCGACAACGTGGTGCACCTGCTGCTGGCCAAGATAAAAGGCGGCCCGGCCGGCGCCAAGGGCATTTCGCTGTTTGTGGTGCCGCGCCAGCGGGTGGCCGACGGCTTGCCCACCGGCCAGGAAACGGCGGCGGAATTAACCGGCAACGACGTGGTCACGGCCGGCATCTACCACAAGCTGGGCTGCAAGGGCGCCCCCATTGCCCACCTCATGATTGGGGGCCAGGACGACTGCCGCGGCTACCTCGTGGGCGAGCCCAACAAGGGCCTCGGCTACATGTTTCAGATGATGAACGAGGCCCGGCTGGCCGTGGGCGTGAGCGCGGCGGCCATCGGTACGGCCGCCTACCACGCCTCGTTGGAATACGCCCGCGCCCGGCCCCAAGGCCGCCCCGTGGCCGACCGCGACGTGACCAAGCCCCAGGTGCCCATCATCCGCCACGCCGACGTGAAGCGGATGCTGCTCTTCCAGAAAGCCACGATGGAAGGCGCCCTGGGCCTGCTGCTCAGTTGCAGCTACTACATGGACCTGGCGCGGGCCGGGGAAGGCGCCGAAAAGGAAAACGCCGAGCTGCTGCTCGACTTGCTGATGCCCATTGCCAAAACCTACCCGTCGGAGATGGGCGTGCTGAGCACCAGTGCGGCCATTCAGGTGCACGGCGGGGCCGGCTACACCACCGATTTTCCGGTGGAACAGTTCTTTCGGGAGTCGCGCATTCACCCCATTCACGAGGGCACCACCGGCATTCAGGGGCTCGACTTGCTGGGGCGCAAAATCACGCAGCACAGCGGCAAGGCCGTGGGCCTGCTGCTGGCCGAGATGCAAACCGCCATTGCCGCCGCCGAAACTCAGCCGGAGCTGGCGCCGCTGGCCGCGCAGCTCACCAAGTCGGTGGGCGTGTTGCAGCAGGTGACGGGCCATTTGCTGGGCGTGGCGGCGCAGGACCACGAGCTTTTCCTGGCCGACGCCACGCTCTACCTGGAGCTGGCGGGCCTGGTGGTGGTGGCCTGGCAATGGCTGCGGCAGGCCACGGTGGCCCAGTTGGCCCTGCCCGCCGCGCACGCCGACGACCAGAATTTCTACCACGGCAAGCTCATGGCCGCTCAATATTTCTACGAGTACGAGTTGGTGAAAGTGCCCAGCCTAGCCCGGCGGCTGCAATCGGCCAATGCCGTGACCGTGGACATGCAGGAAGCGTGGTTTTAGGTTACCAGCACGTCCATTCCTGTTATAATGGTCATCCTGAGCTTGCGAAGGACCTTATCACGTCTGCGCCGATTTGCACTAACTCGTCCGATGCAGGCGTGGTGAGGTCCTTCGCAAGCTCAGGATGACAACCAATTCCTTTCCACACCACAATGAAAAAACTCGCCAATAAAGTTGTCTTTATCACCGGCGGGGCCTCCGGCCTGGGCCGGGCGGCGGCCGTGGCCGCCGCCGAAGAAGGCGCCCAGGTCGTTATCGCCGACCTGCCGTATTCCGACTACTCCGCCGCGCTGGCGGAAATCAACGCCGCTGGTCCGACGGGCTTGTTCGTGCCGCTCGACGTGACCGACAGCGCCAATGTGCAGCGCGCCATTGCCGCCACGGTAGCCGAGTTCGGCCGGCTCGACGTGGCGCTGAACAACGCCGGCATCGGCGAAGGCTACTTCAGCTTTCTCGAAACCAGCGAGGAATCGTTTCAGCGCATCATCGGCGTGAACCTGACCGGCGTGTTTACCTGCATGAAATACGAGCTGGCGCAGTTCGTGCAACAGGGCGGGGGCGTGATTGTGAACATGTCTTCCCTGGCCGGCATCCGGGGCGCGGCCGGCCTGAGCGCCTACGTGGCCTCCAAGCACGGCGTGCTGGGCCTCACCCGCACGGCGGCCCAGGAGTTTGCCCGCCGCAACGTGCGCGTCAACGCCCTCTGCCCGTACTACATCGACACGCCCCTGCTCAAGGACGCCCCCGCCGAGCTGCGCCAGCAGATGATTGCCGTGAGCCCGATGAAGCGCCTCGGCCGGGCCGAAGAAGTGGCCAAGGCGTTTATTTACCTGGCTTCCGACGATTCGAGCTACACCAACGGCACCCAGCTGGTGATTGACAGCGGCGTGATTTCGTAGCCAAGCAGCGCCGTTGAACAGCCCTGCGCAACCCTGCGCAACCCTGCAGGATAGCCGCATCGACGATACTTCTTCCTCTAACATGGATTTCACCCCCAGCCCCAAAACCCAGGATTACCTCGCCCGCGTGCAAGCCTTCATGCGCGAGTACATCGCGCCCATCGAAGACGCCTACCACCGCGAAAACCTGGCCGCCAATCCCGGCGCCGACTGGCAAACCTGGCAGGTGTTGCCCCTCATTGAAGAGCTAAAAACGAAAGCCCGGGCGGGCGGCCTTTGGAATTTGTTTTTGCCCGATGCCGCCCACGGCGCCGGCCTCAGCACCCTCGAATACGCGCCCATTGCCGAGGAAACGGGCCGCAGCCTCATCGCGCCCACCGTGTTCAACTGCAACGCGCCCGACACCGGCAACATGGAGGTGCTCCATTATTTTGGCAGCCCTGCCCAGAAAGCCGAGTGGCTAGCGCCGCTGCTGGCCGGCGAAATCCGCTCCGTGTTCTGCATGACCGAGCCCGACGTGGCCTCGTCCGACGCCACCAACATGCAGGCCACCATCCGCGAAGACGGCGACGAGCTGGTGCTGCACGGCAAGAAATGGTGGGCCACCGGCCTGGGCCACCCCGACGCCCGCTTGGCCATTTTCATGGGCCTCTCGAACCCCGACGCCGAGCCCCACCGGCGCCACAGCATGGTGCTGGTGCCGCTGCCTACTTCCGGCGTGCACATCCAGCGGATGCTGCCGGCCTTCAGCGATTACGACCCGCCCCACGGCCACGGCGAAGTACACTTCGACAACGTGCGGGTGCCCAAGGGCAACTTGCTGGTGGGCTTGGGCGAAGGGTTCGCCATTGCCCAGGGCCGCCTGGGCCCGGGCCGTATTCACCACTGCATGCGCTGCATCGGCGCGGCCGAGCGGGCGCTGGAGCTGCTCATCCGGCGCGGGCTGGGCCGCACGGCGTTCGGCAAGCCGCTGCTGCACCTGGGCGGCAATCTGGAGCGCGTGGCCGACCTGCGCATGGCCATCGACCAGGCCCGCCTGCTGACGCTTTACGCCGCCTGGAAAATTGATACCCAGGGCGTGAAAGCGGCCATGAGCGAGATTTCGGCCATCAAAGTGGTGGCGCCCAACGTGCTGCAACGCGTGGTGGACGAGGCCATTCAAATCCACGGCGGGGCCGGCGTGTCGCACGACGTGCCGCTTACGGCGCTCTTCGCCGTGGCCCGCGCCCTGCGCCTGGCCGACGGCCCCGACGAGGTGCACCGCGCTACGGTGGCGCGGGTGGAGCTGGCCAAGTACCGCGAGAAGCGGGAATGAGCGACAAATCCCCTCCTCAGACGAGGAGGGGACATTTTCGTGCAAGCGAAAATTGGGGTGGTTGAGTCGTTGAACGATGGGCGAATGAAGCGGGCGCGGGGCGTACGGTCCTCGTTCAACAACTTCACCACCCCCGTCCGAGCTTCGCTCGAACATCCCCTCCTCGAAAAAAGGAGGGGAGTTTTCTGTTCTTCCAAAACACCTTTTTCATGCCCCCCGAACCATCCGCCCGCTTCCTCGACACCGCCGGCCCGCTGCGCCCGGGCGAAGAATTGGACGCGGCCGCCGTTGATGCCTGGCTGAAGCAGCAGCGCCCCGAGTTACGTGGCGCGCCGCGCGTGACGCAGTATGCCGGTGGTGCTTCCAATTGGACGTATCGGCTCGAATACGACAACGCCGACCTCATCCTGCGCCGCCCGCCGGCCGGCACCAAGGCCAGGTCGGCCCACGACATGGGCCGCGAATACCGCCTGCAGCTCGCTCTGAAGCCGTTTTTTCCCTACGTGCCCGAGATGATGGCGTACTGCGAAGACGTCGCCGTCATCGGCGTTGATTTCTATGTGATGCAGCGCGTGGCCGGCCTCATTCCGCGCAAAAACCTGCCCCGCGGGCTAGACTTACCGCCGGCCACCGTGCGCCAGTTCTGCCTGAACGTGCTCGATGCGCTCGTTGAGCTGCACCGGGTAGACTACCAGGCAGCCGGCTTGGCGGGCCTCAGCAGCGGGGCCGGCTACACCCGGCGCCAACTGGCCGGCTGGAGCAAGCGCTACGCCCAGGCCCGCACCTGGAACGTGCCCAGCGGCCGGCGCATCATGACCTGGCTCGAAGCCCACCAGCCCAGCCAGGAACGAATATGCCTCACGCACAACGATTTTCGGTTCGATAACGTGGTGCTCGACGCCGCCGACCCCACGCGCATCCTGGGCATTCTCGATTGGGAGCTGGCCACCCTCGGCGACCCGCTCATGGACCTAGGTAACCTGCTGGCCTACTGGGTGCAGGCCGATGACGACTTCCTGGCCCAGGCCACGCGCCGCCAGCCCACGCACCTACCGGGGATGCTCACGCGCAAAGAAGTGGTGGCGTACTACTGCGAAAAAATCGGTTTCCAACCCGAGAACTGGGCTTTTTACGAAGTGTATGGTCTGTTCCGCCTCTCGGCCATCGCTCAGCAGATTTACTACCGCTACCACCACCGGCAAACCCGTAATCCGGCCTTCAAAAACTTCTGGATTTTCGTGCATTACCTGCACTGGCGCTGTCGCCGGGCCATGCGGCCATCGTTTCGCCTGTCATCCTGAGCTTGCAAAGGACCTTACCACGCCTGAACAACTTGCCGTAATTCAATCATTGCGGATGTGGCAAGGTCCTTCACTGCGCTGCGCTGCGTTCAGGATGACAAACGTTTTCCCAACCCTATTTCAATGACCACCACCCGCCACAACATCCTCATCACCGGCGCCAGCTCGGGCCTGGGCGAGGGCATGGCCCGCGAATACGCCCGCATGGGCCGCAACCTTGCCCTCTGTGCCCGCCGCACCGACCGCCTCGACGCCCTGAAAACCGAGTTGGAAGCCGCTCACCCCGGTATCAAAGTCGTGGTGCGCGCCCTTGACGTGAACAACCACGACCAGGTGTTCGAGGTATTTCGGGCTTTTAAAACCGACCTGGGCACGCTCGACCGCATCATCGTGAACGCCGGCATGGGCAAAGGCGCCTCGCTGGGCACCGGCTACTTCCACGCCAATTTGCAAACGGCCCAGACCAATTTCATCGCCGCCCTGGCCCAGTGCGAAGCCGCGCTCGAAATCTTCCGGGCGCAGAATGCGGGCCACCTGGTCACCATCTCCTCGGTGGCAGCCATGCGCGGCATGCCCCGCGCCCAAACCACCTACGCCGCCACCAAGGCCGGCCTCTCGGCCCTCACCGAGGGCATCCGGGCCGATTTGCTGCACTCGCCCATCAAAGTCAGCACCATGTACCCCGGCTACATCCGCTCGGAAATCAACGCCAAAGTGAAGAGCACGCCCTACATAGTGGACACCGCAACCGGCTGCCGCGCCCTCGTCAAGGCCATCGAGCGCGAGCCCGTGCAGGCTTTCGTGCCCGGCTGGCCCTGGGCCCTGCTGGCCCGCGCCATGAAGTGGCTGCCGCTGCCCTGGGTGCAAAAGCTGCTGTAGCGTTTGGGGTTCTGCGGGTGGCGCTTGCTGAAGGCTCCGCAAGTTCCGGTGCTGAGCTGACTAATGGCCGGCTCGCGGCCAATGCTGCTGGTGGCGCCCGTGACAAGGGCCATTTGGGCCCGGGTTGCCATTAGAAGGCGGCGAGGTTGGAACGGGACGGGCCTTTCTCAACGAGCGGCGCGCAAAACGGGTTATGGTCGCGCTTGGGCCATCATTTGCCCGAGGCACCCAGGGGCCAGCCGCCTACCGCCAAAACCGTGGCCGCATCCCCCGGCTCCAGGTCGGTAGCGGCCACCCGCACCCGGATGGTGCTTTCCGCTAATTCGATTTCCACTTCGTAGCCGCCGCCCAGGAACCGCACGGCCCGCACCGTGCCCGCAGCCCCGCCGCCACCGGCCGGCCCGAGGCGGAACTCCTCGGGCCGCATCAGCAGCGCCGCGTCTTTTTTCAACCGCTGGCCCGGCAGCAGGGCCCGGCGGTCGGCGCCCCGCACCAGGCTGTAATCGCCGAAAAGCGCGGCCGTGGCCCCGTTCACCGGCTGCCGGTAGAGGCGTTCGGGAGGGCCCTGCTGCACCAGCCGGCCGCGGTGCAGCACCAGGATTTCATCGGCCCACGGCAGCACGTCGGCCGCGTCGTGCGCCACCAGCAGGCAGGTAATGCCGAGGCGGCTGCCCAATTCTTCCACAATGTCTTGCATGATGCGCTTGTGCGTCCGGTCCAGGCTCGCGTACGGCTCGTCGAGCAGCAGCAGGCGGGGGGCGCTCAGCAGCAGCCGTGCCAGCGCCACCCGCTGCTGCTCGCCGCCCGAGAGCTGGTCGGTGCGCCGCGTGGCCAAGTGGGCAATGCGGCACAAGTCGTACACGGCTTGCGCTTCGGCTTCGGGGCGCTTGTTGGCGTAGCGCAGCACCTGCTCCACCCGCAACGAATGCGGCAAGTCGGACTTTTGTGCCAAATAAGCCACGCCGGGGTGGCCGGGCACCAGCGTTTCGGCCGGGCCGCGCACCCGGTGGCCGTGCACGTGCACCGCGCCGGTGCTGGGCTGGATGAGGCCGGCGATGAGCTGCAGCAGCGTGCTTTTGCCGGCCCCGCTTTCGCCGGCCACCGCCAGCTTCTGGCCGGCCGGCTGCGCGAAGCTCAGGGGCTGGAGGACGGTAGCGCCGTTTTCGTGCAGGCTGAGGTCGGTTACCGTGAGCAACTCCATGCGGAATAAGTGGCGGCCGAGCATCTGGCGCGCGGGCTCAAATTTACGCCAAGCAACCGGCCTGGTAAATCCGGGCACCTTCCAACCAACTTTTAATGCTCGCCTTTGGCAAATTCACGGCTCCGCACCGCTGCTCAATCCGGACTTTTCCTCATTCCGGTTGGGGTGTTCGTTTTGCTCTGTTTAGCTGGCGTCGGCGCAATACTTAGCGCAGCCATGGGCCTATTGGGCTGCCTGCTGGTCAGTTTCAGTACCACCGGGATAGAATTCAGCGCTGACAACAAATTCTTTCGTAAGTGCCATGCGCTGTTTGGGTGGCGGGTTGGCCGCTGGCAAAAGCTGCCAATCATTGTTGGCGTCACGCTGAAGTACTTTTCTAAATTTGAAAAGACGGACTCCGGTGACACCTGGGGCATCTGGAACAACACTCCCCAACGGGAAGAAAAACTGGTGGTAATGCTCTCGGTGAAGCACACAGCAGTTGGCATCATCCTGGGAAATTTCTCGGTGAAGGATGTGAACCAAGCCGGCGATTTTGCGCATGAAGTGGCCAACAGGTTGGGCGTACCGGTTAACACTTACCTGCCTTCTGCCCAATTCAAGCCATTGTAAGGGCGGGCCGTGTCAAACGCCTTGGCTCCGTGAAGCACCTGCGCAGCGCAAACTCCTCCTCCACAAAAAAGCCCCGGCCAATTGGGGCGGGGCTTTTCATTTCAGCAGGCGCGCCGATGCGCTTACTTGCCGGTCGCCGTGGTTTTGACTTCGCCGTTTTTGGCTTTCACCTGGCCGTCTTTCCGGTCGTGCTTGCGGCCGTGTTCCATGCGCTCGGCCTGCATGGCGGCGAACCTGGTGTACTGGTCGGCGGTGAGAACGGCTTTGAACTGCTCATCGTACTTGGCGCGGTTGGCATGCATTTGTTCGTGCAGTTGGGCGCGGTTGTCGGCGTCCTGGGCTTGGGCGTGCAGGGTTTGCATTTCCTGGCCGCGGGCCAGCAATAGTTGGTGCACCTTGGCGGTTTGGTCGGCGTTCAGGCCGAGTTCTTTGGTCATCCGCTGGCTTTGGTGTTTGGCCATTTCTTCGGGATTTCCCGGCTGGCGGCCGTAGCGGGGGCCTTCCGTCGGGCTTGCAGCCGAAGCGGTTGGGGTAGTGGTTTGGGCGGCGGCGGTGCCCACGGTGAGGGCGAAAGCAGCCAGCAGGGGCATCAAATACGTCTTCATTGGAATGGTTGGGTTGAGGAAACGGGAAGCGAAGCAATTGCGCTCCGTACCCCGGGCTTGGCAAACCACCGGCCGTTTCCCGGCCGGCCTCGCCGGCCACCCTCCAAGCTCCCCAGCACATCGACCAAGCCCGGCAACAGCTCGACCAAACCCAGGGGCCCTCCCGGCGAAGGGAACGAAACAGGAAGCGGACCCCAAAAAAACAGCCGTTCCGGATGCGCTAGTCTCCCAGTCCCAGCGACCTGGTGAGCTGGTTCTTGGGCAGCTTAATGCTGACCCCTTCGGGTTGATTAATCCGGGCGCGGCGGCGGGCCAGCAGTTCCTGCAGCTTGTCTTGGCCGTCGCTGCGCGAAAACAACACCCGCACGCAGTCGCCGACGAGCACCAGGGCCCGCGGCACGGGCACGGTTACGGCCACCTCGTTGGCGGGGCGGGCCGGCGTGGGGGCCGTTTGGGCCTGGGCCTTGGCCGCCACGAGCAGCAGCATGGGCAGCAACAGCGCGAGTGGGGAGCGGGGCATTGGAAGGGAAGATGCCGCAAAGATGCGCCCGGTTGCCCGTTTACCCCAACTTTCGCTTAAACAACTGCAGCGTGCGCTCCCAGGCTAGCTGGGCAGCGGCGGCGTTGTAGCGGGCCGGCGAAGTGTCGTTGTTGAAAGCGTGGTTCACGCCCTCGTACACAAACAGCTCGTAGGGGGTGCCGGCCGCTTTCAGGGCCGTTTCGTAGGCCGGGATGCCGGCGTTGATGCGCTGGTCGAGGCCGCCATAGTGCAGCAGCACGGCGGCTTTGATTTGGGCCACGTCCTCGGCTTTGGGCTGCAGGCCGTAGTAGGCCACGGCGGCGTCCAGCTGGGGGTCGTGCACGGCCAGCTGGTTCACCAGGCCCCCGCCCCAGCAGAAGCCCACGGCCCCGGTGCGGCCGGTGCAGTCAGGCCGGGCGCGCAGGTAGGCGAGGGCGGCGAGGTAGTTGTTCAGGTTTTTGGCGGCGTCGAGCTGGCCGATGAGTTCGCGGCCCTTGTCCTCGTCGGCGGGCGTGCCGCCGGCCACCGACAGCGCATCCACGCCCAGGGCCAGGTAGCCGGCCCGGGCCACGCGGCGCGTCACGTCCTTGATGTGCGGCGTCAGGCCCCGGTTTTCGTGGATGACCACCACGGCGCCGCGCTTTTTGCGGGCCCGGCCCGCGGGGTGCACCAGGTAGCCGCGCACGGTGGCGCCGTCGCCGGGCCAGGCCACGTCTTCCGTGCGCAGGTCGTCGGCGCCGGGCGCCACGGTGGCGGCGGCCGCGTAGCCGGGCTCCAGCACCGAAAGGGCGGCCAGGGCCAGGGCCGTGCCGCCAGCCAGCTGGCCCAGCCGGTCCAGAAACGCCTTGCGGGTGAGCGGGGCGTGGGTGTATTCGTCGAAAAGGTTGATGATGCGCTGGTCCATGGGAGTAAATATAGGGGTTGATTTCAGCTGATTACCGGGCTGCCGGTTGCTTAAATACCTTGCCCTCCTTCATCACAAACAGCACCTTCTCCAGCACCGTCACGTCGTCGAGGGGGTTGCCGGGCACGGCCACGATGTCGGCCAGCTTGCCGGCGGTGAGTGAGCCCGTGCGGTCCTGCCATTGCAGCAGCTCGGCCGCCCGGATGGTGGCCGACTGGATGGCCTGCAGCGGCGTGAGGCCAAACTTCACCATGTAAAAAAACTGCTTGGCGTTGCCGCCGTGCGGATACACCGAGGCGTCGGTGCCGTAGGCTATTTTCACGCCGGCCCGCACCGCTTTCCGAAAGTTTTCGCGCTGCAGCCGGCCGATGCTGCGCTCTTTTTCCACAATTTTCGCGGGGAAGCCCTTCTTGGCATATTCGCTCAGAATGTAGTCGTCGTCGTAGATGTCGGCCACCAGCCAGGTGCCGTTTTTTTTCATCAGTTGAATGCCTTCGTCGTCGAGCAGCGAGCCGTGCTCGATGCTGGTGACGCCGGCCCGCACCGCCAGCTTGATACCCTCGGCGCCGTGGGCGTGGGCCGCCACCTGCCGGCCCCAGCGGTGGGCCTCGTCCACGGCCGCCTTCAGCTCGTCGAAAGAGTACAGCGCCGCGCCCGCGCTGCCTTCTTCGGACAGCACCCCGGCCGTGGCCAGCACCTTTATCCAGTCGGCCCCGAATTTCACGTTGTTGCGCACCCGCTTCCGGATTTCGTCGGGCCCGTCGGCAATGCCGGTGAAATCGGGGTTTTCGCCAAAGTTCAGGCCGGGCGCAAAGCCGGTGGTCGCGTCGCCGTGGCCGCCGGTGGCGCTCAGGGCAAAGGTGGCCACCAGCATCCGCGGGCCCGGAATGGTGCCCGCGTTGATGGCGTTGCGCAGGCTCACGTCAATCAGGCTGCCGCCGCCCAGGTCCCGCACCATCGTGAAGCCCGCCTGCAGGGTGCGCGCCGCGTACACGTGCGCCACCACGGCCCGGTCAATCGGCGACTTGCGGAACAGGTCTTCGTAGTAATTGTCGCCCGGCTCGCTGCTGAGGTGGGTGTGGCAGTCCATCAGCCCCGGCAGCACGGTGGCGTTGCTCAGGTCAATGACCTCGGCGCCGGCTGGCACGGGCAGATTGGGCCCAATGCCCGTGATTTTGTCGTCGGCCACGAGGATGGTTTGGTTCGTGAGCAGCTGGCCGCTCACCACGTCCAGCAAGCGCCCGGCCTTGATGGCCTTCAGCGTGGGCGCGGGTTGGGCCGGCGCAGCGATTGCGGCCAAACTCAGCCCGGCCAGCAGGTAAATTTTTTTCATCATTGCAAAGAAAGAATGCGCCACCGCGCGCTGGCAAAGGATTGAACGGGACAGAAAACTAGGCTTCCTCGCGGTGCACCGTGTCGGGGCTGAAGGCCGGCACGCAGACGGACCAGTACTCGCATTCCGCGTCGAAGGGGTTGGAGTAGCGCACCCGGGCCCCGCCTTTGATGAGCAGGGCTTGCCCGGCCTGCAGCTCCACCGTGTCGCCGTCGATTTCAAACCGTTTCCGGCCGCGCACCACGATGGTAAATTCGTCGAACGTGGGCGTCTGGTGCGGCTCGCTCCAGTGCGGGGGCGCCACCATGTGGGCCAGGCTGTAGGCCGCCGTGCCGGTGCTGGCCCCGCCCACGTGCTCTTCGATGAGCTTGCCGTCGGTGGTGGGCACGATGAACGGGGCGGGGTTGAGAAAGTAGCGTTTCATGCGGGCTTGGGAGTGAAATATTGGGGTGTTGGGTGTTGGGAATTGAGATGATGAGCAGGACTTGTCGTGGCGTTCCAAGCGGTAGCGGGCGGCTACCGCTTCAGTTTTTCCAGGAACGCAAAAGCGCGGGAGGTGTATTTCCAGACAAAGAAATACGGCGTCTGCACCGCCCCAAACTGCACCCGGATGTGCTCCACGGCCGGCAGCATGCTGCCTTCGAAGTCGAAGCACGGCAGCCCGAGCACCTCGCTGGCGTAGCGAATGGCCTCCCAAATAAGCAGGATGCCCGCGCCGCTCGCGCGCAAAGCCGGGTCGTCGCCGGCAAGGTGGTAATAGGCCGCCTGGCTGTCCCAAATAAGGTAAGCCGCCGAGTGGATGCGGCCCTGGGCATCGACGGCGAAGAACAGCTGCCGGGCCCCGTGCGCCGCCAGTGCCGCATCGTGCCGCTCAAACTGCGCCCACGAATACGGCAGGGCCAGGCCTTGGCGCTCGAAGCTCAGCCGGTTCACGGCGTAGAACTGCGCGGGCGAAAAGTCGTGCACCACCCGCACCTGCTCGCGCGCCCGCTGGATGTTGCGGCGAACGTTGCGGTTGATGCCGGCTTCGACGGCCGCCAGCTGCTGCAGGCCGAGTAGGCGGTAGGTGTAGTAGGTGGTTTGCCGGAACCCCTGCCAGTAGAAAGGCAGCCAGTTGGTGGCCGTGGGGTAAAAATTCTGCTTGAAAGCGGCGAAAGCGGGCAATTGCTGGAGCAGTTCGCCCAGCAGCTGGTGCTCCTTTTTCAGCACGCCCCGGAATTCGGGCAGCACGTACGGGCCCAGCCATTTCACAAAGGGCGGCATGGTGACGTACCGAAACGGCCCTTTATGCTTGTAGAAATACGGCAGCGCGGCCACCGCGCGGCCGGCCTCGTGGGCCAGCACGGCGTCCCAGGTGCCGCCGTCGGCGCAGGCGTCGAGGTACCAGGGCTGGGCAAACACCGGCACGTCGGGCGCGGCGGCGCAAAAGGCGCGGTAGCGGGCTTGGGTCGACATCGGGGCGAAGCTACGGCCGGCCGGCCGCCCGCGCCCCGGCCGAAATCCGGGCCCGGCGCGGCGGCCCCGGGCCGGCGAAAAAATTCCTGGTAAGCTCAACCCCGGGCGGCGTGCTTCGTATAGGCAGCCAGACCAAACGCGGACCCGAACCACAAGCTACCCGTTTTGTTTTCGGCGCCCGCGCTTCCCCGCAATCATCTTTTACCCCATTTCACCCTTCATTACCCATTACCATGTCGTACCACGAAGAAGACAACAACGCCGGTAAAGTTCTCCTCGCCGCCCTCGCCGGTGCCGGTGCTGGCATCATTGCCGGCATGCTGCTGGCCCCCGACAAAGGCTCGGCCACCCGCGAAAACTGGAAAGGCGTGGCCACCAAATACAGCGGCCAGCTCGGCGAGCAAGCCAACAAGCTGGGCTCTGACCTCGAAGCCAAATTCAAAGAATACGCTGGCAAGCTCGAAGACCTGGGCGTGACCTTGCCCGGCAGCAGCCTCAAAATGAAGGGCAGCTGGGACGAGGCCAAGGGCAAGCTGAAGCAGCAGTACGCCCAGCTCACCGACGAAGACCTGACCTACACCGAAGGCAAAGGCGACGAATTGGTGGGCCGTCTGCAAGACAAGCTCGGCAAAGGCAAAGCCGAAATCACCAAAATGCTGAACGACCTGTAAACCGGTCCGTTCGCTGTTTACGGAAAAGCCCCGTGCCCCTCGGCGCGGGGCTTTTTGCGGGCCCCAACATCCGGGGGTTCGTTTCCGTTAGAAGCATCGCTGTTCTGCAACATTTCCTCCCGCCTCCCATGAAAGACGACAAAGGCAAAGTCATTATTTCCCTGCTGGCCGGCGCCACCGCCGGCATCGTGGCCGGCCTGCTGCTGGCCCCCGAAACCGGCGACGACGCCCGCTCCAACCTGCGCCGCTCGGCCCAAAAGTGGGGCGGCGGCCTCGGCAAGCTGGTGAAGGACGCTTTGGCCAAGGCCCAGGGCGCCGCCGCCGGCCCCCCCAGCCCCGCCGCCGCCAGCGAAGACAAGCACGCCGCCGACCGCCTGCTGCAAGGCCTGGGCAGCATATCCACGGCCCACACCCACAACAGCGACAACCCCGACTACGACGGCTTCGGCGACGACACCCGCCACAACCCGCGCACGTAACCGCCGCGGGGTCGGCTTCATATAATTTTGGCATTTTGGCTGCCGGCGTAACCCGCTTCGAACCAAGCCGTAAAGCCTCTCACAACCAACTTGAAAGAAGGCCGAAACTGTCTTCAGCAAAATTGCCGGTCGTAGGAGCTTCTGCTGCCCTTGGTTCAAAAAGGCGGCAGCAAAATCAGACGAACCCATCGCAAGCTTCCGAAGAACACGACGGTTTGAAGGGTAAGAAGGTTGTAAAAAGAGAAGCCCCGCACGATATTTCGTGTGGGGCTTTTCGATGTTCGGTACTTGGGGCGCTACTTGTTTTCCGGCTTCGCGTGCTGTACGTTTTCGGGCTTCATCTGCGGGAAGAACAGCACGTCCTGAATGGAGTGCGAGTTGGTCATTATCATGCTCAGCCGGTCGATGCCGATGCCCAGGCCGGCCGTGGGCGGCATGCCGTACTCCAGGGCGCGCAGGAAGTCTTCGTCGAGCACCATGGCCTCGGTGTCGCCGCGCTTGCCCAGCTCCAGCTGGTCCTCGAAGCGCTTGCGCTGGTCGATGGGGTCGTTCAGTTCTGAAAAAGCGTTGCAGATTTCCTTGCCGTTGCACACGGCCTCGAAGCGCTCCACCAAGCCGGGCCGGTCGCGGTGCTTCTTGGCCAGCGGCGACATTTCCACCGGGTAGTCGGTGATGAACGTGGGCTGGATGAGCTGGGGCTCGACGTGCTCGCCGAAGATTTCGTCGATGATTTTGGATTTGCCCATGCTGGGGTTGAGGTGCACGTTCAGCTTTGCGGCCGTTTCGCGCAGGGCGGCTTCGTCCATTTCACCAATGGCCGCCCCGGTGTACTTCTCGATGGCTTCGAACATGGTGTAGCGCTGCCAGGGCCGCTGGAAGTTGATGAGGTTCTCGCCCACCTGCACCGCGGTTTGGCCGTGCAAGGCCAGGGCCACGCGCTCCACCATTTCCTCTACCAGGTCCATCATCCAGGCGTAGTCCTTGTAGGCCACGTACAGCTCCATCTGGGTAAACTCCGGGTTGTGGAAGCGCGACATGCCCTCGTTGCGGAAGTCTTTGCTGAACTCATACACGCCATCGAACCCGCCCACAATCAGGCGCTTGAGGTACAACTCGTTGGCAATGCGCAGGTACAGCGTCATGTCCAGCGTGTTGTGGTGCGTGGTGAAGGGCCGGGCCGCCGCGCCGCCGTACAGCGGCTGCAGGATGGGCGTTTCCACTTCCAGGTAGCCTTTGTCGTTGAGGAAATTTCGCATCGACTGCACCAGCTGGGTGCGCTTGATAAAGGTGTCGCGCACGGCCGGGTTCACGGCCAGGTCCACGTAGCGCTGGCGGTAGCGCTGCTCGGGGTCGGTGAAGGCGTCGTAGGTCACCACTTCGCCGGTGGCTTCGTCCTTTTGGGTTTTCACCACGGGCAGCGGTCGCAGGGCCTTGGCCAGCAGCTTCAGCTCCGTGACGTGTACGGACGTTTCGCCCACTTGCGTCTTAAACACGCGGCCCTTAACGCTGATGAAGTCGCCCAAATCAAGCAACTTCTTGAATACCGTGTTGTACAGTTCCTTGTCCTCGCCGGGGCAGATTTCGTCGCGGTTCACGTACAGTTGAATGCGGCCCGTGGTGTCCATCAGTTCCGCAAACGACGCCTTGCCCATCACGCGCTGCGACATCAGCCGCCCCGCCAGGCACACGTCCTGAAAGTTGTTCAATTCCGGGTGGTAGTTGTCGTGAATTTCTTGGGCATAGAACGTCACGTCGACCAGTTCCGACGGGTACGCTTCAATGCCCAGCTTTTCCAATTCTTCGAGCTTGTGGCGGCGCTGGATTTCCTGTTCGCTAAGGTGCTGCATGATGGTCTGAACCACGGATTTATTGGGGTTATCAAATTCCACGGGTGTTGTGGACGATGCAACCGCTCAATCAACTAGCTTGCCGGAGCAAGTGGGCGTGGCGAAATAAAAGTGAGGGATGAGCCGCAAAAGTACGGCACGAAAAAAGCCGCTCCGAAACCGGAGCGGCTTTCCATCAACAAACCCCGGCCGGTCCGGCCAATCCGAAGCCTGAATTAGGCGGCCATGCGGTACTGCGGGGCTTCGGCTCCAAGGGCCGGGGCGCTCGGCGGCGTGGGCGCTAGCACCGGCTCGACGCGGGTGCGCAACCGGTCCTCCACGAAGCCCGCCTGCAAATGCACGGGCAGCTCGGCCACCAGCTGGCGGTAGCGCTCCAGGCCCAGGGCCTTGGCCACGTACGTCTCGTGGATGCCGTTGAGGTAGCTCACGATGTTCAGCAGCGAGGCGTGGAACAAACGGAAATCGATGTCGGCTTCCACGTAGCGCTCAATTTCGCGGCTGGTCTGCGAAATGCGCAGGCGGCCCAGCAGGTCGAAGATTGTGGTATAGCCCATGCGCCAGGTAATCTGCTGCCAATGCGCCGCGGTCCACTTGTCCAGCGGGCGGCCGGTTTTCTGGCTGCGGATGGTGGTGTTGGGGTTGGCCTGCACCTGGGCGCGGGTCCACTGCGCCTTCATTTTGCGCGTGGTGCGCAGCATTTGCCCAATCTGGGCCTGGGCATCAATCTCCTTGCCGGCAATGTGCAGCCCGGCCTTGTAGCCGGCCAGCGGCAGGCGGTGGATGCTGAAGTCGCCGTAAGCGCCGGCCGCGTAAAACGACACCGGCCGCGGGTAGGCGTTCTTCACCACCAGCCGCCCCACCTCGCGGCGGATGAGCTGGCCGTTGCTGCTGCGCACCCCCGTGGTGTACAGAAAGGCCTGCAGGCCCGACAGGATGGCGTGGTAGGCCTGCGGAAACGTCCAGTGCAGGGCGTTGCGCAGGAAGTTGTCGTCGCACAACTCAGCCGTGGCCCGCAGGGCGTACTCTGTGCTCCAACTGGTGTGCAACAGCTTGGTGAGCATGGTCACGTCGCCGTCGTTTAGTTCGGCCGAGTGGCTGCGGAAAAACGGCAGGTTTTGCAAGCCCCCGAGCGCGTCGTCGTTTTCCTGAATGTGATAGTTGATGGCAAAGAAATAGTTGAGGAAAACCTGCGCCGGAATTGATTTGCGCCAAGTTTCGTCAGCTAACTTCTGCTGTTGCTCGTCTCCGGTGGCGTCCACCAGCGGGTTGAGCGGAATGATGCGGGTTTCCTCTTGAGTCGTCATGCAAGGTAAACAGCAACTCGGACCATTTTAGTTGCTCATTTACTAATTTTATTAGGTTAATTAATCAACAATATTTTGTTGATAAACAATTAGTTACGAGGATTATTAAAAAAATAAATCATCCTTATGATTTGAGTACATTTACTAAGTTAGTTGACACGATTGACCACCGCAAAAAAAGCCCCCGTTCTTGGGAGAACGGGGGCCTTAAGAAGGCGTTTAGCAGCGGCTCACTGAAGGCTAACCGGCCTACTTGAGTTCGTCTTGAATAACGGCCACGGCTTCGCCGATGGTGATGTCCTTTTTGAGGCTTTTGGTGAAGCGGGCGGCTCGGTTCATCTTCACCGTGTCGCCGCCCAAGGCCCGCACGTCGGCGCTCAGGGGCGAGAACGCCAAGGCGGTCGTGGTTTTCTGCGCTGCTTCGTAGCGGTCGGATATCGCCTTCGACTCCTGCTGCTCGGCGCGGTAGGTACTGAGCTTCAGCGACACCGTGGTTTCGTCCTTGCGCTTGCGCATGCTCTTCACCATCTCGTCCATCACCTTGAAGCTGGGGTTGGCGGCCACGCGCAACTTGCTGTTGGCGCGCAGCTTGTCAATGGCCGGCGCCGCGTCCCAGGGGCGGTACCGGGCGGGCTGAATCTCGTCCCACTTCAGCGGGTAGTCCGATTCCTTTTCGCCCTGGTCGAGGTAAGAGTACAGGTCCGGCACCACGATGTCCGACACCACGCCCTTAAACTGCGTGGAGCCGCCGTTCACCCGGTAAAATTTCTGGGTGGTGAGCTTCAGCGAGCCAATGGGCTTGATGCTGTTCAACTCGGACGGCAGCGCCTCGTCGAGGTCGAAAATGCGCTGCACGGTGCCCTTGCCGTAGGTGGTGGTCGTGCCCATGATGACGCCGCGGTGGTAGTCTTGGATGGCCGCCGCCAAAATTTCGGAGGCCGAGGCGCTGTACTTGTTCACCAGTATTACCAGCGGGCCGCTGTATTGCACGCGGGGGTCGTTGTCGGTCAGCACCTGGGTGCGGCCCTGGCCATCGCGCACCTGCACCATGGGGCCACTTTCCATGAACAGGCCGGCCATCGACACCGCGTCGGTGAGCGAGCCGCCGCCGTTGAAGCGCAGGTCCATCACCACGCCCTTCACGCCCTCGGCGTTGAGCTTGGCCAGCTCTTTCTTCACGTCGTCGGACGAGTTGCGGCCGCCGTCGTCGTTGAAGTCGGCATAAAAACCGGGCAAACGCAGGTAGCCAATTTTCTGGCCCCTGTCGGTGATGACGGACGACTGGGCGTATTTTTCGTCCACCACCACCACGTCGCGGATAATGGGAATAATTTTGGTGCTGCCGTCGGGCTTTTTCACGGTGAGGCGTACTTCGGAGCCTTTCTTGCCCCGAATCAGCGTCACCGCCTTGGCCGTGCGCCAGCCTTCAATGCTCACCGGCTCGGCGGCGCCCTGGGCCACGCGCAGCAGCGCATCGCCCTTTTTCAAGTCGCCCTGCCGGGCCGAAGCCGAGCCGGGCATAATCTCATCGACGTAAATCAGGCCTTCTTTCTCGCGCAGCGTTGCGCCAATGCCCTCGAAGCGGCCGGTCATTTCGTAGTCGAAATCCTCCTTGGCCTTGGGGGCGAAATACTCGGTGTGCGGGTCGTAGGTGTTGGCAATGGTGTTGGCGTAGGTGGCCAGCCGCTCGTTGGCGTCCACGTCGCTGTCGTCGGCAAATTGCTCGTCGTAAGACTTGAGCACGCGCTTGCGGGCCTCGGTTTCCATTTGCACGGGAGTGCGCACCGGCTCGGCCGCGGTGGGGGCCGCGGCGTTAGCGGCGGCGGGGGCGGCCGTGGCGGCGCTGGGCTTGGCCACTTTGGCTTTTTCCTGGGCGTCCATCATCTCCGCCACCCGGCTCAGGGTTTCGAACTTGAGCACCTTGCGCCACAGCTCACGCTGCGCGGCTAAGTCGGCGGGAAAAGCGGCTTTTTCGAAGTCGGTTTGCAGCGTTTCTTCGGTGCTGAAATCAAAGGGCTTCAGCAAAATTTCGCGGTAGAGCGCCTGAGTTTCCTTGGTGCGGTCGGCCATGAGCTTGGTGCTGAGGTCGAGAAACTCGTGGGTGCCGTGCTTCACCTCGTCATCAATCTGGGTTTGGTAGCGGCGGAGTTGCTCCACATCGGTGGCCAGCAGGAATTCTTTGCGTGGGTCCAGGTGCTTCAGATACAAGTCGAACACGCGCTTCGAGAAGGCGTCATCCACTTTTTCGGGCTGGTAATGGGCCTGCGTCAGGCCCTGCAGCATGGTGCCGATGATTACCTGGTCCTTGCTCGGGGCGGCCGAGTCGGCCCGGCGGAGCAGGCGGTAAGAGGCCAACACAAATACGGCTGCCACCAAAAAGGCGTACAGCCCGACCTTCAAGCGAGGAAAAGACATCAGCAGGAAAATAAAACGAAGATGAGAATCAAATATACAAAGGGTACGAGGCAACGCCGGGACCCGTTGCCTGCGCCCAAAACGCCGGGGCGGGGGTAATAAGTGCCCACCACGCAACAGCGGTGCCCATCCGTTTCCACAGACCGAACCGATAGGGCTAGGTTGCAACAAAAAAAGCCTTCCCTGGTTAGGAAAGGCTTTTTCAAATGCGGGCCGAGGCCCGGAAAGCGGAACTAGTATTTGTAAATTTTGTCGCCGTTGTGGCGGCGGAATTCGTCTTCGAAATACTTGGCGTCGTCGGCGTTGCGGGGCTTCACGCCCATCACAATGCCGCCGTCTTTGATGCCTTTCTCGTATTCAGCGGCGTGCTCCTCGGGGATGCCCGAGCCCACCAGCGCGCCCACCAGGCCGCCCGTGAGGCCACCGGCGCCGGCGCCGGCCAACGCGGCAGCCAGCGGCCCGGCGATAATCAGGCCCAAACCGGGCAGGGCTACCGAGGTGCCAATGGCCGCAATGGCGCCAATGATGGCCCCGGCCGTGCCGCCGATGGCCGAACCCACGCCAGCGCCTTCCATGGCCTTGTCGCCGAGGTCGGTGTGGGCGGTGTCGTCACCAAAGTGGGTTTTACGGGTTTCGTCCGACATGAGCAAGTTCACGTCGTCTTTGCCGTAGCCGCGCGACGACATCGACTGGTACGCCTTCTCGGCGCTGTTACGGTCGCGGAACATGCCGGTCATGCCGCCACCATCCTTGTAGGGCTGGCCGGTCACGGCGTGGGCGGCGCTATCGGCCGTGTTTTGTACGCCATCAATGGCGCGGCCCACCACGGCACCTGCAGTGCCGGCCACTGCGGCGCCCTTGGCCGTGGCGCTGAAGTCGTCGCCGTCGGCCGCGTTGTTCACCGAAGCCCCCGAGTTGGAAGAAACGCCCGTGCCGGCGTTGTAGCTGGTGCCTTCGTTGCTCAGGCCCGTGCTGTTGCCCAAGCCGGTGCCGGTGTTGCCGGTGCCGTAGTTGGAGCCTGCGCCCGTGCCGGTGTTCTGCGGGTTGTTCGAATCGTTGGTATTCATGATGGAAGGGAATGGAAAGGTGGAAAGCCACCAGCCGATTGGCTGACTGAGTGACTTAACGCGGCTTGCCAAGCGGAGGTTACGTTCCGCCATAATTCCATTCAATCGCAACTACGTGCCAACATGCTACCCGAACTCTTTATAAAATAGATAAACCTACGCCCTGTTTATCAGGTGTTTAAGAATGTTGTTGAAAGTTGGCTTCGTCGTACCAAAACGCTCGGCATTCCCGAATGAGGCCTTTCAAAAATTCTTCGTCCTGCTTGAGGCTGCGCCACTCACCCATGCCCATTTTCTCGCAGAGCTTGTAAAAATTGTCGCCTTGGCCCTTCGAGCCCTGCACTTTCACAAGACAACTCAGGGGCGGGCGCCCGGCCTCGTGCTCGGTCATGGAAATCTCGGCCAGCATTTCGTTCAGCCGGGATTTTTCGTGGGAAATCTCTAGATTAAGCCCCAATTCGGCTTCCTGCACCAAGGTCAGGTAACTGACAGTGCCGGTTTGCAAGCGGGAATAACGAATTAAGTACGTGCGAATGCGACCAATCATGGCGGGCTGTCAAGTAGGCGAAAACCGATTTGGGGGCTGAAAATTAGCGAAATTAAACCGGAAGGCACCACGGCCTGACCATGTTTCACCCGGCTATTTCAGCGTCGTGGAAATTTGTCTAACCACAATCGTTCCGAAATTTTCGCTAGAACTCCTAAGCTCGGCCCTACAAGATGAAAAACGATGCTTATTGCCGGCCTTGGCGCCGGCGAATTTCTTTCTGAATCAGCAGGAATTCGCGGCTGCTTTGGCCGGCAATGGCCGTGTTTTCATCGGCCCGGCGCAGCAGGTAGGGCATCACGGCGGCCACGGGGCCGTAGGGCAGGTACTTGGCCGTGTTGTAGCCGGCGTGGGCCAGGTTGTAGGTGAGGTTGTCGCTCATGCCGTAGAGCTGGGCAAACCACACCCGCGGGTCGGCCGGGGCGACGCCCGCCTCCTGCATGAGCTGAGTGAGCAGCAGCGAACTGGCCTCGTTGTGGGTGCCGGCGCACACGCTGATGCGGTCGAGGTGCTGCACGCAATAGCGCAGGGCCTCGTCGTAGAGCGCGTCGGTGGCCTGCTTGGTGGGGTTGATGGGGTTGGCCTGGCTGCGCTGCTTGGCCACGCGGGCTTCCTTTTCCATGTAAGCGCCCCGCACCAGCTTGGCGCCGATGAAGTAGCCGACGTCGGCCGCGGTGTCGCGGGCGGCTGTGAGGGCGTCGAGGCGGTCGTGCCGGTAGAGCTGGTAGGTGTTCCAGACGATGGCCGTTTCGCGGTTGTACTTGGCCATCATGTCGTAGGCCAGCAGGTCGATGGTGTGCTGGAACCAGCTTTCCTCGGCGTCGACGAACAGGCGCACCCCGTGTTGGTGGGCGCGGGCGCACAAGGCCTCCACGCGGGCCACGGCCCGGATGTGGGCCGCTTCTTCGGCGGGGGTGAGAAGCTGGCCGGCCTGAATTTTCTCGAGAATGGCCACGTTGGCCACCCCCGTGACCTTGAACACCGAAAACGGGATGTGCGCCGAGCGGTGGGCCTCGTCGATGGTGGCCAGGATTTCGTCGCGGGTGTGGTCGTAGCTGCGGTCGTTGCCTTCGCCTTCCACCGAGTAGTCGAGGATGGTGCCGATGTTATACTTGCCCAACTCCGCCGTGGCGAGGCGGCACTCGGCAATGGTTTCGCCGCCGCAAAACTGCTCGAAGATGGAGTGCTTGACGAGGAATTTGGTGCCGGGCAGGCCCCATTTCAGGGCCGCCTTCATCAGGCCGCTGCCGGATTTTACCAGCGTGCCGTTGTTCATGGCCGCGAACAAGGCGTAGACTTTGCGCAGCTGGCCGTCGGACTTCGAAGCGAAGGCCACGCGGGTGTCCTCGAAGGAAATAGGCGGGGCCTGGGTAGGGGTGGTGGGCGACATATCGGGCGGCGATGGGGTGGGAATCGGAGCGGAGCGCAGACGGGGTGCGAAGGTAAACGGTAAACAACGTTTCGCAGGAAGGAGTTACGTTTGCGGGCTTTTTGCCCGCTCCGCCGCCCGCCGGAATTCATCCGTTACCGCCCTTCCAATGCCTCCTGCTTCACTTACGTTTTTTACCCGTTTGTTGGCGCAAAAGGGCCAGCCGTTGCTCATTGCCGGTCCGTGTTCGGCCGAAACCGAGGCGCAGGTGCTGGCCACGGCCCGCGGCCTGCAGGCACTGGGCACCATCGACTTGTTCCGGGCGGGCATTTGGAAGCCGCGCACCCGGCCGGGCTCCTTCGAGGGCATGGGCGCCGTGGCCCTGCCGTGGCTGCAGCGCGTGAAAGCCGAAACCGGCCTGCCCACGGCCATCGAAGTGGCCACCCCGCGCCACGTGGAAGACGCCCTGCGCCACGGCATCGACGTGCTGTGGATTGGGGCCCGCACCACCGTCAACCCTTTCGCAGTGCAGGAACTGGCCGACGCCCTGGCCGGCACCGGCATGCCCGTGATGGTGAAAAACCCCGTGAACCCCGACGTGGCCCTCTGGGCCGGCGCGCTGGAGCGGCTGGAACGGGCCGGCAGCACCGACCTGGTGGCCATTCACCGCGGGTTCAGCACGTTTGCGCCCAGCCGCTACCGCAACGCGCCGACGTGGATACTACCGATTGAGCTGAAAACCCGCTTTCCGCACGTCCCGCTCATTTGCGACCCCAGCCACATTGGCGGACGGCGCGACTTGCTGCTGCCCATCGCCCAAAAAGCCCTCGACCTCGACTACGACGGACTGATGATAGAAACCCACCCCGACCCCGACCACGCCCTGAGCGACGCCGAGCAACAGGTGACGCCCGCCCGCCTGGGCGAAATCCTGGCCGAGCTAAAGTACCGCCGCCGGTCGACCGACAACGCCGACTACAACAGCAAGGCCGAGGAACTGCGCCAGAAAATGGACGTGGCCGACCGCGAAATTGTGGAGGCGCTGGCCCGACGCATGGCCCTGGTGGAAGAGCTGGCCCAGTACAAAAAAGCCAACAACGTGAAGATTTTGCAGCTCGACCGCTGGCACGAAATCTTCGCCTCGCGCCCCGAATGGGCCGCGCGCGTGGGCGTGGACGAGAAATTTGTGGGCGAACTCTACAAGCTCATCCACCTCGAAAGCATCCGTAAGCAGACCGAGGTGCTGAATGGCCGGCCCGTGGACGGCGTGGCTCACCTTGGGCCGGGCCTGTGAATTGGTCTGGCTCGTGACTCGAGCCGTTAAAAGGGTTCGGAATCAAGCACGAAAAATTAACGGGGCTGAAGAAAGTTGTACACGGGTGGGGGTGGACAAGCAGCGCCCAGGCGCTGCCCGGCTTTGCCATGGGCTGGGCTTTGTGGGGGCTCAACAAATCGGTGTAAAGGTGGGCGGGGAGACGACCACATGTACGTCAAATTTGCATTTTAATTATGAGTTACTAATGTTATGCTTGAATAATATTGTCCGACAAGAGTGTAGATAATCAGTACTTATGGCGTTATTTGCGAATCGGATAACGCCCGTGTGATTGAAAAATTTATTTTGTATAAATAGAATTTAATAAACATTTTTTTGATGGTTGCTGAGTAAAGTCCACGTAACATTTCCCACTTCCTTTTTCTCATGAAACAACTTCTATCGCGCCTCTTTGTGGCATTTTTGGTGGCGCTGCTGTTTGGCGAAGTTTCCGCCACTGCCCAAAACCTGTTGACGAATCCTGGCTTTAGCGCCGGCAACACGGGGTTCACTTCAGCCTATAACTACGTGGCTCCTCCCGGCCTTGACCCCGGCGCGGGCAACTACACCATCGGCCCCGACAACCGGGCTTTCAACCCCAATTTTCTGGCCAGCTACGGCGACCACACCACGGGCACTGGCAACTACATGATAGTGAACGCTGCCACCACGGCCATCACGGTGTGGCAGCAAACCGTGACCGGCCTGACGGCCAATCAGGACTACCAGTTCTCGTTCTGGCTGCTGAATACTTACCCAGTGAGCAAGGCCACCGTTCTGGTGCGGGCCAACGGCGTTAACGTGGGGCCGGTCTTCACCAACCCGACCGACAACGGGTACTGGCAACTGAATACCGTGACGGTGAACCCGGGGGCCAGCACGCAGCTCACCCTGCAACTGCGCGACACCAACCTCGACGGCAACGGCAACGACTTCGGCCTGGACGACTTCTCGCTGACGGCGCCGGTGGTGAACCCGCAGCTCACGGCCAACGACGTGACGACGAGCAGCATCAGCACCTCGGCCACCATCAACCCCACGCTCATTAGTCCGCTGAGCGCCACCATCACGGGGCCGGCGGGGGCCACGGTGGCGTTTTTTACCCTCACCACGGTGCCGGCAGTGGGCACGCTGCGGGTGGGCAGCGCCAGCGGCCCGGTGGCAGTGGCCGGCCAGGTTATCACGGCGGCCCAGGCCAGCCAGCTTTACTACCTGCCGGCCGGCAGCACTACCCAGAACGTGCGTTTCAATTTTGGAGCTACCGATAGCAATGGCAACTTTGGCGCCCTCGCGGCCACTTACACCATCCCGCTGGTGGCTCCGGCCACGCCCGCGGGCTGCGGCCCGGCCTATGGCGGCGGGGCGTCGGCCAGCGGCTTGTCGGCCGACTACTACCCCGGCTACTTCAACGACAACCTGGCCTTTTTCGGCAGCACGGCGTCGGGGCTGGCGCGCATCGACCCACAGCTGAATTTTGCCAGTTCGACCACCACGGCCGCCGACGGCTGGGGGCCGATAATTCCGCCGGCCACGGCCGGGGGCAGCGCCACCGACCCCGATTTATTTTCGACCCGCCACCGCGGCAGCGTGTTCATTCCGACGGCCGGGAGCTACACCTTCTACCTGACCTCGGACGACGCTTCCTACCTGTGGCTCGACGGCGCGGCCCTGGCGCCCACCGGGGCCAACGCCACCGTGAACAACGGCGGCTTGCACGGGCCCGTCACGGTGCAGGCCACGGTCACGCTTTCGGCCGGCTTGCACAACGTGTTGGTGTACTACGGCGAAAACGGGGGCGGCAACACGCTCATCCTGGAATACAGCAGCCCCGCCGGGGCCGGCATTGCCCGCCAAGTGGTGCCCAATAGCGCGCTGTGCGCCGGGCCCAGCGCCCTGCCGCCCGTGGCCACCAACGTGACGAACACGCCGGCCATGCCGAGTACCAACGGCCCCACCGCCATTTCGGCCCTGGCCGGAACCGACCCCAACCCCGGCGGTTCGGTGACGGCTTACCGCGTGGCCAGCCTGCCCACGGCCGCCAGCGGCATTCTGTACGTGGGGGTGGACCCCGTGGCGGCCGGCCAACTGCTGACGGCGGCCGAAGCCGCCACCCTCAATTTTGACCCCGAGCCGGCCTTCGCCGGCAACGCCACGTTTACCTTCTTTGCGGTGAACAACGCGGGCATTGCGTCTAACCTGCCCGCCACGTACACCATTCCGGTGACGGGGCCGGTGGCCGACGTGACGACCACCCTGACTGGACCCACTACGCTGGGCGCGGGCATTTCCTCGGGCACGTATACGGTCACCTTCACCAACAACGGCCCGCAGGCGGCCACCCAGGTCACCCAAACCGTGCGCCTGCCCACCGGGGCCAGCATGACGGCGGCCCAGCAAGCGGCTTTGCCCGCCACGGCCAGCTACAACAGCGGCACCAACACCATCAACTTTGGCACCGTGGCGGTGCTGAACAGCGGCTCTACCAACACCTTTACTTTCGTCTTTACCTCGCCCACCGCGCAGGGCGCCAATTCTTTGCTGAGCACCGTGGGCACGGCCACCAGCCAGGGCGCCAACGCGGCGCCCGACCAGGCCACGCTGAACGTGAACGTGACGGCCGGCAACTTCTTCGTGACCAACAACGACAGCAACGAAGTGCCCGGCAACACCACCAAGTCGGGCAACGTCATCCTCAACGACGCCAACCCCAGCAACCTGGATAACGCCGCTTTCACCGTGACGCTGGTGACCGGCCCGGCCCACGGCACGCTGGCCCTGAACGCCGACGGCAGCTACAGCTACACGCCCACGTCCGGCTATTTGGGCGACGACAGCTTCGCGTACCAAGTGTGCGTGCCCACGGCCACGCCGCCGTGCTCCAACGTGTCGACGGTGGCGCTGAACGTGTACGACGCCGGCCTGGTGTGCACCATCGGCACGGGCACCAACCTGCTGGCCAACCCCAGCTTCAGCAGCGGCAACACGGGCTTCACCTCCAGCTACGGCTACGTGGCCGACGACCCGACCCGCAACGACGAGCTGATACCCGAAGCCCTGTACGCGGTGGGCAGCGATGCCTTTGCCTACCACCCCGACTTCACGGGCACCGGCCGCACCGGGGCCGGCGACAATTTTATGATTGTGAACGGCTCGCAGAACCTGTCGGTGGTGTACCAGCAAACCCTGACGGTGCGCGCCAACACCTACTACAGCTTTTCGGCCTACGCCAACAGCATCAACCCCGGCAGCCCGGCTCAGCTCGGCTTCGTCATCAACGGGAAGTCGACCTCGACGGTGACCACCCTCGACGGCACCACCAACTACGTGCGCATTGCGGACCTGTGGTTTTCGGGCAGCAACACCACGGCCGTGCTCGAAATCCGCGACGTGAACAAGGCCTTTGGCGGCAACGATTTTGGCCTCGATGACCTGTACTTCGGCACTTGCACCAAGGGCTTGGTAGCCAACGACGTGACCACGTCCACCATCAGTAATTCGGCCCCGGCCATCAGCATCCCGCCCCTGAGCGCCACCGTGACGGCCGGGCCGCCGCTCGACTCGTTCACGATTCAGACGGTGCCGGCCGTGGCGGCGGGCATCCTGTACTTCGGCGGCGCCCCGGTCATTCCGGGCCAAGTGATTCCGGCCGCGCAAGCCGGCCAGTTGTTCTTCGACCCCGTGGCGGGCTTCGTGGGCACGGCTTCGTTCACGTATTCGGCCACCGACGACAGCGGCGCGGGCAGCAACAACACGGCCACTTACGCCATGCCCATCGACAACCGGCCGCTGCCCGTGGAGCTGGTCCGCTTCGGGGCTCAGGTGGTGCGCGCCGTGGACGTGCAACTGACCTGGCGCACGGCCACCGAACGCAACAACGACCATTTCGACGTGCAGCGCAGCCCCGACGGCCGCACGTTTGAAACCCTGGCCCGCGTGGCCGGCCGGGGCACCAGCAGCGAGCCCACCAACTACGCCTACCTCGATGCCGGCATCGGCCAGCAAGCGTCCGGCACCGTGTATTACCGCTTGCACCAAGTGGACCGCGACGGCACCGACAGCTACGCGCCGGTGCAAACCGTGCGCTTCGGCAAGGCCGGTCTTCCCGCCATTGCCCTGTTTCCAAACCCGGCCACCGCTACCGTGCAGCTCGACCTGAGCCAACTGCCCGTGGGCACCTACCAGGTGCAGGTGCTCGACAACGTGGGCCGGCAGGTGCTGACCGGCGCGGGCAAAGGCGGCGAACTCCTGCCGCTTGACTTGCGCGCCGTGGCCAGCGGCACCTACACCGTGCTGGTGCGCGGCGGCGGGCAGCACTTTGCCAAGCGGCTGGTGAAGGAATAACGTCCGCCCGCCCACAAAAAAAACGCCAGGCTTCCTTGTGAGAGGCCTGGCGTTTTTTTCGCTGTTTTATGAAATCAGAAATTCGGCGCCGCTACGGCAGCCGTTCGTAGGTGTCCACGGGGGCGTCGCAGCTGCCGCCGTAGTCCGAGCACCAGCCTGTTGCCGGCGACGGTACTCACCGCATCCTGCGTGCTGAGCGACCAGCCGGGGCCGCTGTAGACGAACCGCGTGAGGGGCAATTGGCCAACGCCGCCGCACACATTGCCGGCCGCCGCCGCGTAAGTGCCGGAGCGAACGAGGCGGCCCCCCACGTAAACCGAAACCGTGCTGGCCGAAAATTCCAGCCGCTCGTTGGGTACCGGCGTGCGTGGGCAGAAACAAAGCCGGTCCACCAGTTTCCAGCGGCCCGCCAGGCCGGTGGGGCAAGGGGCCTCCTTGCGGCAGCCCGACAGGCCGCCGGCTGCCAGCAGCATTGAAATCGAGAGTAAGGAACGGAACACGGGAGTGAGGTTAAAAAAGTGAGATTAAAAATAGCAGGGGCGAGCCGCTACTGCCGGACGTAGTGCAGGTTGAAGCCGTCGTTGACCTGCTGGCCCACCACCAGTTCGGTAGCCGAAATGTGATAGATGAGCGCCTGGCCAAAGCCCGTCGCCGGACTAAAATTCAAGGAAACCACCGCTGGCCGGGTGGGGTACGGGCCCGCCGAAAGCTGGTAAACAGCCGTGCTGGTAACGGCGCCATTCTCCAGAAAAACAGCCCGGCTGGACGCCGTGAAAATAATTTTCTGCTTCCTGTTGGGGTCGAGTGGGTACCCGCCGCCGGTAAACCCGCCGCTGGTGTGGTCGAGGGCCCAGCGCCCGACCAGCAGGGCCTTGGTGTCCGCTTTGGGGGCGGGAGCATTCTTTTGACAGGCCGGTAGGCCGAGCAGGGCCATCAGGAAAAGGCCGCAAAGCCAGAGATGTGGGCGATGAAGCATGGGGAAAAGCAGGGCGTGAAGCAAGTGCCACTGTCCACCTGACCGGCGCCGCCGCGCTTCGGTTGCGCGGCGGGCTTGCCGGCCCGCGTTTTTTGTGGCGACTTTTGCCGCATGGATAATTCCGTCGTCATCGGGCCCGAGGCCCTGCCCGCTTTGGCCGAGCTGCTCTACCGGCCGGCCGTGACCCGGGTGTTTGTGCTGGCCGACGCCAACACCGCTCGGCTGTGCCTGCCGCTGCTCGAGCCGCACCTGCCGGCCACCTACCACCTCATTGAAATTCCGGCCGGCGAAGAACACAAAACCTTGGCCAGCTGCGACACCGTGTGGTGCCAGCTCACCGAGCAGCGCGCCGACCGCTACGCCGTGCTGGTGAACCTGGGCGGCGGCGTGGTCACGGACCTGGGCGGGTTCGCGGCGGCGCTCTACAAGCGCGGCATCCGCTTCGTGCAGGTGCCCACCACCTTGCTCGCCCAAGTAGACGCCAGCGTGGGCGGTAAAACGGGCGTCGATTTTCAGGGCTATAAAAACCAGCTGGGCGTGTTTCAGGCCCCGGCCGCGGTGTTCATCGAGCCGCGGTTTTTGCAAACGCTGGACCCGCGCCAGCTGAAATCCGGCTACGCCGAGGTGCTCAAGCACTGGCTCGTTGCCGACGCGGCCGCCTTCGACCAGCACCGCCGCCTGGGCTGGCTCACCGACGACTGGACGCCCATCATCCGCGAGTCGGTGGCCCTCAAGCAGCGCATCGTGGCCCAGGACCCGCTCGAAACCGGCCCGCGCAAGCTGCTCAATTTCGGCCATACCGTGGGCCACGCCCTGGAGAGCTACCTACTCACCCAGCCCGGCCGCGAGGCCCTGCACGGCGAGTCCGTGGCCGCCGGTTTGGTCTGCGAAAGCTGGCTCTCGGTGCAGCGCGGCCTGCTCAGCGCCGAGGAGCTGGACAAAATCGAAACCTTCGTGTTCTCGGTGTTCGACAAGCTCTCCTTCGTGGGCCTGGAAACGGCCGCCATTGCCGAATTTGCGCTGCAGGACAAGAAAAACGCCGGCGCCACCATCAACTGCACGTTGCTCAACGGCATCGGTAACGGGGTGTTCGACCAGCCCGTGACCCTGGCCGAAATCGCCGATTCGCTCCGCTACTACCACCGGCTGTGAAGCCGCCGCTTTAAAATTCCAACGCCCATCAACGCTTCCCTGCACCTGTCCTGGCCCGGCGGTCCGCTGCGCGGCACCGCCCAACTCCCTGCTTCCAAGAGCGAAGCCAACCGCGTCCTCATCCTGCACGCCCTGGCCGGCGGTGGCACGGTGGGCAACCTGTCCGACGCCCACGACACCCAGCTCATGCGCCGCCTGCTGGCCGCCGCGCCCGGTACCGGCGCGCTCGACGCCGAGGACGCCGGCACCGTCATGCGCTTCCTCGCCGCTTATCTGGCCGTCACGGGCTGGCAGGGCCGCCTCACCGGCACCGCGCGCATGCAGGAGCGGCCCCTTGCCGTGCTGGTTGATGCCCTGCGGCAGGCCGGCGCCCGCATCAATTATTTGAATCGAGCGGGTTTTCCGCCGCTGGAATTTGCCGGGTTTTCCGCCGCGGGCACCACCGACGCCCCCACGGAGCTGGCCGTGCGCGGCGACATCAGCAGCCAGTACATTTCGGCGTTGCTGATGGTCGGGCCGCGCCTGGCCGGCGGCCTGCGCCTGCGCCTTACCGGCCCCGTCGGCTCGCGCCCCTACATCAACATGACGATGGCGCTGATGCAGCGTTTTGGGGCAGATTGCACGGCCAAAGACGACACGCTACTGGTGCGCCCCGGTGCCTACCGGCCCACCAACTACACGGTGGAGTCGGACTGGTCAGCCGCTAGCTACTGGTACTCCATGGTGGCCCTGGCGCCCACGGGCTCGGAAATTACGCTGCCGGGCCTGCGCCAGCAGTCCCTGCAAGGCGACCAGGCCATTGCGGGCTTGATGGCGCATTTTGGCGTGGAAACCAGTTTTCAGTCCGATGGCATTCACCTCACGCAACGGCAAGCTGCAGCCGCAACCGAAGCGTTGAAGTTGGACTTTACCGATTGTCCGGACCTCGCGCAAACCGTGGCCGTGGTGGCCACCGCCCTGAACCTGCCGGTGGAAATGACCGGCCTGGAAAGCCTGCGCATCAAGGAAACCGACCGCATTGCCGCGCTGCAAACCGAGTTGGACAAGTTTGGCGGCAAGTTGCGGGATGTGGGCAAGGGGTGCTTCCGGGCGGAATCCAGCGGTTTTGCCGTGAACAACCAAGCGGTGGCTACGTACCACGACCACCGCATGGCCATGGCCTTTGCGCCACTGGCCCTGCGCGGGCCACTCACCATTGAATCTCCCACGGTGGTGAAAAAGTCGTACCCGCAATTTTGGAAAGAATTAGTGCAAAGCGGTTTTTCAATCAGCGAAGCTGACTGAAGTACGCCGCTGATTTGCGCAGGCGGCTGCCGTACCAGCTGAATAATTCACCGTCGACAACCTCAATTTTCGCGGCCGGACACAGTTGCTGAAATTCGGCAATGTGCTTGTCGGCAAACGGATAGGGCTCGGAGGATAACAGAATGCGCTCGGGCGCTGCTTTGGCCAGTTGGTCGGCCGTTACTTCGGGGTAGCGAAGTTGGCTGGCAAAGACATTGGTGAAGCCCGCGCGCCGCAGCATGTCGGCAATAAAAGTGCCGGTAGCCGCTGCCATGTATGGCTTGCGCCAGATGAGGTAAGCGGCAGATACAGCAGGCGTGGAGGCGTTCAGGGAATCAAAGGACTGCGCAATTTCGGCAGCCAATGGGTTAGCTAAGTGAGGTTTGCCGGTAATGAGCCCCACTTGCTTTATCATCCGCAAGGCAGCAGGCAAGTCGGAGATGTCGCTCATCCAAACCGGGTATTTAGTGGCAAGCTGCTCGATGCCCTCTTTGTAGTTTTCCTCCTGGTTGCCAATGATGAGGTCGGGCTGGCACGATGCGATTTTGGCAAAATCAAAATTTTTGGTGCCCCCGATAACCGTTGCTTTGTGGCGGGCATCTGCAGGATGCACGCAAAATTTGGTCACGCCTGCTATCTGTTTGCTCAATCCTAAGTCATGCAGCAGCTCCGTTTGGGATGGAACCAGCGAAACGATGCGGAGCGGTGGATAGGGTATCACGACCCGTCGGTTCATTTGGTCGACTGCGGTGAGGGGACGTTGGTGCGCGGGGTAGCTCATGGGGCCAAACATAAAACGCCGGCATGGCCGGCGTTTCGTGATTACGTAGAACTGCGTTTGCTACGAAAAATACCGAAAATCGTGGCCGTCTTCGATGCGCAGCAGCGTTTCGTAAATCAGGCGCGTTACGCCGTCCACGTCGTCTTTGTGCACGGTTTCCACGGTGGTGTGCATGTATTTCAGCGGCAACGAAATGAGCGCCGAGGCCACGCCGGAACCGGAGTAGGCGAAGGCGTCGGTGTCGGTGCCGGTGGCGCGGGTGGCCGAGGCGCGCTGGAAGGCAATGTCAGCCTTTTTGGCGGTGTCGATGATGAGGTCGCGCAGGTTGTTTTGCACGGCCGGGCCGTAGGTAATCACGGGGCCTTTGCCGCAGGAAATGTCGCCCGATGTCTTTTTTTCGTACATCGGCGACTGGCTGTCGTGCGTCACGTCCGTGACGATGGCCACGTCGGGGTTGATGCGGTGGGCCACCATCTCGGCGCCGCGCAGGCCAATTTCTTCCTGCACGGCGTTCACGATATACAAGCCGAAGGGCAGCTTTTTCTTGTTCTCCTTCAGCATCCGGGCCACTTCGGCAATCATGAAGCCGCCCACGCGGTTATCGAGCGCCCGGCCCACGTAATACTTGTCATTCAGCACCGTGAACTCATCCTCGAACGTGACCACGGAACCCACGTGCACGCCCATTTCTTCCACTTCCTCGGCGCTGCTCGCACCGCAGTCCAGAAACACGGTTTCGATGGTGGGCGCCTTGTCCTGCTCCACCTTGCGCACGTGGATGGCGGGCCAGCCAAACACGGCTTTTACGACGCCTTTTTCGCCGAAAATATTGACGCGTTTGCTGGGCGCCACCAACGGGTCGGAGCCACCGTTGCGCCGCAAATAAATGTACCCTTCTTTGGTGATGTAATTCACGAAATACGAAATTTCATCGGCGTGCGCCTCGATGACAACTTTGTATTTCGCCTTGGGATTAATCACGCCCACCACCGTGCCGTAAGTATCCACGAAATATTCGTCGATATACGGCTTGATGTACTCCAACCACAGTTTCTGGCCTTCTTTCTCGAAGCCAGTGGGGGAGGGGTTGTTGAGGTAGGTTTGAAGGAATTCGAACGATTCGGGACGCATAAAATGGTCTTACTTACGGTTTTTTAATGCTCTGTAAAGTACGGTTCCTATTAATAAAAATGCAGCTATTTCGAGGATGACTATCCCGCTGTACTGCCATAAATATTCGGTAAGCGGCGCTGATATAAGACATAGTATGCTGGCAGACCAGAAGAAATTACTGGCTTGAGTTGCTTCACTATTCTTTTCAGCGCCGACTGATGTTCCGGAACCGTAAAACACCGCGACAGCCTCTAGCAAAATACGTCCAAAGTGGAATCTTGACAGTAGACCAAACAACCCACAAATTGCACCTATTGCTAGCCAGTACATAATCAGCTTGGTTTACAGTGGAATGTTGCCGTGCTTCTTACGCGGCATGGTATCAACTTTGTTTTCGAGCATTTTGAAAGCGCGAATTAGTTTCTGCCGGGTTTGCGAAGGCAGAATAACTTCGTCCACGAAACCGCGGTGGGCGGCGCGGTAGGGCGTGGCAAACTTTTCCTGGTACTCGTCCACCTTTTCCTGCAAGGCTACAGCGGGGTCAGCAGCGGCGGCAATTTCGCGTTTGAAGATGATTTCGGCCGCGCCCTTGGCGCCCATCACCGCGATTTCGGCGGTGGGCCAGGCGTAGTTCAGGTCGGCCCCGATGTGCTTGGAGTTCATCACGTCGTAGGCCCCGCCGTAGGCCTTGCGGGTAATCACGGTGATGCGCGGCACGGTGGCTTCGCAGAAGGCGTAAAGCAGCTTGGCCCCGTTGGTGATGATGCCGCGCCACTCCTGGTCGGTGCCGGGCAGAAAGCCGGGCACGTCCTCCAGCACCAGCAGCGGGATGTTGAACGCGTCGCAGAAGCGCACGAAACGGGCGGCTTTGGTGCTGGCGTTGATGTCGAGCACGCCGGCCAGCACGGCCGGTTGGTTGCCCACGATGCCGATGCTGCGGCCCGCCAGCCGGGCAAAGCCGACCACAATATTCTCGGCGAAATTCTGGTGGACTTCGAGGAAAGAGTTGGCGTCGATGAGGCCCTCAATCACCTCGCGCATGTCGTAGGGCTGGTTGGCATTTTCCGGAATCAGCTGGTCCAGCGCGGGCCGGCTTTCGTCGCCGCCGGCCTCGTAGGGCTGGTTTGGTGCCGTTTCTTCGCAGTTCTGCGGCATGTAGCTCAGCAGCTGCTTGATGTGGTTGATGGCCACCACTTCGTTGGCGCAACTGAAATGCGTCACGCCGCTCTTGGCCGAGTGGGTGCTGGCGCCGCCCAGCTCCTCGCTGGTTACCTCCTCGTGGGTCACGGTGCGCACCACGTTGGGGCCAGTCACGAACATGTAGCTCGTGTGCTCCACCATCAGAATGAAATCGGTGATGGCCGGCGAATAAACCGCGCCGCCCGCGCACGGCCCCATGATGGCCGAGAGCTGCGGCACCACGCCTGAGGCCAGGGTGTTTTTATAAAAGATGTCGGCATAGCCGCCGAGGCTCACCACGCCTTCCTGAATGCGCGCCCCACCCGAGTCGTTCAGCCCAATCACGGGCGCGCCGTTTTTCATGGCAAGGTCCATAATTTTCACGATTTTCTCGGCGTGGGTTTCGCTCAGCGAGCCCCCGAACACCGTGAAATCCTGCGAAAAGACGTACACCAAGCGGCGGTTCACAGTGCCGTAGCCGGTCACCACGCCGTCGCCGAGGTAGTGCTCTTTGTCAAGGCCGAAGTCTTTGGCCCGGTGCATCACAAACTTCCCAATTTCCTCAAACGAGCCTTCGTCCAGCAGCAAATCCACCCGTTCGCGGGCGGTGAGTTTCCCTTTTTTGTGTTGGGCATCGATGCGGACTTGGCCGCCGCCGAACAAGGCTTCTTCGTTTTTGCGAGCCAGCAGGTCGGTTTTGGAAAGGTGGGCGTGGGCGTGCGGGTCGGGCATGAGGTAAGGCGGGCGGGCGGGCGGGAATGAAACGCCAAAGGTAGGTTACGGGTAGATTACGGACGCCAGATGGAGCATGGCACCTTTTTCTCTGCTTAAAGCGCACCCGCTACAAGTTCTTTCCGAGGAGCATCAGCATAAACGCGTATTGCCGGGCCGTATCGTCGATGGATTTGAAGCGGCCGGAGGCGCCGCCGTGGCCGGCGGCCATGTCGGTGTGCAGCAGCAGCAGGTTTTTGTCGGTTTTCGTGGCGCGCAGTTTGGCCACCCACTTGGCCGGCTCGTAGTACTGCACCTGCGAGTCGTGCAAGCCGGTGGTCACGAGGAGGTTGGGGTAAGCCTGGGCCTTCACGTTGTCGTAGGGCGAGTACGACAGCATGTACTTGAAATACGCCTCGTCGGCCGGGTTGCCCCACTGGTCGTACTCGCCGGTGGTGAGCGGGATGCTGGGGTCCGACATCGTGGTAACCACGTCGACAAACGGCACGGCCGCAATCACACCTTTGTAGAGGTCGGGGCGCATGTTCAGCACCGCGCCCATGAGCAGGCCGCCGGCGCTGCCGCCGAGGGCAAAGAGCCGGTCGCGCGAGGTGTACTGCTGTTGCTTGGCCGGGGCGTTGCCATCGGCCGCCGCGTGTACCGTAGTGAGGTACTCGGAGCAGTCAATAAAATCGTTGAAGCTGTTGATTTTGTGCAGCATCCGGCCGTCTTCGAACCATTGCCGCCCCATTTCCTGTCCGCCGCGGATGTTGCACAGCACGTAAACAAACCCGCGGTTGAGCAAGCTCAGCCGCGCCGCGCTGAAGGTGGGGTCCTGCGAGAGGCCGTAGGAGCCGTACGCGTATTGCAGCAGCGGCGCGCTGCCGTCGAGCTTCGTGCCCTTCTTGTACACGATGGACATCGGAATGAACGCCTTGTCGCGCGACTTCACAAACACCCGTTCCGTCACGTAGTCGTACTTGTTGTAGTTGCCGAGCACGGGCTGCTCTTTCAGCAGCGTGCTGACGCGGGTGCTCATGTCGTACTCAAAAACGGAAGGCGGCGTGGTGAGGGAGGTGTAGTTGTAGCGCAGCACGGGCGTGTCCAGCTCCCGGTTTATGCCAACCGTGGCCGTGTAGGCCGCTTCCTCGAAGGGCAGGTAGTGTTCCTGTTTATCCTTGGGACTCACCACGCGCAACTGGCGCAGGCCGCCCTTGCGCTCGTTGAGCACGATGTAGTTGGTAAAGAGTTCGAAGTTGTCGAGAAAGATTTCGGGGTGGCGGGTCAGCGCGTCGGCCCAGGTGGCTTTGGCCGTGTTGTTAACAGGCGTGGTCATCAGGCGGTAGTTCGGCGCCATCCAGTTGGTGCGGATGTAAAACTTGTCGCCCAGGTGCTCCACCTCGTAGAGGTGGTCTTTTTCGCGCTTGGCAAACAGCTTGAATTGCTCGGTGGGCGTGTTGGCGTCGAGGTACCGAAACTCCGACGAGAGCGAGCTGGCCAACTCGATGCCGATGTATTTCCGCGATTTTGTGCGGCTCACGCGCACGTTGAAGGTGTTGTCCTTCTCTTCGTAGACCAGTGCGTCGCCCTTGGGGTCGGTGCCCAGGGTATGCCGGTACACCTGGTAAGGCAGCAGCGTGGTCACGTCTTTTTTGGTGTAAAAGACGCTTTTGTTGTCGGCCGCCCACACCACTTCGCCGCCCGCGTTGGCCACGCGCTCGGGGTAGAGCTTGCCGGTGGCCAGGTTTTTAAAACGCAACGTGTACAGCCGCCGGCTCACCGTGTCCACGGAAAAGGCCAACAGCTGGTTGTTGTCGCTCACGGCCCAGTCGCCAATCTGGAAATACGCTTGCCCGGTGCCCATTTCGTCGCCGTTGAGCAGCACCTCTTCCGGCCCAATCACGCTGCCCTTCTTGCGGCAGTACACGGGATACTCCGAAGCGAATTCGTAGCGCGTGTAGTAATAGTAGCCGTTGTCGCGGTAGGGCTCCGAGGCATCGTCCTGCTTGATGCGCCCTTTGATTTCGGCCGTCAATTTTTTTTGCAAGGCTTGCGCGCCCGCCATTTGCCGGTCGTAGTACCCGTTTTCGGCGGTGAGGTAACTCAGCACCGCCGGGTCAGCGGGTTGGTTGAGCCAGTAGTAATTGTCGGGGCGCGTGATGCCAAAATTGGTAAACACCTTGGGCTTGACGGGCGCCACCGGGGGTGCCTGGGCCAGCGCGCCACCCGCCAGGGCGGCGCCGGCGCCCGTGAGGGCGGCTCTTTGCAGAATATTCATGTCCAATGGGTGACGAATTGACAATAAAGGCGTTGGTGCGAAAGCTGGCCCAAGTTAGCACCCGCACAACGAAAAAGGCCGGCCCCCAACGGGGCCGGCCTTTTACTCCTTGCGAGAGCTGCGCCGCCGCAGCCGTTGCTTACTTTTTCGCGTCGGCGTCGGGCGTTTCCGGCGCTTCAGCCGGCCGCTCGTCGCTCGCCAAGTTCTGCGACTCGCCGCTCTTGGTCACGGCAAACGTCAGTTCCTCCTTCCCGTCCTCGTAGTCGGCCGTGATGACGTCGCCGTGCACCACCTGCGCCTTGAGAATTTCCTCGGCAATCGGGTCTTCGATGTATTTCTGGATGGCCCGGTTCAGCGGGCGCGCACCGTATTTGGGGTCGTAGCCCTTGTCCGACACGTAATCCTTGGCTTTCTCCGTCAACTCGACGCGGTAGCCCAACGCCTGCACCCGGGTGAAAAGCTTGCGCAGGCTGATGTCGATGATTTTGTGAATGTCCGACTTCTCCAGCGAGTTGAACACGATGACGTCGTCCAAGCGGTTGAGAAACTCGGGCGAGAACGTCTTCTTCAGGGCGTTGGTGATGGTGCCCTTGGTCAACTCGTCCATGTTGGCCTCGCGGGCCTTGGTGCCGAAGCCGATGCCGGCACCGAAGTCCTGCAAGTCCCGCGCCCCAATGTTCGAGGTCATGATAATGATGGTGTTCCGGAAGTCCACCTTGCGGCCCAGGCCGTCGGTCAGAATACCGTCGTCGAGCACCTGCAACAGCAGGTTGTACACGTCCGGGTGGGCCTTCTCGATTTCATCGAGCAGAATTACCGAGTAGGGCTTGCGGCGGATTTTCTCCGTCAGCTGGCCGCCCTCTTCGTAGCCCACGTAGCCGGGAGGCGCGCCTACCAGGCGCGACACGCTGAATTTCTCCATGTACTCGCTCATGTCAACCCGAACGAGGGCATCTTCCTTATCGAACAAGTAGGTGGCCAGCACCTTGGCCAGCTCCGTCTTGCCCACGCCCGTCGGGCCGAGAAACACGAACGAACCAATTGGCTTTTTGGGGTCCTTCAAGCCCACCCGTGTGCGCTGAATAGCCTTCACAAGCTGCTTAATGGCCTTTTCCTGGCCAATCACCTTGCCCTGCAGCTCCTCGTTCATGTTGAGCAGCTTCTGGCTTTCGTTCTGGGCAACGCGCGAGACGGGGATGCCCGTCATCATGGCGATGACCTCGGCCACGTTCTCCTCCTTCACCGTGTAGCGCTTCTTCTTGGTTTCCTCTTCCCAGCCTTTTTTGGCGGTTTCAAGTTGGTCCAGCAGCTTCTTCTCGGTGTCGCGGAGCTTGGCGGCTTCCTCGTACTTCTGCGATTTCACCACCCGGTTTTTCTCGCCCTTGATGTTCTCAATCTGCTCTTCGAGCTTGAGAATGTCCTCGGGTACCACGATGTTGTTGATGTGCACCCGGGCGCCGGCTTCGTCCAGAATGTCAATGGCCTTGTCCGGCAGGAAACGGTCGGACATGTACCGGTCGCTCAGCATCACGCACTGCTCAATGGCCTTGTCGGTGTACACCACGTGGTGGTGGTCCTGGTACTTGTCCTTGATGTTGTGCAGGATTTCGATGGTTTCCTCGGGCGTGGTGGGGTCCACCATCACC
>Ga0123336_10000223_pt1 | contig 59147 bp, 56 predicted proteins | sample SSSSmetaG_FD_96466 | JGI IMG/M metagenome (GOLD analysis project Ga0123336, IMG submission 96466) | Glacier valley bacterial and archeal communities from Borup Fiord, Nunavut, Canada, to study Microbial Dark Matter (Phase II) - ​SSSS metaG | ecosystem: Environmental > Aquatic > Freshwater > Ice...
CGATCGCTGAAGAAATTAAATGCTTACCAGGAATTTTGGCATAGCTGGAAAACATTTCATCCGGATACTGAACAATATACAAGATAACAGAATAGAGAAGGGAGTAATGGATTTTCATGGATCAATATTTATAAAGTAGATTTTCTTATTTTCTTCTGTTTTTCGGAAGGCATTTGTGTATATCATTAATATCGGTTGCAAAAAAATCGTGTTGCTGGTGTGGAATTCATAAATTTAGACCGTATTCATGAACAACCTCAAACACATCGCCATTGCAGGTAATATCGGCTCAGGAAAAACTACCCTTGCTGAAAAGCTGGCGAAACATTATAACTGGAACCCACTTTATGAGTCGGTGGATCACAATCCATATCTGAAAGAATTCTATTCTGATATGACTAGATGGGCCTTTCATCTCCAGATATATTTTCTCAACACACGTTTTACACAAGCACACGAAATTCGAAATAGTACTAAGCCAGTGATTCAGGATCGTACGATTTATGAGGACGCTCACATTTTTGCTGCCAACCTTCATAAAAATGGTCATCTCAATGATCGCGATTACAAATGCTATCTTGATATTTTTAATTCAATGACTTATTTCGTTAAGCCTCCCGATTTATTGATCTATTTGAAAGCAGATATACCCAAGCTAGTTGGGCAGATTCAAAAACGTGGACGTGATTTCGAATATAATATTAAGTTGGATTATCTGAGAACACTCAATGAGCATTATGAGGAATGGATCAGGAACTATACGCATGGAAAGTTATTAATCGTTGATGTAAATAATGTCGACTTTGTTGAAAACTCAGAAGACTTCTCAATGATTGTTGGAAGGATTGAGCTTGAATTGAATAGTCTGTTTAGCTGATCTTTGTCCGGATGGCCCAATACCTAAATCCAATACCTAATGCCCAATACCTAAGACAAACTCCCTTCTGACGATCCACTTCCCTTCCTCATGTCTCAACAAGCATAAATGACTGGCTATAAAACTTCCTTCAAACTTCTTCTCTTTAAATTCTTCCCACGCTTTTGCAAATTCTAATTTTTTTAGGTCACGATAAGCAAGTGTGATATGTGGATGAAATGGCAGGTCTTTATAATCAGCATTAAACAATCCTAATTCCATTTTGCAAAATTGGCGAAGGGCACGCTGCAATTCATTGAGTTCTTTTGAAAAAACTGCCTGAATAAAAATGACGCGCGGCTCAAAACAGTTAAAATTTTCAAATGTAACATTAATCGTTTTTTTTATGCTTGAAAATTTTTCCAACGATTCAATAAGGCTTTCTTCGCGATCACTTCTCCATTCAAATGGCATGTGAAGTGTAATATGTGGAGGAGAATTTAACGCTGCTTTACTTTTATAAACATCTCTAAAATAATTCTTTAACCCGGAAGCTTGTTCAAAATACGGCGATGGTGGAATGATTGCAATGAAATAGCGGGCCTTGATTGCCATGGTGAATTCTATACTTTATTCAAATTTATTTTTGCCTAATATGTCGCAAGAATAATGATTACCAATGCACTACAAGGTAAGCGTCTATGTTAATTTCAACTCAAAATCGAATATTTATGTAATTTTCACTTTGATTTACTATAAAAAAAGTCCGAATACATGCCACATATACCGTTGGAAGAACATTTGCCGGGTATCACAGGTCTCTTGGAATATCGAAAAGACAGCGCTGAGCCAATTCGTGAACTTACTCAGTTTTTATTAAGGGGCCCTAACACATTGACAGAAGGGGAGCGCGAGCTCATTGCTACGATTGTTTCTCATAGAAATGAATGTCGTTTTTGCACAAACGCTCATACGGCGGTTGCTGACATGCTTCTTGGTGAACGTGAAACAACTCTCCACGTCAAGGACAATTTCGAGAGTGCAAATATTTCTGAAAAAATGAAAGCACTGCTGACGATCGCATCGCACGTTCAGAAAAGTGGGAAGGAAGTTACTACTGAATCTATTTCGAATGCGAAGAAAGCAGGCGCCACAGATATGGAGATTCATGACACTGTACTCATTGCGGCACTGTTCTCTTTATACAATCGTTATGTTGACGGACTTTCAACGGTGACCCCTGCAAATCCAGAGTTCTATCAAACACTTGCCGGCAGAATTTCAAAAAGTTATCACCGCTCATCTCAGGGCTATGATCATTTAAAAAAGAATTAGCGCAGAATGTCAGGCCAATCTGAATTACAAGAAGAAAAAAAGATCACAGGTTATCTTTTGCTGCTATTTGCTATCTGTTTTTTAGCAAATGTATTTGGTGGTGCAGTCTCTACTCTCATGTCTGTTTATTTACCTGTTGCAGCAAGTGATCTTCTTGGTAAAAGCAGTTTAAAAAATCTGAATTTTGTTAGCGCTTATGTTAATTCAGTCTTTATTTTTGGCTGGGCCATTGGTGGAATTGCGTGGGGAGTTTTAAGTGATCGCTTTGGAAGATCACAGGCAATGATTTTATCAATAGGATCTTACGGACTATTTACACTATTAACTGGTTTTACCGATTCGTGGATCATTGTTATGATCTGCCGATTTTTTTCAGGTTTTGGAGTAGGCGGTGTGTTAGTAATAACGCCAACGTTACTTTCCGAAGTATGGCCAACGAAGACACGTTCGATCTTCATAGGGATATTATCAATTGGATTTCCTGTTGGAATTTTTTCTTCCGGACTTATTGATCTGTTTGTAGCGAATTGGCATCAGGCATTTATGATTGGAGTAGTTCCACTTGCCTTATCCATCCTTTGCATTTTGCTGATCGGAGAATCACCCGAATGGCAATTGGCGAGGCATTCTGATCAAAACATCAGAACAAAACCAAGTGCATTTAATTTAACGTATAGACGTGATATCACTGTTGCTGCAATAACATTTGGAGCTATGCTTGTTGGCTTATGGGCGATCTTCTTATGGCTTCCAACATGGGTTCAGAATTTATTGGAGGTTGGGAATGGACAACAAGAACGTGGAATAGCAATGATGGTACTTGGTGGCGGCGGACTTCTTGGAGGATTTTTTTCAGGATGGATCTCCAATTTTTTTGGACATCGAAAAGCTATGATAGGATGTTTTGTTATGTGCTTTGTTATGTCTTTTTTATTATTCAAACTGAACACAACCTTTTCGGGAATCATATATATAGAGATTGCTTTCCTTTCAATATTCTTCGGAGCAAGCCAGGGAATTTTATCGGCATACATTCCGGCATTATTTCCTCCATCTATTCGTGCTACGGCAACAGGACTAAGCTTTAACATTGGTAGATTCGTTACAGCAATTGTAGTCTTTTTCGTAGGAGCGTTAGTTGCTTTCTTTGGAGGATATGGAAATGCGATTTTTATTTTTTCCCTCGTATTCATTGCAGGGGCTATTGCAACATATTATTCACGCGAACCACAGATAAAAAAATAATTTATGGCACACATCGCAGTGCAAAATGGGGTTCCAGGCATACGAAGCCTTGTACTGTTTCGACCTGAAAGTGGGAAATACTTATATGAATTGGCGCAGGTTCTTTTGAGAGGCGGAGATTCAACATTAAGTGAAGCGGAGAGAGAATTAATTGCAGCGTATGCATCTTCAAAAAATCAATGCTTATTCTGTATGAGCAGTCACGCAGCAGCGGCACGCTATCTATTTGAGGATAAAAAAGATATAGTTGATTTGGTCTTGGATAATTATCATTCAGCCAGCATCACTGATAAATTAAAATCACTGTTGAACATCGCTGGTAAAGTTCAGATCAGTGGAAAGGCCGTAAATGAAAATGATGTCGTCGCAGCAAGGAAGCATGGAGCAACCGATCGTGAAATTCATGATACCGTGTTGATTGCAGCAACCTTTGCGATGTTTAATAGATATGTTGATGGTCTTGCAAGTTTAACTCCGACAGATCCGGTAGTCTATGAAGAAATGGGTAAAAGGCTGGGGGAAACGGGTTATACATTGCCGAAGACTCAATAAATTGCAAAAAGTAACATCAGAAAAATGAAATGTAAACTCATCAAAACGATGTGACAACATTTCACATCTTTTATAAAAGCAAGACTATTTCTTTTATGGCCCATATTAAACTCGACCCTTCTCTCCCCGGCATCCTCGCCCCGCTCGCTCTTCGTCCCGATTTACGAAAAGCATTAAGTGAATTCACGGAAATATTAATGCGAGGCGAAAACACATTGACACGTGGTGAGCGGGAATTAATTGGAGCATATGTATCTTCTGAGAATGGTTGTTTTTTCAGTGAGAATTCTCATGGATCATTGGCGCAGCACTATCTTCAATGTGATGCTAACTTTATTGAACAGGTAAAGAAAGATCATCAATCCACAAATCTTTCCCATAGATTAAAAGCTCTTTTAACAATTGCAGGCAGTGTTCAAAAAGGAGGTGAGAATGTAACGTCCGAGCAAATTGCTGTTGCGAAAAAAGCTGGTGCGACAGATCTCGAGATCAACGATACTGTTTTGATTGCATCTCTGTTTAGTATGTTTAATCGCTATGTTGATGGACTTAATACATGGGCGCCTCAGGATAAAGCTTCATATCAGGAGCATGCACCTATGAGAGCAGAGCAAGGTTATGCGAGGTTTGATAGAGAGTAAAAGGAATTCTTAACTCGCAGATGGTTCCAGTAAAAATCCATGTCTTATATGTGTTGTCTTCTATGTGGTTAGTTCATTACTTCAACTCCCGCAAATACAACTGAATCGTATTCTCCAACCCCATATGCAACGCATCGCATATCAGCGCATGTCCAATTGAGACTTCATCCAAAACCGGAATAGACTGTTTCAAAAATTTAAGATTGTCAAGATCAAGATCATGTCCTGCGTTTAATCCAAGGCCAAGGCTCTTTGCTACAAACGCAGACTCCACATAAGCCTTAATGGCTGCGTCGCGATTGATATGATAATGCGAAGCGTATGGTTCAGTGTAAAGCTCTACGCTATCACTTCCAATTGCGTTGGCACCTTCAACCATCTCGATAGACGGGTCGACAAAAACAGAGACGCGCGTTCCGATACTTTTTATCTCACCAATAATTTTAGTCAGAAAATTTTTATTTCTCACCGTATCCCAACCTGCATTTGACGTGATTGTTCCGGGAGGATCGGGTACTAACGTTGCTTGCTCAGGCTTCACCTCGCGGATGAGCTTCATAAAACGTTCGTCAGGATACCCTTCTATATTAAATTCTGTTGTAAGCACCTTCTTGAGTTGAATGACATCACTGTAGCGAATATGTCGTTCGTCAGGGCGGGGATGCACTGTAATGCCCTGTGCGCCAAATCTTTCGCAATCCAGCGCCGTTTTGATCACATCAGGGTTATTGGCACCCCTGGCGTTGCGTAATGTTGCAATCTTGTTGATATTGACACTCAGGTGCGTCATTGTTAAAGATGGATTTCGTTCGATAACTTTGATGCGAAAATACATAATCATGTCACTGAAAACTACAATTGACGCCGACATCAGGAAAGCGATGCTGGCGAAAAATAAGGAAGAACTTGAAGCACTCAGAAGCATCAAGTCAATGATCCTCCTGTCAGAAACAGAAAAAGGCGGGAGTGGTGAAATAGCAATTGATGTTGAGAACAAGCTTTTAATGAAAGCTGCCAAACAGAGAAAAGAATCGGCAGACATCTTTGAGAAAGAAGGAAGGACAGACCTTGCTGCAAAAGAGAATCTTCAGCTTGAAGTGATCAGCCGCTATTTGCCAAAACAACTTTCCGAAGAAGAAATCACCACCGAGATAAAGGCAATCATTGCTCAGGTTGGAGCAAAAGGTCCTCAGGATATGGGTAAGGTCATGGCTGTTGCCTCAAAGGCCCTTGCAGGAAAGGCGGACGGAAAACTAATTTCAGAAACTGTAAAAAAACTTTTAGCGTCTTGAGTACGGCAGACATTGTAATTGCAGTCCTCCTTATTGTGGGTGCAATTGCCGGCTACCGCGAAGGATTTTTAATGGAGCTGATTTCTTTCATCGCAATTCTGCTGGGAGTCCTTGGTGGATTCAAGTTAATGGGCGTTGGCATGATTCTTCTTCACAAAAAATTTAATGTAGACCAAAGTACGTTGCCCTATATTTCATTTCTGATAATTTTTGTAATAATAGTAGTAGGAGTAAACCTGACGGGGAAAGTTATTAAGAAGTCAATTGACAATACTTTCCTAGGAAAAGCAGATCAGGCGATGGGTGCCGCGCTGGGAACATTTAAAACACTATTTATGTTAAGTATTGCTTTGTGGATTGCCGATTCGTTGAAGTGGACTCCAAAAGAAGCGTGGACAGAAGGTTCATGGCTTTATCCCTTCACGGCGACAATCGCGCCGCGTACGGCAGATTGGATTGGAGGATTTTTACCCGTTTTTAAGGAGATTTTCCGACAATTCTAACTTCCGAAATTTTTCACTTACTTATCACTTGTAAAAACTGAGTTCATGGGTCTTACGGTAAAAGAAGAAGGCGGATTCAAATTTGTAGACGAAGGGAATGGACAGGTTCTGATGTTGCTGCATGGTCTGTTTGGTGCGCTCAGTAATTGGGAGGGTGTTGTGAGTAGGTTCTCAAAACAATTCAGGGTTGTGATACCAATGCTCCCTATTTATGAAATGCCAATCAAAGAAGCGGGACTGGAAGGATTAAGAAAATTTGTGGAGGACTTTGTTGCATTAAAGAAACTGGATAACCTTATCATTCTTGGCAATTCGTTGGGAGGACACATTGGATTACTTTACACATTAAATAATCCATCGAAGGTTGATAAATTATTATTAACGGGAAGCTCAGGATTATTTGAAAACACAATGGGTGGTTCGTATCCACGCAGAGGAAGTTATGATTATATTCATGAACGTGTGGCTTATACTTTTTATGATCCTGCGGTTGCGTCAAAAGAGCTTGTTGATGAAGTCTTTGAAACAACGAAAAGCATTCCAAAATGTATGAGAATTGTGGCCATTGCAAAATCTGCGCAACGAAACAACCTGGCAAATGATTTATACAAAATATTGGTTCCCACGCTACTGGTTTGGGGATTAAACGATACGATTACTCCACCACAAGTGGCGTATGAATTCAACAGGCTGATTCCTAACTCTGAATTGCGTTTTATCGATAAATGTTGTCACGCACCAATGATGGAGCATCCTGAGGAATTCAATGAAATTGTGGAGCGCTTTTTGACAACTACATCTAAAGAACTAGTTAATAAATGATAGCAGAAGAACTTATCAACCACATGATTCCGCCATTGAAAGTGACGGATGATGCTCACAAAGCAATTGTGTGGATGGAAGAATTTCGTTGCAACCACCTACCAGTTGTGGATGAAGGCGCGTTGCTTGGATTTATTTCTGAAGAGATCATTCTCGAATCAAACGACATTGAAAAAAATCTCGGTGACTTTGATTTGGTTGGAAAAGATTGTGTTATTGGAATGGAATCTCACTTCTTCGATATTCTTAAAGTTGCAGGAGAACACAAACTTAATATTGTGGCAGTACTGAATGAAGAGGGCCGGTATGCAGGTATCATTACAGTACAGGATATCATGGCTTCTTTTGCACAGACTGCTTCAGTTCAAATGCCAGGTGGAATAATCGTTCTTTCAATGGATCTGATCGATTACTCTCTCGCAGAGATCAGTCGCTATGTCGAAGAGAACAAAGCAAAAATCATCAGCAGTACGATGACAGAAGATGCTCTCGACAGAGGTAAAATAAAACTTACACTTAAGATTAATCAGCTCGATCTTTCACGCATCGTTGCAACACTTGAGCGCTTTGGCTATCGCGTTATCGGTCGTTATCAGGAAGCTCCTCGTGATGATGACAATAAGGAACGCCTTGATATGCTGATGAAGTATCTGAATATTTAAACGTTCTGCCTATTTAAGTATTTAATAGCGCTTATTAAATATTAAGTTTAAATAGACGCCTGCACAAGCCTTCTCTACTCCATGTGAGTATGTAATTGTATAACCATGACAATAAGAGTATCTGTATCCTAGTAAAATAATTCTCCTGTCGAATAACTTGTGTACTTTTTCATTGAGTGTATTCGAAAAAAAATAGAGTTATAATCACAGCAATTTTGTCAGTATTTTCAAATTGTTTAGATTACCCGCCTTGGGTAAGTCCCTCCCCCCGTGAGAAGGATTTGGGATGAGGTCACTCACTCTTTAAATTCTCTACAGGATTTACCAACGTTGCCCTCACGGTTTGAGACCCAATTGTAATCACACCAAACACGATTAATATCAGCACTCCAACAGAAATCACCACGAAGTCAAACGATGTGTGATAGGCAACTTCATTCAGCCATAAGTTATTGAGAAAGTAAGCCGCTGGTACTGCGATCAGGATTGAAATCAATAAGATGGTTAAAAAACCTTTTGACAAAAGTATGATCAATGAGGAATCGCTTGCGCCAAGCACTTTGCGAACGGAGATTTCTTTCATCCGGGTTTCTGTCGCGTACGTCGCCATTCCTAAAAGGCCAAGACAGGAGATCATGATTGCAAGGAATGAAATCACCATTACAATATCAACCAGATCTTTAAAGATTGTGTTATAAAAACTATGAATTTCATCTTCAAGGCTGATGTGATCTACCTTCAAGGAAGGATTTACTTTGGCCCATGAATCTTCAATTGTCTTTATAGCTGCAGCTTTATCTCCCGAATACTTTACTTGCAAAAGACTATAATCCTTTGGCTTATAGAGTAAAGCCATGGGTTCAATCTTGGCAACAAGCATTTGGTGATTGTAATCTTTCACCACAGCGATGATTTCTCTTTTTGCTGAATCATCTTTTTGAATGATCATTTGCCCCAGCGCTTCTACAGGTGAGTTGAAATGAAAATTAGTAACTGCTTTTTCATTTATAATAATGAAGTTTTTATTTGATTCACCGACATCTTCTGAATAATTTCTCCCGGCTATCAAAGACAGATTAAGATTTTTCAGGTAATCAGCATCCACAGAATAATAAAGAACTTCCGTCCACTCTTTTTCATCCAATGATTTTTTAAACCCTGTTCCATACGATGAGCTTGCCGCAACAACATGCGAGGCTGAGGCAATACTTGTGATATTGGAATACTTGAGCAATTCTGCTTTCAGCGTACTGCCTGAAGTATTATTTAGTCTTACTATGATGTTATTACTCATATCGAACCCATGATCGGCCCGTACAAAAAGATTGAGTTGATTATAAATGACAATTACGGTGAGAATGAATATTAGTGACAAGCTGAATTGTGCTATCAGAAGAGATTTCCTCAAACCAATTCGTGAAAATAATTTCATTGTACTAATGTTCTTTAAAACTTTTATTGGCTGAAAGCCTGAAAGAACAATTGCTGGAAAGATCCCGGCAAGAAGGCCAATAACAATAGCAAATAGCACAAATGCCCCATACACATACATATTTGCTTCAAGATCCCATTTTAAAACACGGGCAAATGTCAGGTTGAGCATTAATGGTTTTATTGCCATTAGAAATACGAGTGCGAGACCTAATGCCAAAAGTGCAATAATAACTGACTCAGAAAGAAACTGTATAAAGATTTGCCAACGGGCTGCACCTGAAACTTTACGAACACCAATCTCTCTTGCTCGTGTCAATGAACGCGCGATAGATAGATTGGTAAAGTTGAAACATGATGTCAGCATTATTATTCCAGCTAATCCTGCGAAGAAGTAGATAAAGATCCACGGGAGAAAAGGTCCAATAGGATTGTTCACAAGACTACCCGGAGAAATTTCAGTCAACGGTTGAAGAGAAAGTTTTGCTTTTTGGACATCCGGATTTGTATTTATTGAAATATGCTTGTCAAATATTTTAGTGAGACTTGCTTCCACATCTTCAATAGGTTTACCTTTTTCTAAAAGAAGATAGTTCCAAGTTTGCCAATAGTTGTTCCACCCTGAAGTTTCTTTTTTGTAAGTTCCCAGTGCCTCAAGACTTCGATAAGAAGCCATGCTCGCCAAACCTTCAAAGACAATGTGCGACTTGTGCGTTGTTCCTTTTAAAATACCCGTTACGGTGTACGTTCCTTTGTCTCCGACTTTTATCGTTTGGCCTACGGGGTTTTCTTCTTTAAAAAGTTTTTCAGCAGCTCTTTTTGTCAAGACAACAGTGTACGGTTCAATCAAAGCTGTCTTTGAATCACCGTACAGTAATTCATATTCGAATAGATCAAGAATTTCCGGATCGGCAAAGAATCCACTTAATGGAACATTTATATTTTGCTCAAACTCAATCCAGCCGTTTCCAAACCCTCTTTTTATCTGAACCACCTTTTCAATGCCGGTATAATTTTCAAGAAGCTCCTGGCGAAGTGGCGTTGGAGAGGTTGCTGTTGTGTTGCCTGATCCTATTACAGTACTGAGAATGCGATAGATTCGCTCTTTCTTAGTATTATACCGATCGTATGTCAGTTGATCAGCAACAAGCATAATGATTCCCAGACAAATCGACATCGAGACAGCCAATCCAAAAATATTGATGAAGGAAAAGAACTTGTGGCGCGATATGCTGCGAAATGCTGTCTTTAGATAATTCTTTAGCATAAGATTTTTTTAATGATTGACCGGTAGCAAAGTTCGTTGCAGAGTTACTTACCTCAGGAATTCTGCGAAATTTGGATAATAAAATAAATTAGCGTCTTGTTATAAAGTCATCTTACCAGGCTTGTGACGTTTCGAATAGTCTTGCGGCACATCAGCTTTTTGGACAATAGCAAGTAATTATTTCGAATCTCTTTTTACAAAGAAATAATACAGGAGAAATCCCAACGATACAGCAACAGAAAACAATCCGTACGGCAATGGAGATTCGGGATTTACAGTTAAGAATTCCATAATGATCAGGGAGAGTCCACCAAAGAAAACAATCAATCCCCATTTAAGTGAAGAGTATTTATAATCAACAGAATGCTCTTTAAAAATTGCCTGTGTGTCCTCGTTGACAAAACCTTTCTCGATCATTTTTTTTTTGAGAATATAATCTGTCATGACTTTAACAAAGAAATAAACGGATCCACCTAAACCTGCAAAAATGGCAAGGGGCATCAGGACTTCTTTTAAATTATGATCCATAGTAGTAAAATTTAGTTCTTTTTTAGTATCTGAAGCGTGAGACAGAGCCAAGTCGCGTAATGTTGCAGTCAATTGAAAATATTCTTTTTGGCAACATAGCCAGTACGATTATTCTATAGTAATGGCTGCAAAATGTATCTATGTGTTTAAAGAATTCGCGTGTGGTTTCTGATAAAGGCAGCTATATCCTATAATGATACGTTATGACCCTTAAACAATCTTGCAAGATTTCAGTACCAGTGCAACATTCCCGCCACAACACGTGTCCCACTTCAAAATGACGGATGATCAGGCCTTAGTAGCGCGTGTTGCAAAAGGGGATATGCATGCTTTCAGATTTCTGATCAAAAAGCACGAACGGCTGGTGTCACACATGGTTGGCAGATTAATCGATAATTCGGAAGATCGGGAGGAGTTATGCCAGGATATATTTATGAAGGTGCATGAAAAAGTAGGCGAGTTCAATTTTCAATCGAAACTTTCAACGTGGATTGCAAGCATTGCTTACCATCACTCCATTAATCACTTAAGAAAAAAGAAACTGCCGATAAGTGATATCCCGGATGAAGAAAGATTTACGACACATTTTATTTCTGAAGAAAATCCTGAAGAGGAATTAAATGACGAAATGATGAACAGTCTCATTGTAAAATTTATCGATCAGCTTCCCGCTCAATATAAAGCTGTACTGACGCTTTATCACCTGGAACAAATGACATATCCTGAAATAGGAGAAGCTACAGGAATGCCTGAAGGAACTGTTAAAAATTATCTTTTCCGAGCAAGGGTATTGGTGAAAGAGAAAGTAAAGAAGTATCTTAGTAAAGAGGAATTGTTATGAAAAACGAAGAAGACTTTCAAAATCATATTGATAAATCCGGGAAAGAAGGTAATGATATGGATTTGCGCGCATATCAGCTAGTTTTTAATGCTCTGAAAAAAGAACCCCAATTCGACTTATCAGAAAAATTTGCTGATAAAATCATCTTGAGAATTGAAGAAAAGAGAGAAGCATCAAGAGATTCGGTATGGATGTTAATTGGAGTAGGATCATTCATCATTACTGCAATTATTTCAATGGTACTTTTGAATTTCAAATTTAATTTCGGAGCGTTTCGATTTTTTGCAGGTTATCCTGGCTTACTCCTTTTTGGCACACTGTTCATTCTCGGACTTCATTTGCTTGACAAGAAATTTGTTCGTCCATCAATTCGCCTCTAGGCGATCTTATCGGATACTGAATCTTATTGAAGACAATTCCGGAAATTTCTGACTGAGTCCAACTTTTAGCTTTCGTCCTTTAGCTTTTCATCTCCTTCCATATAATATTCTAAACCGGAATCTAAAAAAACCGTTTATTTTGGTCGATCTCCAACTACAACTTATGAAGAAAATCTACTACCTCATTTTTCTATTCCTGCTTATCACGCAGTTTGCAATAGCACAAGATCCTACAAAGGAAGATAAAGCCGATTCAGCGAAGAAAGAAAAGCCAAAAATGAAGAAAGATCTTCCGCTCGAAGTCGCACGAAAAATTTCGATCAAAACAAACGAAGGAACCTGGATGTCATTGGATGTAAGTCCTGATGGTAAAACAGTGGTCTTCGACTTTCTTGGAGATATTTTTACGCTACCCATCACTGGCGGCAAGCCAACACAATTCACAAAAGGAATGTCGTTCGATTCACATCCTAAGTATAGTCCGGATGGAACCAAGATCTTGTTTTTATCGGATAGAAGCGGAAGTGAAAATATCTGGTGGTATAATGTGGATAAGAAAGATTCGCTACAAATAACAAAAGGAACAACAGAGCATTATCAATCAGCAGAATGGACTCCGGACGGAACATACATCGTTGGCGCACGGGGTGGACTCGCATTGAAGCTATGGATGTTCCATAAAGAGGGTGGTTCAGGTGTTCAATTGATAAAAACTCCTGATCAGTTAAAAACAATTGAACCTGCATTTGGACCAGATGGAAGATATGTATGGTTCTCACGTCGTAACGGGGGTTGGGTTTATAATGCACAACTTCCGCAATATCAGATTTCAGTATATGATCGTGAAAACGGCGAAATCGAAACAAAAACTGCACGCTATGGTTCAGCTTTTGCTCCAACACTTTCTCCTGATGGAAAATATTTGGTGTATGGCTCGCGTCATAACGATCAGACTGGATTGGTTCTTCGTGATTTGAAGACTGGCGATGAGAAATGGTTGGCATATCCCGTTCAACGTGATGACCAGGAATCAATTGCTACGATGGGAGTGTTACCTGCAATGTCATTCACGCCTGACAGCAAAGAAGTGGTAGCATCGTATGGTGGAAAGTTTTATCGCATTCCAGTAGCAGGTGGAAAAGCAATTAATATTCCAATGGAAATGGAAACCGAAATGTTGCTTGGGCCGTTGGTTGATTTTAAATATCCAATAAACGATGATAAGGATATGATTGTAACGCAGATCAGAAACCCTGTTGTTTCTCCTGATGGAAAACAAGTTGCATTCTCTGCGTTGAATAGACTTTATACAATGGATATTACCAACGGCTTACCGAAACGTGTAACAAATTCTGATTTTACGGAAGCACAGCCAGCGTGGAGCCCTGATGGATCACAATTAGTTTGGTCTACATGGGAAAATAATGGAGGCCATTTATATAAAATCAATTTTAAGCTCAAAGGTGCAAAACCAGTACGCTTAACAACGGAGGCTGGATTGTATCAGGATCCTGTATGGAGCTATAAGGGGAATAAGATTGTATTCCTTAAAGGTTCATCTTTCAATTTCAAGGAAGATCCGGACCCAACAACATTCGCCAGCCAGGAATTCATCGCATGGGTCAGCGGTGATGGGGGGGCTACAACAGTTATCGCCCGCGCAAAAGGAAGAGGCAATCCCCATTTCGTAAAATCTGATGATAGAATTTATTTGTATAGTAGTCAGAAAGGTTTGTTATCAATTCGTTGGGATGATACAGATGAAAAGCTGGTTGCTAAGATCACTGGTATTACCACGTTTGGCTTCTCAAACCAGGATAATTGCATGCTTGCAGAAACAACAACTGAACCTCAACGTGAGCCATTGAATTCTGATTTGATCAAGATGGCACCAGAAGGTGATAAAGCGTTCGCGCAGATTCATAATGAGATCTACGTTGTAACGATTCCAAAAACAGGAGGTGAGGTGCCAAAAATTAATGTAGCAGATGCTGAGAAATCTTCTTTCCCGGCAACGAAGCTTACGAAGTTGGGTGGTGAATTCCCGACATGGAGTGATACCGGAAAAATTGTTTATTATTCGTTGGGTAACGCTTTTTTCACCTATAATCTCGATGAAGCAAAAGCAAAGGAGCTTGAGCTAAAGAAGAAAAAAGCTGAAGAAGAAAGGAAGAAAGAAGAAGACGAAAGGAAAAAGGATGATAAGAAAGAAGGAGAGAAGAAGGTCGAAAAAAAATCGGATGAAAAGAAAGACGAAGGCTACAAGCCAGGTGAAGTTCGCATTAAGGTTACCGTTCAGAAAGACATTCCAAACGGAAAAATTTTACTGCAAAATGCACGCCTTATCACAATGAAGGGTGATGAAATAATTGAAAAAGGAGATGTATTAATTGAAAACGCGCGTATTAAACAAGTTGGTGCATCAGGATCAATTATGGTTGATGGATCTGTTCAGAAGATGGACATGTCAGGTAAAACGATCGTCCCGGGATTTGTTGATACCCATGCACACATGTGGCCAGCATGGGGAATCCACAAGAACCAGGTATGGTTATATGCTGCTAACCTTGCTTACGGTGTAACAGCAACACGGGATCCGCAAACAGCAACAACGGATGTGTTAACATATAGTGACATGGTTGAAACGGGTCAGGTTATCGGACCTAGAATTTACAGCACAGGTCCTGGTGTTGGATATTGGGCGTATAACCTGAAAGATTTTGATCAGGCAAAAGATATTCTAAAGCAGTATTCAGAATATTATAATACGAAGACGATTAAGATGTATTTGACTGGAAACCGTCAACACCGTCAATGGATCATTCAGGCAGCGAAAGAGCAGAAGCTAATGCCAACAACGGAAGGTGGATTGGATTACAAACTTAACATGACAAATCTTATCGATGGATATTCTGGGCATGAACATGCCATACCGATCTATCCATTATACAACGACCTTATAAAATCTTTTGCAGAATCAAAGATCACATACACTCCCACGTTGCTGGTGTCATACGGTGGACCATGGGCTGAAAACTTTTACTATGCTACGGAAAAAGTCAATTCAGATCCTAAACTGAACTACTTCACTCCTAAATCTGAGCTTGATCAGAAATCGCGCAGAAGAGGGTTCTGGTCCATGGAAGAAGAGCATGTATTCCCTGATCATGCAAAGTTTGTAAATGAACTTGTAAAGGCAGGTGGAAAAGCGGGAATTGGTTCACACGGTCAGCTTAATGGACTTGGTTATCATTGGGAAGTTTGGAGCATTGCTTCGGGTGGTATGAGCAATCACAATGCTTTGAAAGTGGCAACAATACTTGGAGCGACTGCTATCGGTCTTGATGGAGATATCGGAAGCATCGAACCAGGTAAACTAGCTGATCTTGTAATTCTTGACAAGAATCCACTGGAGAGCATAAGAAATACAAATACGATCAATAAGGTTATGAAGAATGGAAGACTTTATGATGGTAATACATTGGATGAGGTTTATCCGAGGGTACGCAAAGCTCCGTCATTTGCGAATGAACAAGAACAACCAGTGAATTTACCTGGAATTAAGTAGTAATTGATTTAGATAGCGAATTGATCGTCATCGTGGGATGGTGCGATGACGATTCTTTTTGATAATGCAGTTGAGATACGCAACAAAAATCACTTGACACGGATTCCAAAACTCCTTGGGGGGTTACTAAAAAAAATTTTGGAATCTAATTCTTTTGTGCTTTTAATCTTAACAACACCCCTCCAAAATAATTTCTTCCCGCCGCAGCATTAAAATATCTTCCGCCAAAAGCATTAAGATCATTGCCCAGACTATACCTCTGATCAAGCAGGTTATCAACACCAGCAAAAAATTCCAATGGAAGTTTTCCTGATAGCGTATAGCCTATTCGTGTCCCAACTAAAAAATAATCGGATGCATACGCCGTATTGGCATCATTGAGTGGTAATCGTTCGCTATAATTCGTAGTAAGATTTAAGTATAAGTTTTTTTTGAAAAATAGGTCCCCGCCGAAGACAATTGTCGTGGGAGCTACACCCGTTAATCTGTTTCCAGAAAAATCATTTCCATCTGTTACGTAACTGCTAAAATGGTAATTGTTGATAGCCACGCTTCCATAAATTCTAAAGTTTCTGATGAGTGGGTTTAGATAATGGTTTCCAAAATAGCTATTCCAATTAAAGCCAAGCTCAATCCCCTGTTGATCGGTTGCTCCGGCATTCACGAAATAATCTGCGCCGGTTTCATCGCGTTTGATGACAATTGTTTGATCAAGTTTAAAATCGTAAAGAGCTAAAGTTGCCTCGAGCGTGTTTACCGATTGATTCAAAAGTTTTCCTTTCAATCCAACTTCGTAGCTGATTCCTCTTTCTGAATTCAACGTGTTATTGAAGGTAGCCGTCGAAGGCCGTACTTCAGCAAGCGATGGAGGTGAGAATCCACTGCTCACACTTCCGTAAACTGAAATATAGGATGTCACCTTTTTTAAGAGAGCAACACGTGGGGAAAATACCGGATCAAAATTTCTTTCCTGCTTTACCAAAGGCAGAGGATAATTTCGCACAAACTGGTAATTAATATAGTTTAAACTGCTTCCAAGGTTCAAGTAAAAATTTGCAGGTAGATCTAATTCAATTTGCGCAAAGCCCAGTGCTATCTGTGATTTTAACAGATCATCTGTTTGCACATTTCCTTTTGTTCCCTGCAGATTGTCGTAGTCCGTAATGGGTGAATTAAAGTTTTGATATTCAGCACCAATTGTGATCTTACCTTTTATGGATGAAGCTTCAAAAAAATACTTTGTGTCGGCACGACCGCCCCAATTATTTTCTTTTCGGATTTCATAATTCCTGATCGTTGGATTGGTGAAGTCGGTTGCTGACATAAATATTCCAATACGAGAAGACCAGTTATCACTCCACTCATGTTCAAAAGATAATCCAGCGTAGGTGGTATTGTTTGTGATGGCTGCTTTCTGATCAACAGATCCCGGAGCAGTGGGTGATGTTGTTGGCCGTGCTTGCATCGGGTTTGCGTCGTATTGAACTTGTGTTAATCCTCCAGGAGTTTCATAATGTAATTGGGAGGATAGAATCGTTCCTGATAAAAAACTTCGTGATGAAATTGTATTCTTAAAATCAATCTGCGAAACAAACCGATTCATTCCTGTTTGCTGGCGATAGCCATCCGATCGCTGGTAACTCAAACGCATATTCATTTGAAATTTTTCAGTAGAAATAACAGATGCGCCTCCCTGAATTCTAAAAAGTCCAAAACTTCCACCGGTAATTGAATACGTAAGTCCTTCATTTTTTGGTGAAGTTAGAAGCACCACACCACCGGTTCCTGCACCATATAAACTTGCGCCTGGTCCTTTGATGATTTCCATGCTTCCAATGGAATTAAAGTCCAGAAGATTGAGATATGTATTTCCCCCGCCATCGGTCAATGGAAGTCCATTCCAATAAAATTTCACATTTCGAATTCCGAAGGGAGAACGGAGTGAACTTCCGCGAATGGAAAATCTATAACTGCCGGGAGATCGTTCTTCCATTCGTACTCCCGGTATCATATTTATAGCTGGAAGAATTGATGCTGGGCTAAAACGATTGAGATCAGTTGAATTTATAACACCTATTGCAGCCGGCACTTCGAGTTGTGAACGACCGGATGCGTAGGCCTGCACAATGACTTCTTTTAGAATTTTAGTCGAATCATTTTTTAAACTTTCTTGCGCGAAAAGAGGAGATGCAGATATTATTATCATTAGCATCAAGGATAACAAACGACTGTTTGATTTCACGCTCTAAGTTTGATAGAATTTCAGACCTGCAAAGTACTAAAACGAATAGTTTATTTTTAAAGAGTGCTATCGTGAATTGATAATTCCTATAATAAGAAAAACACTTAGTCTTTTGAAAATATTTGAAGTTTAGTGATAATCTCCTTGTAACCTGGCGACACATTAAAACATATCAATTACTTCTTCAAGTTTTTTCAAATTATCAAAGTACCCAGCAAGTTTCATCATTACCTTATCAACCACTGTATCCGGGCACGAAGCACCACTCGTAAGAACAATTGTTACTGAATTTTTATATGGAATGTACCCATAGGTAATTTTCTTTTCTTTTTTATGGTAATCAAAATGATGAATCTCCTCTTTCGATCTGATTTCATTTTCAGAATTGATGAAAAATGTTGGAAACCTGCTCTCGCATAATTCTACGATGTGTGATGTATTGGAACTATTATAGCCCCCAACCACAACAGCAAAGTCTGCATCATTTTTCAGAAGTTCGTATGTAGCATCCTGATTGTCATTCGTTGCATAGCAAAGCGTGTCGCGTGTATCAGCAAAATGGCCTTTTATCGTCTCTTCACCATACTTTTTAATCATTAGCTGTTTGAAAAAATCGGCGATCGCCTGCGTTTCTTTAGCGAGCATCGTTGTCTGATTAACAACACCAATTTTTTTGAGATCTGTATCAGGATTAAATCCATCAGAATATTTCCCTTGAAACGCTTCAAAGAATTCAAGCCGTGATTTACTTCCGAGAATATAATTTCCAAGCTGAATGGCGTCATCCATATCGCGCACAATTACGGAGGGTCCATTGATTGAACTGTGAGAAAAGGTTGCACGTGTTTCTTCATGGCTCGGTTTACCATGAATAATAATTGTATTTGATTCTTTACCGAGCTTTTCTGCGCGGTTCCAAACCTTTTCGACAAAGGGACATGTCGTATTGTACTTTTGAACTTCGACTCCTTTATCCGCTAAAAGTCTTTCGATCTCAAGTGTGGTACCAAATGCGGGGATGATTACAATGTCTTCTTTTGTGATGCTGTCCCACGGGATAAACTGTGACCCATCTGTATCCATAATAAATTTTATACCACGTGCCTGCAGATCGCTATTGACCTCCTGATTGTGGATCATCTGACTTAACAGATATACTTTCTTGTTTGTATTTTCTTCAAGCGCCCGATAACTGATCTCAATAGCATTTTCTACACCATAGCAGAAGCCGAAATGCCTGGCAAGGATAAATCGTACAGGTCCGAAATCAAGAACAGTGGGAGAAAAATCCTGCTTGCGCAAATCGTTGATTCTGCGGGATTCTTTGATCCGGCCAGTGATAGATGACCGATAATAAGCAGGAATGTCGAATTTTTTGATAGAACAGTTTTAACTACTAACTGTAAAGTTAGTATTTTGTTACTCCCCGTGCGAAGCGCTCCTGATACCTTTGTTAAACCTTCGGCAGCAGCACGCGAAGCGAGGGCTGGTGTAAACAAAGAAAGAACGACTGGCGAAGATTACCTTCGCCAGTCGTAATTATGTTAAGCCGCTTTTGACAACTTATCTTCTTTTACTTTATTGATGTGAACCTCTTTTGAATCGAGGTCAAACCATTTTACTTCTACCAGATTTTTTTTGAAGTACTTAAGCACTTCCATTACTTTACCGTCTACCTTGTTGCGAACGCGTTCGCCCTTTTTAAACAGTCTCCTCATTCTAGTGGTTGATTTTAAATTCTGATTGCATAAATGTATTCCCGTGGATAATCTTCATATACTCCGGAAAAGGTAATTAAGTCTCCTGATTTTTTACTCTCCAATAATTCGTTAACTTCTTTAGCAGTACTTACTGTCTTGTCGTTGATGTGAGTGATGATAAATCCATCTTTCATATCAGTGTAATGTGCAACTTTTCCATTTTCAAGTTTCACCTTAACACCATTGGACAATTCGAGCTGCTTTAAAACTTTGCTGTCAACATCTTCAAGTTTAATTCCAAGAGCGGCAACTCCATTCTTTTCTTCACGTTTAACAGTCCCGAATTTTCCTTCACGGTTTTTTAATATTACGGTGAAGTTCTTTTCTTTTCCATCTCTGTTGACAATAACGTTTACTTTATCACCTGGATGTTTAAGGCCAATATATTCAATTAACCCGGAACTTGTCCTAATCCTGGTTTGGTCCAACATTATGATTACATCACCTTTTTGTATCCCCGCTTCTTTTGCGGCGCTATTGACTGTTTCCGTTCCTGTAAATCCATTTACATAGGCACCATCCTTAACTGAAAGATCACCTTTTTGCTCAACTGTCTTTACATCCTGAACCTGAATGCCCAACCATCCGCGCTGTACTGTTCCATAGGAAAGAAGGTCTTCAACGATCTTGCTCACAATATTAGAAGGGACCGCAAATCCATAACCAGAATAAGATCCTGTTGGGCTTGCTATTGCAGTATTTATGCCAAGCAATCCCCCCTGAAGATTTACAAGAGCACCACCACTGTTTCCGGGATTGATAGCTGCGTCAGTTTGAATGAAGGATTCAATGGCAGTACGCGCACCCTGAACAGGAGAACTATTACTGCCAATAAGATTTATGTTTCTTCCTTTTGCACTGATGATCCCCGCAGTTACGGTAGAGTTAAGATTGAAAGGATTCCCAACAGCCAATACCCATTCCCCAACTTTTGATTCATCGGAGTTGACAAATGACAAATAAGGAAGAGCTTTCTGATTGATCTTAATCACCGCAATATCTGTATCAGGATCTGTACCTATCACTTCAGCTTTGAATGTCTGATCGTCTGCCAAAGTAACCTCAAGGGTTTCAGCACCTTCTACTACATGATTATTTGTTACGATGTATCCGTCAGCATTGATAATTACACCACTTCCCGAACTCTGGCTCGGGCCGCGTTGCTGACGATGAGGATTAAAATACTGGAATGGATCAGAAGAATCTTCCTGGTCACGGGCGCTAATGTGTCCAGTTGATGTAGAAGTAATGTGTACTACAGCCTTTGTAACTTTCTCCGCCACTCCCGTAAAATCCAATGGAACAGCTTCACCTTTTTCATTCACTGTGTAAGCAACCTGGGAGGTAGGCACACCAGATATATGCTCAATTTTCACACCTTCCGTTGTAGCAGATTTATCAAACCAATGCCCGCTAAATAAAGTAATGACACTGCCTAATACAGCTGCCACTAATAGAGATCCAAAACGCTTCATATTCTTTCTTTTTAATAAGAATTAAAAAAACTTAACGACAATTTAATTCATGAAAAACTGTGCCAATTTGAATTTTCGATTTGTCACGCTTCTGATCCACACCTAACCCTGACAATTTTACAGAATATCCTAAATACGAGTCCTGTCTCATTTTAGTTCAACCTTTTTAAAACGTCCAGTCATTGGATCCCGAATTCCATTATAGATTTTACGAGTTTCTCTCGAATCAACAACCAACATAATAGTTTTGCTTACTGTTTTTTGGCTGTTTCGTTCCCTTTCCCGATCAGGGTGAGGTAAGGGGGTGACTACTTCTTCACCAGTTGCCCATCTTTGTATTCATACTCAATTGTTACGTTTCCCTCCTGGTCATACCATTTTGAAATGCCCTCGCGCACCCCATTTTTATACAAACCCTCTTCCATCAGTTTTCCAGTATCATAAAAAACCTTTGTGACACCGTCTTGCTTTCCGTTTTGATAGTTGCGGTGTTCCCTAACCGCAGCATAAACAAATTCTTTATATTCACCATGTCGTTGATCTTCATGGTACATAATTCTTTTTGTGAGTGAATTGTTTTCACCAAACTCAAGATACCATCCTTCTTTTTTATCCTGAATGTAAGTTGTTAAAGTTCTTATCGCGCCACCACCTGAAAAATATGTTGTCCAGGATCCTTCCTTCTTTCCATTTAAATAAAATCCGACTGAGGTTACTTTTCCATTGCCATCTTTTTCTTCGATGATTTGAAGTCCACTCAGGTTTGCCACACCAGGCCTAATCTGAGTTGCCGTAACGGTTTCAGCTATTTCCTTTTGATCCGATTGACCACTTCCACAGCCATAGCAAAAAATGGTGATACAGAGTAGCCTTCTCTTCATATGCATTTATTAATGTTTATTCAGTTTTTTATTTGTGTTTTCAATGTCATTATTAAAATCATGAATTACCTCATCCATCTTTAAAACTGTTCGCTCCAGCAACATCAGCACTTCTTGAGTATCTTCTTTAGAACTTATCTGATCTTTGATAACGTGGATAAGTCCTAACACGGTAGCAACGGGGGCCCTCAACTGATGTGAATTTTTTAACGAAAGCGTTTCAAGAAATTTTATCGAGTCCTCCATTTTTTTCTTTAATTCCTGAAATGCAGTAATGTCAACAGCTGATCCGACTATTCTTACCGGATGTCCATCTTCTGTAGATCGGAAGACAGAATCTTTCAATAATATTGAATGATACATACCGGTTTTGTCAATGATCCGAAAAATAGAAGAAAAAATCTCGCCAGGCCTCGCATAAATTATTTTTTTTACATGATTACTAATATTAATTCGATCTTCCGGATGGATTAATTCATCGAAATAATTTTCTGATAGTTTATAAAACTCCTCAGGTGCGTAACCCATCTTTTCAAGAATTTGTCCGGTAGAGAAAATCAAACGCTTTCCCAGGAAGTCATAAATATTTAATGACGATTGCGTAACCCGGATAATACCGTCCAGCAATTCCTGTTGATTGGCCCGATCGCGTTCAGCAATCTCAAGCTGTTTGCTGTCTTCAATATCAAGATGTACGCCAGCAACTTTTGTAGCAACTCCGGTAAGATAACGCGCCATTACTTTTCCTCGGGATTGAATCCAACGATATGCTCCGGTGGTTGTCTTCATGCGAAATTCAATTTTCCAAGGAGCTTCTGACTTCATCAACTCCAATTGTTTTCTCTGCACTTCTTCGCGATCGTCAGGGTGCATGAGATCTACCCAGCTTTGATAGGCGGGTGAATCAGGCGCGGTCACACCTAACATCCTGTACCAGCCAGGACTGTGAAATGTTTTATTTGTGACAACATCCCATTCCCACCATCCTTCCGTGATTGAATCAAGGATAAGTTCTAATCTGCTTGCATCAGTTTGTTCTAATGGCATATCTTGTTAATCGATTACGTCAATTTAAATAAGAAATGAACATACAGGGGCAGATAGTTCTTAAAAAGGGTCGGGAGGCATCTGCAAAACGTTTTCATCCCTGGATTTTTTCAGGAGCAATTTACTCCACGGAAGGAAACCCTGCAGATGGAAATTGGGTAGAAGTTAAAGATTCGGCGAATAAAACCCTTGGATTCGGGCATTTTCAAAAAGGCACAATCACTGTTAGATTGTTAACATTTACAGGTGAATCTCCAACATCAAGCATTTATCTTGATAAAATAATGAAGGCATTCAATCAACGGATTTACACCAGTGTTATTAGTGATACGACGAATTGCTTTCGACTTATTCATGGCGAAGGTGATGGACTACCAGGCCTGATAATAGACATCTACAATGGTGTTGCAGTGATGCAGGCGCATAGTGCAGGAATGCACAATGACCGGCAACAAATTGCGGAAGCACTTAATAAAGTTCTGGCCGCCGGCATTCATTCGGTTTATTATAAAAGTCAGAACACACTTCCAGGAAAAATAGAAAAAGAGTATCTGCTTGGCATGACAACCGTTCCACACATCGCACTGGAACACGGTAACAAATTTTATATCGATTGGGAAGAAGGCCAGAAGACAGGGTTCTTTCTTGATCAGCGTGAGAACAGAAGGCTGGTAGGGGAAATGTCGAAAGGGAAAACGGTGTTAAATACGTTTTGCTATACTGGAGGATTTTCAATTTATGCGCTTGCGGGCGGAGCAGATCTTGTTCATTCAGTGGATGCTTCACAAAAAGCAATTGAACTGATGAAAAAGAATCTTGAATTGAATGGCTATGATCCAATAAAACATTCAAGTGTGGCAGATGACACTTTTGAATTCTTAAAGGATAAAAAAGATATTTACGATCTTATAATTCTGGATCCTCCCGCTTTCGCGAAACATAAAGATGCGCGTCACCAGGCAATGAAAGGGTATCAACGATTGAATGCCGAAGCAATGCGTGTGATCCGGCCAAATGGAATTATTTTTACCTTCTCGTGCTCACAAGTTGTGGAACGGCAGTTATTTTATGACACAGTTGTTTCATCTGCGATTCAGTCTGGCAGAGAGATTAAAGTATTGAATCAGCTCACTCAGCCAGCAGATCACCCGGTTTCGATGTTTCACCCGGAAGGAGATTATTTAAAAGGGCTGGTTCTTTACGTCAATTAAGAATACAATAATTCGAAGAAAAAAGCGTCTAAAAGTCAAAAGAATTGGCAAGGAAAAGAAGGAAAGACAAAAGGTAGGAAAAGGGCCTGGCCAATGTCAAATCATCATTTTTTGACAAAAAATCCTACAATCCTTAAATCCAGTAAATCCTGGCTAACTTTGTGTCTTAATAATCAATAAAAAATATGAGTAAAGGATTAATTACCACCCTTATTATTGTGGGTGCTATCGTAGTATTTGTATTTGGATTTATTTCCTGGGGATCGGGAGTGTACGACAACGCTGTATCAAAACAGGAAGTTGTTAAACAAAGCTGGGGCAATGTACAAGCCGTTTATCAACGCCGTGCAGATCTGATACCAAGCTTAGTAGCAACTGTGAAGGGTGCGGCAGAAAATGAAAAATCAATTTTAGTACAGGTAACTCAGGCACGTGCAGGTATTGTAAATGCCACAACACCTGAAGAGCTTGACAGAGCAGGAAAGCAAATCAATACAGCTATCAATTTAGCATTTGAAGCATATCCTCAAATTCGTTCAACTGAAAACTTCTCTGACCTTCAGGCCCAGTTGGAAGGAACAGAAAACAGAATTGCGGTTGCTCGCGAAAATTATAACGAAACGATAAAGGATTACAACACATATGTTCGTGGATTCTTTAAAAAGATGGCATTGAATTGGTTTGGTGGCGGCGAAGACTGGTCAGTGAAGAAGGGATTTGAGGCAGCTGCTGGATCAGAAAATGCTCCGAAGGTGGATTTCTCAACGAAGTAACAAATTCAGACCATTGAAAATAAAAAACCCTGATCAGATCGATCAGGGTTTTTTATTTTCAATGGTCTTTGATCTTTTAACTTAATTCTTTTTTACCTCACGGTTCTCGTAACTCTCAATCACATCACCGATTTGCATATCGTTGAAATTCTCAATACCCATACCGCAATCAAATCCTGAACGTACTTCGCTTACATCATCTTTGAAGCGTTTCAATGTGCTAAGCTTACCAGCATATACAACGATACCATCACGGATCAAGCGAATTGGATTAGCGCGTTTCACAGAGCCATCTGTAATCATACATCCGGCAACAGTTCCAAACTTCGTGATCTTGAATACTTCACGAACCTCAGCGTTTCCAACAATGACTTCTTCCATCTCTTTCTCAAGCATACCTTCCATGGCGCTCTTCACGTCATTGATGGCATCATAGATGATCGAGTATAAGCGAATTTCAATTTCTTCATTATCGGCAAGACGTCTTGCGGAAGTAGAAGGTCTTACCTGGAAACCAACGATGACTGCATCAGAAGCCGACGCTAGCAATACATCGGATTCAGAGATCTGACCAACACCCTTATGAATAATTCCAACCTGGATCTTAGGAGTAGACAATTTCAACAATGAATCTGAGAGTGCCTCCACCGATCCATCTACGTCACCCTTCACAATTACATTCAATTGCTTGAATGAACCAATTGCGATACGACGGCCAATTTCATCAAGTGTAATATGTTTCTTCGTACGAATACTTTGCTCACGCACTAATTGTGCACGCTTCGTAGCAACTTCTCTCGCTTCACGATCTGTTTCGTAAACGGCAAACTTTTCGCCCGCCTGAGGAGCTCCATCCAATCCTAATACTTGTACCGGTGAGGAAGGACCTGCTTCTTTAATTCTGGCGCCAGTATCATCAAACATCGCTTTTACACGACCGTAGTTTGATCCAGTCACCATGATATCTCCAACACGAAGCGTTCCGCTCTGGACCATCAATGTTGAAACATATCCTCTTCCCTTATCAAGTGAAGCCTCAATGATTGAACCTGAGGCTGGCCTGTCAGGATTTGCTTTAAGGTTAAGCATTTCAGATTCGAGGAGAACCTTCTCCAACAGATCATCAATTCCTAATCCTGTCTTTGCGGAAATTTCCTGGCTTTGATATTTGCCACCCCACTCTTCAACAAGAATGTTATTCTTTGAAAGAGATTCTCTCACCTTATCAGGGTTTGCTGTTGGCTTGTCAATTTTATTGATGGCAATGACAATTGGCACACCTGCTACCTGAGCATGGTTGATTGCTTCTTTTGTTTGCGGCATCACATCATCGTCGGCCGCTACAACAATGATGGCAATATCTGTAAGTTTAGCACCTCGGGCACGCATCGCAGTAAAGGCTTCGTGACCAGGTGTATCAAGGAATGCAATCTGTTTACCGCTCTTGGTGGTTACATCATAGGCACCAATGTGCTGAGTGATGCCACCTGCTTCTGATGCAACAACTTTCGTATTACGGATATAATCCAGAAGAGAAGTCTTACCATGATCGACGTGGCCCATGATCGTAACGATGGGAGCGCGCGGCTTAAGGTCTTCTTCGTCATCTTCAACTTCAACCTCTATTGTTTCTTCCTCTGAAGAAAGGAATTGAACTTCATATCCGAACTCATCAGAAATTACCGTGATCGCTTCTGCATCCAATCGTTGATTGATTGAAACAAACATACCAAGGCTCATGCAGGTTGAAATAATCTCATTGACAGTTACATTCATCATTGACGCCAAATCATTCGCAGAGATAAATTCTGAAACACGAAGGATTTTTGATGACTCCTGTTCTTTTAATAGTTTTTCATCCTCCGCATCGGATACCGCTTGTCTCTTTTCCTTTCGATATTTTGCTCCGGTAAATTTTTTCGTACCACCGCTTAGTTTGGCAAGCGTTGCACGGATCTGGTCCTGGATTTCTTTTTCAGAAGGCTCGCCTTTTGGCGCATGCAATGGTGCGCGTCTTGGTGCCGCTGTTCCACTACCCGTTTGGGTTCCACCAGATGATCTTTCATTTGTGCGAGGAGCACTCTTATTTCCTTCATTTGCAGAGGGAATTCTTTTGCGAGGTCTCTTCTTGCGATCATCCGCTGCAGCCTTGCTTTCCTGTTGTGGTGATTTTTTCTCCTGAGGAAGATCGATCCTGTCAAGAACTTTCAAGCCCTGAAGCTTATCAGCCTTCGCCTTGATCAATTCTAATTCAGGAGGTGCTATGTTTTCTATAACAGGTACCGGAGCAGATTGTACTTTTTTAGAAGGTTCGACAACTTTCTCTTCTTTTATATCTTCTTTTATTTCCTTCGCTTCTTTAACAGCTTTTACTTCCTTAGGCTCCTTTGTTTCTTTTACTTTAACAACTTCTTTCGGCTCCTCTTTTTTCTTTTTCTCTAGATCGATTTTGCCGATTACTTTAATGCCCTCCAGCTTTGTTTTTTCAACTGCTACCTTTTCAGGCTGTTTAACTTCTTCCTTGACGCCGACTTGTTTCGATGATCCAAGGTTTTTGATCATAATACTATCATCTTCCTCTGCTTTTTTGCGTGTCGCAGCAGGCTCATTTTTTATGGTTTGATTTTCAACATGCTTGGTTCCTATAGTCAAACCTGAAGCCTCGATCTTTTCAGAAGCTGATGAGGCAAACTCTTTGGACAGCATGGCAAACTGTTCGGGCGAGAGTTTTGTGTTGGGGTTATTTTCTACGGCAAAACCTTTCTTCGCCAGAAAATCCAATATGGTATTATGACCCACATTAAGTTTTCTAGATGCCTGCCCCAGCCTTATCATTTTATCTTCTGCCATGCTCAAAGTTGACTATGTTTTTTCTTTTTTATGTGATTTCTAAATGAATTTATTCAAATTCCTTGCTCAAAACAGCCACTACATTATCAACCGTTTCTTCTTCAAGATCAGTTCTGCGCACCAGTTCCTCCTTATTGAGAGCTAACACACTCTTCGCAGTATCAAGTCCGATCTGCTTAAGCTGATCAATGACCCAGCTCTCAATTTCATCTGAGAATTCATCCAGGTCAACATCTTCTTCACCAACGGGTTGCTCGCCAAGTTCACGGAATACGTCGATCTCCATTCCAACCAAACGGCTGGCTAATTTTATATTAAGACCACCCTTACCAATTGCCAAAGACACTTGATCAGGCTTCAGATATACGGATACGCGGTTTGTCTCTTTGTCTATTTTCAGGTTGACGATTTTAGCAGGGCTTAAGGCGCGCTGAATAAACAATTCAAGATTTTCAGTATAATTAATTACGTCAATATTTTCGTTTTGTAATTCACGTACGATAGCATGAATACGTGATCCTTTCATACCAACACAAGCTCCAACCGGATCAATACGGTCGTCATACGACTCAACAGCAACCTTCGCGCGTTCACCTGGTTCGCGTACGGCTTTTTTGATAGTGATAAGACCATCATAGACTTCTGGAACTTCCTGTTCGAACAAGCGCTCAAGCAATACGGGAGATGTTCTGGAAAGGACAATCTTAGGATTGCCGTTAACCATTTCTACTTTATGTACGATGGCTCGAACGTTTTCACCTTTGCGGTAACGGTCTTTTGGTATTTGTTCGTTACGTGGAATAGAAATTTCGTTTCCTTCAGCGTCTGTTAACAATACCTCACGACTCAACACCTGATAAACTTCGCCAGTGATAATTTCACCAACGATTTCCTTGTATTTCTGGAAAAGGATGTCCTTCTCGAGGTCCTTTACCTTTTGCATCAGCGTCTGACGCGCTGTCGTAACCGCACGACGGCCGAAATGTTCGATCTCGATAGGTTCAGAAACTTCTTCACCAACCTCGAAATCCGGTTCGATCTTTTGTGCTTCTGACAAGCTGATCTTATCGTGCTCCCAGATATCCTCTGAATCGTCATCAACAATCTCCCGTATACGGTAGATTTCTAAATCGCCTTTGTCGGCATTGATGATGATATCGAAGTTGTCATCATTGACATACTTCTTTTTAATCATAGTGCGAAACACATCTTCAAGGATCCTGATCATGGTAGGCCTATCAATGTTTTTCTGCTTGGCAAAGTCGGCAAACGACTCAATTAAATTTGCTATGTCCATCTTACAAATTATTTAAACGAAACCATTACAAATGCTCTTTCTATATTATCGAAGGGAACAACAACCTCTTTTTCGATTATCATCTTTCCTTCTCTCACTTCTTCTTTCACTATAATTCTCACTTCATCTACTTCAGTCAGTTTTCCCTGAACGATAGTCTTATCTTTACGATGCACTTTCAAACTGCGGCCCTTATTTTTACGAAACTGTCTTTTCAGCTTCAGCGGTTGATCCAATCCCGGAGTTGAAACCTCAAGCACATAGTGCTCAGCTTCAATTTCCATCGTATCCAGTTTTTCCGACAATTCTCTGCTAAGTGAGGTACAGTCATCAATCGTTACTCCATTGTCTCCGTCGATAATAACCAAAATTTTTGCACCTGTCCTGTTAGAAGCCACAATTTCGACTAAAAACAGGCTTGGATTTCGCAGGCTGGCTTCTGCTAACTCCGTCAATTTTGCCTTAATGTCCATTTTGCTATAAAGAAAGAGGGGACTTTTGGGTCCCCTCTTTGACTTTTCGTAAGAAGTAGTGTAAATGTACGTTTAAATTTATTTTCTCGCAAATAATTGTCCTTCCAGGCTCAATTAGGCCATAATTTCTTCATAAGAAACCGTCATTCATTAGCGATTCTCTTCTTCCATCAGAGCTTTCAAGTACACCCCATACCCACTTTTTTCAAGAGGTTTTGCAAGTACCAATAATTGTTCCTGAGTGATAAATTTCATTCTGTACGCAATCTCTTCAATGCAACCAACTTTTAATCCCTGACGTTGTTCGATTACCTGAATAAAATTTCCAGCCTGAAGTAATGAATCAAAAGTTCCGGTATCAAGCCATGCAGTACCGCGACTCATTTTGCCAACACGTAGCTTGCCCCTTTTCAGATATGCATTATTGATGTCCGTAATTTCAAGTTCGCCGCGGGGACTTGGTTTCATGGCTTTGGCTATTGCCAAGACTTCGTTATCATAAAAATAAAGTCCAGGCACCGCATAGTTAGACTTTGGATTTTTTGGTTTCTCCTCAATAGAGATTGCGTTTTGGTTTTTATCAAATTCTACGACACCGTAGCGTTCAGGATCCTGAACATGATAGGCAAACACGACTCCTCCATCAGGATTTGTATTTTCCCGAAGCAATTCAATAAGACCCGAACCATAAAAAACATTATCACCAAGGACCAATGCCACCTTGTCTTTACCAATAAAATTTTCACCGATGATAAATGCCTGCGCAAGTCCTTCTGGTTTAGGTTGCTCAGCATAAGAGATTTCACAACCAATCTGCTTACCATCTCCAAGAAGTCTTTTGAAGAAAGGAAGATCGAACGGTGTTGAGATAATTAATATTTCTTTTATTCCTGCCATCATCAAAACAGACAGCGGATAGTAGACCATTGGCTTGTCGTACAAAGGCATAAGCTGCTTGCTCATCACTAGTGTAAGCGGGTGCAAGCGGGTCCCTGATCCTCCGGCAAGAATAATTCCTTTCATCTTTTTATCTGTTATGATACATGCTTTGATAATAATGGCGGTACGCACCTGATGTAACGTGATCAAGCCATTCACGATTATTCAAAAACCAATCCACTGTTTTGTCGAGGCCTGCAGGAAAATCAATTGAAGGTTTCCAGCCTAGTTCGCTTTGTAATTTTGAAGAATCAATAGCATATCTGAGATCATGCCCTGCACGATCTTTCACGTATGTTATCAATTTTTCGGAAGCACCTTTTTCGCGATTTAACTTCTTATCCATGATGCTGCACAATAGCAACACGAGATCAATATTTTTCCACTCATTATTACCACCAATGTTATAAACTTCACCGGCTTTTCCTTTTTCGAAAATAGTGTGAATGGCGCTGGCATGATCTTCTACATAAAGCCAGTCACGAATATTTTCACCTTTACCATAAACAGGGAGAGGTTTGTTATGGATGATATTATAAATCATCAGAGGAATTAACTTTTCAGGAAAATGATTTGGTCCGTAGTTATTAGAACAGCGACTGATGATGACAGGCAATCCAAAACTATGATGAAATGCTTTTACAAAATGATCACTGCCTGTTTTTGATGCTGAGTAGGGTGAGCGCGGATCAACAGGAGTTTCTTCGGTAAAGAATCCACCATTGTCCAATGATCCATACACTTCATCTGTTGAAATGTGATAGAATAGTTTGTTCGAAAAATTATCCTTCCAATATATTCTTGCGGCTTGTAAAAGATTCAATGTGCCAACGATATTCGTAATGGCGAATTCAGCCGGGTTTTCAAGTGAACGATCTACATGCGACTCTGCAGCAAGATGGATTATGCCATCAAATTGCTCTTTCTGAAGAAGTTCTTTTAAAAATTCGTAATCAACAATATCACCTTTTACAAATCTGTAATTGGGACTTTTGTCAACATCACGAAGGTTTTCCAGGTTACCGGCGTATGTTAATTTGTCAAGGTTGACAATAGAATAATCCGGATGACTTTTGATAAAGAGTCGGACTACATGAGATCCGATAAAACCAGCTCCTCCTGTTACAAGAATTTTTTTACTCATCTGGTGTAAGCGTCAAAATTTTTGTGGTCACGTTGATATAATTCATCCTGAGAAAGGGTTTTAAAATAGGCATAAGTGATCTTTAAGCCTTCGGCCCTGTTGACGGTTGGTATCCAATTTAGAAGCTTTTTCGCTTTTGTAATATCTGGCTGCCGTTGCTTTGGATCGTCTTTAGGGAATTCCTTATGAACAATCTTTTGCGTTGTTCCCGTAAGCTTAATGATCTCCTTGGCGAAATCAAGAATTGTTATTTCATCTGGATTTCCAATGTTTACAGGTAAAACGTAATCAGACAGTAGCAGCTTATAAATCCCTTCAACAAGGTCATCCACATAGCAAAATGATCGGGTTTGTAATCCATCACCAAAAACAGTTAAGTCTTCACCTCTCAATGCTTGTCCAATGAACGCAGGCAATACGCGTCCGTCATTCAGGCGCATACGTGGTCCGTATGTATTGAAGATTCGAATGATGCGTGTTTCAACATGATGATACGTATGATACGCCATTGTAATAGCCTCCTGAAAACGTTTTGCTTCGTCATAGACTCCCCGTGGCCCAACGGTATTTACGTTACCGTAATATTCTTCTACCTGTGGATGAACAATTGGATCTCCGTAAACTTCTGAAGTTGATGCAACTAAAATTCTCGCCTTTTTTGTACGAGCCAGTCCAAGAAGATTATGCGTACCGAGTGAGCTTACTTTTAATGTCTGAATTGGAATTTTTAAATAATCAATTGGACTTGCTGGTGAAGCAAAGTGAAGAATATAATCCAACTTTCCCGGAACATGTACAAATTTTGAAACATCATGATGATAGAATTCAAAATCTTCCAGGCTAAAAAGATGCTGGATATTCTTCAGATCTCCTGTGATCAGATTATCCATAGCAATGACTTGGAATCCTTCTTTTATAAATCGATCGCAGAGATGCGAACCGAGGAAACCCGCTCCTCCGGTTATTAATATTCTTGGCTTAGGCATGTATAGTCTTTCTTCCGATGCTGATATATGTAAATCCTTGTTCCTGCATATCTTTTAGTTCGTAAAGATTACGACCGTCAAATATGATTTTGCTTTTCATTACTGAGATTAGCTTGGAGAAATCCGGTGTGCGGAACTCAGGCCATTCGGTAGCGATGAAAATGGCATCAGCTCCGGTGGCTGCTTCGTATGGCGTATTGTGATAGGAAATTTTTGTTCCCATAATTTTTTTCACATTCTCCATTGATTCAGGATCATGTGCACGAATGATCGCTCCCGCTGCAAGGAGTTCTTCAATGTTATAAAGTGCCGGCGCTTCACGAATGTCATCTGTATGCGGTTTGAATGATAGTCCCCAAACAGCGATCGTCTTTCCTTCCAGATTGCCAAAGTGTTTTTTAATGTGAGGGATCAGTTTTGTTTTCTGTTCAGCATTAACCTCCATTACGGATTTTAGAATCTTGAAATCATAGTCACTGTCGGATGAAGCTTTGGCAAGGGCCTGAACATCTTTTGGAAAGCAGCTTCCTCCATATCCTATTCCAGGAAATAAAAATCTTTTACCGATGCGACTGTCTGTTCCAACACCTTTTCTTACAGCATCAACATCGGCGCCTAATTTTTCACAAAGATTTGCGATCTCATTCATGAAGGTAATTTTTGTAGCAAGGAAAGAATTGGCAGCATATTTCGTCAACTCGGCTGAGCGCTCATCCATAAAAATGATTGGATTGCCCTGACGTACAAATGGAGCGTAAAGTGTTTCCATTATTTTTTTTGCACGATCAGAAGAAGTTCCGATAACAACTCTATCTGGTTTCATGAAGTCTTCAACAGCCACACCTTCGCGAAGGAATTCGGGATTTGAAACAACATCAAAATCAACTTTTGCATTTGCCTTGATTTTTTCAGTTACTTTTTCAGCCGTTCCAACCGGCACAGTGCTTTTATCAATGATCACTGTATATGTTTCAAGCAATGTGCCCAATTCATCAGCAACTCCGAGAACATATTTTAAGTCAGCTGAGCCATCCTCTCCTGGAGGCGTTGGCAGCGCCAGAAAAATTATTTTGGCATCTTTTATTCCTGTTTTCAAATCGGTCGTGAACGACAAACGCCCTTGCTTGATATTTCTTTCAAAAAGAATGTCAAGGCCTGGTTCATAAATAGTAATTGTTCCTGAAGTAAGTTTTGTGATTTTCTCTTTATCAATATCTACACAGGTCACAGTATTGCCGGTCTCAGCGAAGCATGTTCCTGTTACTAATCCAACATAACCAGTTCCTACGACTGCTATCTTCATTATTTCTTGAGTTAAATAGCGGTAAAAATATGCTTTTGAGGGCAAGAATTAGGTATTTCAATCTGAAATAAAAGGCAAACGAACAGTCGTTTGGTTGAATGTAAAACATCATGTACTTTTGGAATCTAAATTTTGAAAGCCATGCAAATGACGACTGAAATGCCAACAGGCACTGATTACGAACAATCTGAAAGCCAGGAAATGGTGGCTCAAATGGTTAGAGATTTTGGAGATAAATTTATCCGTCACGACATGATGAAATGGGATGAGTCTCAGGAGTTTCCAATTCATGTTTTTCATGAAATGGGGAAACTTGGTCTGATGGGTGTGCTTGTTCCCATCGAGTACGGTGGGGCTGGTCTTGGTTACATGGAGTATGTAACAGCAATTGTAGAGATGTCACGAATAGATGGTTCGATTGGTTTATCAATGGCGGCGCACAACTCTCTATGTACGAACCACATTCTTCAATTTGGGAATGAGGATCAGAAAAGAAAATATCTGCCAAAGCTTGCTTCAGGTGAATGGATAGGAGCGTGGGGATTAACGGAACCCAACACAGGATCTGACGCAGGAAATATGAGGACTGTTGCTGTTAAGGAAGAAGGTGAATATTACGTATTAAATGGCTCCAAGAATTTCATTACCCATGGAAAAAGTGGAGATGTAGTAGTTGTCATTGCGAGAACGGGAAAGGTTGGAGATTCTCACGGAATGTCATCTTTTATCATCGAACGTGGGACAAAAGGATTTACTTCCGGCAAAAAAGAGAATAAGCTGGGTATGCGTGCTTCGGAAACGGCAGAATTGATCTTCTCTGATTGCCGGATTCATAAAAGTCAAATGATGGGGGCGGAAGGTGAAGGATTTATTCAATCCTTGAAAGTCCTTGATGGTGGAAGAATTTCCATTGCAGCACTTAGCCTTGGAATTGCACAGGGTGCATTTGACGCAGCGCTTGCGTATTCAAAAGAACGTCATCAATTCAACAAACCTATCTCAAGTTTCCAGGGAATATCTTTTAAACTTGCCGATATGGCGACAAAGATTGAAGCTGCCCGACTTCTTACATTCCGTGCTGCCGAATTGAAGAACATGGGCAAGAGCGTCAATAAGGAATCAGCGATGGCGAAGCTGTACGCATCAGAAGTTGCCGTAGAAGTTGCCAACGAAGGAGTCCAGATATTTGGTGGTTATGGCTACACGAAAGATTTCCCAGCTGAAAAATATTACAGAGACGCAAAACTTTGCACAATCGGTGAAGGCACCTCAGAAATTCAGAAATTGGTAATTTCTAGGGTACTTTTAGCGTGATTTTGCAAAATAGATTCTCTTTACCCTATATTTGCAGCCCGTAAAGAATAACACCAATGCTGATCATTAATATCAAAGAGAACGAGTCAATTGACAAAGCCCTTAAGCGCTTCAAGAAAAAGTTTGAAAAAACTGGCGTTTTAAGAGAGTTACGCGCACGTACAGCTTTTGAAAAGCCGTCTGTTACAAGAAGAACACAGGTTTTGAAAGCGGTTTATCGCCAAAAACAATTTGTTACAGAAAATTACTAGAATCCTGATAAGTCTTTAATTAGCAACATTCTTTAGACATTTAGTCAACATATCCCTTCGGAGCCTTTCTCCGGAGGGATTTTTGTTTTACATTAACTATTGAATACCCGATAGTTGTGCAGTATGATAGATTCATTTTTGAATTATCTTCGTTTTGAGAAAAGATTTAGTCCCCACACGGTACTCTCTTACAAGAACGATCTCACTCAGTTCGAAATTTATTTAAAGAAGACATACGAAGAGCTTGCTTCATCCGCGACGTATGGAATGGTGCGCTCCTGGATTGTTGAGCTGGTCGAGAAAGAGCTCGATCCATTATCTGTCAATCGCAAGATCGCGAGCCTTCGGAGCTACTATAAATTTCTTTTACGGCAGGAGTCAATAAGCAAAGACCCGATGATGAAGATCAAGGTCCTTAAAACAAAGAAGAAATTACCTCAGTTTGTAAAAGAGCCTGATATGAATTCAGTGCTTGACAGAGAATTTGAAAACACACATGAAGGATGGCGTGCCAGGATAATACTTGAACTATTATATGGAACAGGTATCCGTTTGTCAGAATTGATTAATCTGAAAGAAAATCAAGTCAATCTTTACGAACAAACAATCAGAGTATTGGGTAAAAGAAATAAGGAAAGGGTAATTCCTTTTTCAGATTCACTTGTATCAATAATAAAAGGTTATCGGGAAGTAAGAAATAAAGAGATAGAAATAGGCGATCACGGATGTTTTCTCGTTAGTGATACGGGAGGTAAATGTTATCCGATGCTTGTGCAGAGAGTTGCAAAGAAATATTTAGGCACCACTTCGGTGGAAAAGACAAGCCCACACGTATTGCGTCATACGTATGCAACTCACTTACTTAATAAAGGAGCAGAAATCAATGCTGTGAAAGATTTGCTGGGGCATAGCAGCCTTGCAGCTACGCAGGTTTATACGCATAATTCTATGGAAAAACTAAAAAAAGTATTTGATCAGGCTCATCCCAAGGCCTGAAGTGCACGGCATGATTTTATTGATGTGTTAATTCAGTTAGTTATAAAAAGAGTTCAATTGTTTCACTTAAATATCACTAGTATGAGGTTACAAGTTCATTCTATCCACTTTGATGCCGATCAGAAGTTGATCGACTTTATCCAGCAACGAGTTGATAAGCTCCAGACGTTTTATGATCGCTTTGTAGAAGGCGAAGTATTTTTACGAATAAATAACGAAGGTGTTGAAAATAAGACGGTCGAGATAAAACTAAGTGTTCCGGGGAAACGACTTTTTGCAAAAATGAATGCTACCTCTTTTGAGGCTGCCGCCGACCTTGCTATTGAAGCGTTAAGAAATCAATTGAAAAAACTTAAAACACAATTGAAGAAAAAAGGGGCAAACAAAATAGATGAAAATTTAGAAGTCGGGAATTAGGAGTTTTTTAATTCAGATACAATTCAAAAGGATAAATCCCCTTGGAGCAGGGGATTTTTCTTTTTGTAGAATTCTGAATATTACTTAAGCTTAAAAGCTTTTTTAACCTTATCTACATAATCTAGTTTCTCCCATGGAAACAGCTCGACCTTTACCTTCTTTTCAGATTTTTTTCCTTTGTTGAATGTTTTCTCAACAATCTGTGGTTCGCGACCCATGTGACCGTATGCCGCAGTTTCAGAATAAATTGGTGTGCGAAGTTTGAAGCGCTCTTCAATGAAGTAAGGACGCATGTCGAAGATTTTTGAAATGCTGTTTGCGATTTCCCCGTCATTCATATTTACAGTAGCTGTACCGTATGTGTTTACATATAATCCAACTGGCTGGGCAACTCCGATTGCGTAAGCAACTTGAACAAGAACTTCACTGCAAACTCCAGCGGCCACAAGGTTCTTAGCGATGTGACGTGTGGCATATGCTGCTGAACGATCTACCTTTGAAGGATCTTTTCCAGAGAAAGCGCCACCACCGTGAGCACCTTTTCCACCGTATGTATCTACGATAATTTTTCTTCCGGTAAGACCAGTGTCTCCGTGAGGTCCACCGATTACGAACTTACCAGTAGGGTTAACGTGATATTTAATATCATCACCAAAAAGATTTTGAAGGCGTTTTGGGAGTTTTTTCTTGATTCTGGGAACAAGGATATTGATAACATCATCCTTGATTTTCTTAAGCATCACCGCATCCTTATCGAAGTCATCATGCTGAGTTGATATTACAATGGTATCAATTCGTGACGGCTGATTGTTATCATTGTATTCAATTGTTACCTGAGATTTTGCATCCGGGCGAAGGTAGTTTATTGCTTTACCTTCACGACGAAGAATAGCCAGCTCACGCAATAGTAAGTGAGCAAGATCTAAGGCCAATGGCATGTAGTTATCAGTTTCGTTTGTAGCATAACCAAACATCATACCCTGATCTCCAGCACCCTGGTCTTCTTTTTTCTTGCGTTCAACGCCTTGATTGATATCAGATGATTGTTCGTGAATAGCTGAGAAAATTCCGCAACTATTTGCTTCGAACATATATTCGCTCTTGGTGTATCCAATCTTGCGAATTACTTCTCGTGCAATATCCTGAACATCAAGATATGCTTCTGACTTTACTTCACCAGCCAATACAACTTGTCCTGTGGTAACAAGTGTTTCGCAAGCAACTTTTGAATTTGGATCATACGCGAGGAAGTAATCAATCAATGCGTCAGATATTTGGTCAGCTACCTTGTCCGGGTGACCTTCAGAAACAGATTCGGAGGTAAATAGATATGGCATTTGTTGTTATTAGTGGTTATTCTTAAAGCGCGCAAAGATAATGAGGTTTCACTATTTACCATATTCTTCATCAGTCTGCTAAAAAAAGGAATACTGCGGGCGCTTTTTCTAAGATTACAGGATTCTTTTTCCATTGATTGACCGGCTTGCAAACAATCATTTCCGATGCAGACGTGAGATTTGCAGCAACACACAGTTGAGTGTTGGATTTTAATGACTTTAGAAAATGACTCAGAACAGCATTATTTCTATAGGGTGTCTCAATAAAAATCTGTGTTTGTTTTTTTTCTTTTGATTCAAATTCCAGAGTCTTTATAGCCCTCATAGCATCATTTGCTTCTACCGGGAGGTATCCATGAAAAGCAAAGCACTGACCATTCAAACCTGAAGCCATCAATGCCAATAGTATGGATGAAGGCCCAACCAGAGGTACAACCTGAATATCATGCTGATGTGCAAACGCTGCAGCTAGTGCCCCTGGATCTGCTATTCCGGGGCAACCTGATTCACTTAATACCCCAACACTCTGGCCTTCAAATAACGGGCTCATCAATTGTGACAACTGTTCGAAGGCTGTGTCTTTATCAAGTAATTCAAATTGTACGGACTCAATACTATGATGCACCTTAAGGCTGCTAACAAATCTTCTGGCTGTACGAATATTTTCGCAAAGAAAATAAGTAAGGTTTTGTATTGAATTTTTTACAGAAGCAGGAATTACCTCCACCTGAGTATCATCGGCAAGAATAGTTGGAATGAGAAATAGTTTGCCTTTCATACTTATGAATGAAGCACTCCTTCACGATCCAGTTCTTTTATAAAAATAAGATTTGCCTCATGAATAGAGTCAGGTACAAAAACAAAGCGCTTGTCATAGAGCTGAGACCCGATGTAATAACTTAACCAATATTCATTATTCAAATGAAATACAGTATCGTCAACACGCTCAACCAATGCTGCACTGTGAGGGGGAACAGTTTGGAGAAAATGGCGAAGAGTGGAGGTCCTCTGCTGAGCACCATTTTTTTCACCGTAACCGGTACTTGCTACGAGTGTATTTTCAAGTGGCACGTCATCATTATTGATAACATACACTTTCCATTCATCCAACAGGAGATTATTCTTTTCCCGGGCAACGGCCAAAGTTACATTCGTTACAACAGGTAGTTCAATATCTTTAATCATGGATCACCTTTTCAGCAGTTCATTTTTCTACTGATTGCGTCTGTGCAATCATTCCAAACAACATAAAAATATTTTTTTCCAGAATTTTCTTTACTTCACTCAGGTTTTGCTTTTGCTTCAATTCAATTTCCATCGATGTAACAGCTTTATCATTAATGCCACAGGGAACGATGTAGTTAAAATAGCTCAAATCAGTGTTGACATTAAACGCCAGCCCATGCAACGTTACCCAACGACTTGTTTTTACACCCAATGCGCAAATTTTTCTTGCCTTTTCGTTATGAATGTCGATCCACACTCCTGTCAATCCATCAATTCTTCCTGACTCTACTGAGAATTCTTTTAATGTTTTAATCACCGACTCTTCCAGCATGCGCATGTAAAGATGAATATCTGTGAAAAAATTCTCCATATCAATTATCGGATAAACCACTATTTGACCAGGTCCATGATATGTGATATCGCCACCCCGATTGATGGCGTAGTAACTTGCATTGAGCAATTCAAGGTTTTCTTTTTTAACTAAAAGATTTTTTTCATCACCGCTTTTTCCAAGTGTGAAAACATGCGGGTGTTCACAAAAAATTAAATAATTTTTTGTGGGAAGCTGCTTATTTTCGGGAAGACTTCTGTTTTCTGTCTTTATGGCAATGGTTTCCGTAAACAGTCGTGTTTGAAAATTCAAAGCCTGCAGGTAGTCGATCTGGCCGAGGTCTATGACTTCCGTTTTATGATTTTGAATATAATTCACAATCGTCTGTTTAATTTTTAATAATTGTCAGGGAAACAGGCACAACAATTTTTTTACCACACCTGGTTCCAGCAGAGATTTGTGATCAAAGGTAGCCCATGACTGATAAAATTAAAACCGGAATGAAAGGTGAAGATCTCGCTGCGACTTTTCTGACTGAAAAGGGATTTACTGTGCTGGAGCGAAATTACCGATACAAGAAATCTGAAATCGATTTAATCGTATGTAGAAACAATTGGTTGGTTTTTGTCGAGGTGAAAACAAGGTCGTCTACAGCGTTTGGTTATCCTGAAGAATTTGTTGACAACAACAAAAAGTTAAAAATCTTTGAAGGCGCGGTAGAATACATGTATATAAAAAACTGGCAGGGAAATGTGCGTTATGATATTGTAGCGGTCAACATTCTTGGTGACGAGTACCAGATCGCTCATATAGAAGACGCCTTCTATTAATCTCAAAAAATTGGGCTCATCCCCCTTTATTTGAAGTATAAATTTCTTTGCCCTTTTCATCCCATTCTTTTCGCACAAATGGTTTCATATCTTTTTCGAACGGTTCTTTAGGATAGGCAATGATTTTTTTACGTTTTCCGTTCTGATAATTCTCCGTCCAGTCCCCAACTTTCTCTCCCCAACGATATTCACCGGTAACAGCGATCATACCATTCTCATGAAAGAAATAATAGAACCCTTCCCGTTCATCAATCTCAACAGGAATCATCTCTTTTACCTTTTTATGCTCAACAGCATCGTAGTAGGTCACGATTGATTCTTTCGGCCATCCTTTAAAATATTTATCCTTGTCATCAAGGATGTCATTGCGATCATACTTCATCCAGCGTCCATGCTTAGCGCCTTTGTAAAAAATGCCTTCTTCTATAACAACCTGGCCCACCATCTTTTTATAAGGACCGTGAAGGAGCACGCCTTTCTTTATGTCAAACCTTGCAGTTCTGATAACTTCTGCCCGCTTGAAATCATAATAATAAATGTCCCTTACGAAGTCAGTTGGTTTATCTGGAGTTTTTAAAATATAAAAAAGTTCGATGGTAACTTTATCCCCAAAGCCTTTTCGGGTATACGCTTTTCGGGTTCTGATTCCGTAATATGTTTTCTTCTTTGGTTTTTTCTTCTTGGACACAATCGGCTCAGAAGTTTTCTCATCAAGCTCAAGAAGTTTGAAGGGTTTATCAGTCTCGAATGTATACTGCCCCTCTTGGCCAAACACTTCCTTTTTTCTTTCCTGGCCATACACCAGCGGACCAATAAGAAGTAAAATGATGAGAATTGGAGCCCTTTGCATAATGTTAATAAAAACGAAATTATAGAAAGTTTATTTTATCTGAAACTGGAGAACCGTCCCCATGATCTCTACTATAACTTAGATAATATAGGGAAACTAGTTGGCAACTGACAAGCAGCAGTTGACAAAGTTAGCAGCTCTAGTGAGATGAGTAATCTTTTAATAATTGATTACACCTTGCCAACTTTTTCACTGCTTATTCTCAACTAGTTCTCCTGGTTTCAAAAAAGGACTACGATGCTAGTTCCACACTTCTTTTAATAAAATTTGTAAGATCAGCGCCAGTCAACATACCCTGTGACAACAGTGCTAAATCATACGCTTGCTTTGCCAACTGAGCTTGTTGCTCCTCAGTTTCAGCGTTTACAACGCGTTGCGCCATTTTGTGATTGCTGTTAATCGATACAGAATATTGATCAGGCATGGAACCCATGAAGCTGTACATACCACCACCGCCTGTTTTAGCCATGTCCTTCATTCTCCGTGCCCATTCACTCATTGTAACGGTGACTGGCAGATGATCAGGAGCCAATGAATCAATGACAACGGTCATACTTGCGTTATTGATTGCTTTTTCAAAGATACCTTTCAACTTCGCCTGATCGTCTTCGCTTAGAACACTTTCGACCTTTTCATCTTTTACGATAAGCTTATCAATGGTATCACTGTCTACGCGACGGAACTGAGTCTTCTCAAGTTTTTGTTCCAATGTATTAATAAAGTGACTGTCAAGAACTCCATCGAGAATTAATACATCATACGACTTTTGGTTTGCGGTTTCAATGAAACTATGTTGCTTATTGGCATCGCTTGTGTACAGATAGATAACGTTTCCTTCTTTATCTGTTTGAAGATCTTTTGTGATAGCAGCGTATTCATCGAATGAGAAATATTTCTTCTGCGTATTTTTCAATAGAGCATAATCTTTCGCACGATCATAGAATTTTTCATCGCTTACCATTCCGTATTTTACGAAGATGTTAATGTCATCCCACTTTTTTTCGAAGTCAGGACGGTCCTTCTTAAACATATCGCCAAGCTTGTCTGCAACTTTCTTTGAAATATGCTGACTGATCTTTTTTACATTGGAATCACTTTGCAGGTAACTGCGGGACACATTCAATGGAATATCCGGCGAATCAAGAATGCCATGAAGCAACATTAGGAAATCGGGTACTACGTCCTTCACCTCGTCGGTAATGAACACTTGGCGACTATAAAGCTGGATTTTATTTTTATTCATTTCAAAATCATTCTTCACTTTTGGAAAGTAAAGAACGCCCGTAAGATTGAATGGGTAATCCACATTCAAATGGATCCAGAACAAGGGAGCTTCAGCAAATGGATAAAGCTCTTTATAGAATTTCAGATAATCTTCATCCATTAATTCCTTTGGAGACCTTGTCCACAGCGGAGTTGGATTGTTGATTATCTTATCCGTTGTAATTGATTTGTATTTTGATTTGCCATCTGCATCAACACCATCTTCAACTTGTTCTTCTTTCGTTCCGAACTTTATTTCCACAGGAAGAAACTTGCAATATTTTTCAAGAATTCCTTTTAACCGGAATTCATCAAGAAACTCTTCTCCTTCTTCATTTATGTGAAGAATAATATCGCTTCCGCGTTCTTCTTTCGCTAATGAGGTCAATTCAAAGGCAGTTGATCCATCGCATTCCCAGCGCGCACCTTCTTCTGCGCTAACTTTATACGAACGCGAATGAATTACAACGCGATCAGAAACCATGAAAGCGGAATAGAATCCTAAGCCAAACTTTCCAATGATGTCCTTTGCATCACCTTTATCTTTAAATTTTTCAACAAACTCAGTTGCCCCGGAGAACGCGATCTGATTGATATATTTTTTTATTTCTTCGCCAGTCATACCAAGTCCATGGTCGCTGACAGTAATAGTTTTGTTCGCTTTATCGAAGCTTACTTCAATTTTCAGATCACCTAATTCGCCTGTAAATTCTCCCATTGAAGCAAGCTTTTTGAGCTTTTGCGTTGCATCGACCGCATTGCTCACTAGCTCACGAAGAAAGATTTCGTGGTCGGAGTAGAGAAATTTCTTGATGATCGGGAATATGTTCTCGGTATTGATTGAGATCGTGCCTTTTTCCATTGTTTCTGCCATAGTGTATGTTTTTAAATAAATAAGCCTTGAAGACCAAGACCTACAGGGCTTTCGCCTGATGTAGCCCTTAGACTGAACTGGAGGTTCAATGATTGTTCCAAAGAATGAGATGTGTCAGGTTGGCAGTATGTTATTTACTAAGCGACCCGCATTCGACAATTTTTACAGCGAATAGGTATCTATGGGAAGCATGTGTTTTAAAATTATTGAGCTTATAATTTTACTCGGGAGAGCAGTGTGTGATTAGGTGTCAACGTGAATACGTTAACACCTGATCACATGAGAGTTTATTCTTTATGGACTACAATAGCCTTAGGCTCTTTAGGCTCGTCATTACCAGCTATTTCCAAGCTCTTTTCTTTATCAGCTTTTCCCAGGTCAATTTCTTCTCCATCTTTATTAAGGAAATGAAATTCAACAATTCCGAGAGAGGTATCTTTTACAAGATTCACCCATCGTTTGTATTTGAAAAACCACTTTACTCTTTTAGAGAAAAGTCCTTTCGTATAGTATGCATACAGGAAAGGATGGAGCGCAAGCACAAGGCTTGACTCATTTTGTTTTTCAAAAAGATGCTGAATATGACCTTCGATCTGATCTGTGATGAGAATACTTGCAGTAATACTTCCAGTGCCGTTACAGGTTGGACAAACTTCTTTGGTAGCGATATTCATCTGCGGGCGAACTCGCTCGCGGGTGATTTGCATCAAACCAAATTTTGAGAGAGGAAGAACAGTATGCTTTGCTCGATCCTGTTCCATCTCATCCATCATCGTTTTGAAGATGAGCTTCTTGTTATCGGCACTGCGCATATCAATAAAATCCACTACAATGATTCCACCCATGTCACGCAGACGAAGCTGGCGTGCTACTTCTTTGGCGGCTTCAACATTTACAGAAAGCGCGGTTGTTTCCTGGTTCTCTTCGCGGTTGGATTTATTTCCGCTATTCACATCTACAACATGCAATGCTTCAGTGTGTTCAATGATCAGATAACCACCCGCTTTTAAACTTACGGTTTGACCGAATGCTGACTTGATCAGCTTTTCAACCCCATAGTGTTCAAAGATTTTTGCTTTTCCTGTATAGAGTTTTACAATTTTCTCTTTGTCGGGAGCATTGGTATGGATATATGTTTTTATTTCCTCAAAAATCTTCTTGTCGTCAACCTGAATATTATCAAATGATTCGTTGAGCAGATCACGAAGGATGGAAGATGTCTTGCTAAGCTCGCCTATAATTTTATCGCGTGGATTAGCAGTGACAAGACGGGCAGCGCCTTCTTCCCATGTCTTCACAAGATTGCGAAGATCTTTATCAAGTTCGGCAACTTCTTTGCCTTCGGCCACGGTACGCACAATGACGCCGAAGCCTTCTGGCTTGATAGATTGGATGAGACGCTGTAGACGTTTACGCTCCTCACTGCTGCTGATACGTTTTGACACGTTCACAGAGTTGGAGAATGGCACCATGACCAGGTATCTCCCGGCAATGGATAACTCCGAAGAAAGTCGCGGACCTTTTGTTGAGATCGGCTCTTTTACAACCTGAACAGGAATGAACTGGTTTTTAGAGAGCTGTTGGCCGATTTTTCCATGCTTGTCAATATCTCTTTCAGCCTGGAATTTGTCGAGACGACCACCTGTGATCTTTTTTGCGCGGACCAGCTTTGTGAATTTCTGAAGGGAACCAAACTGTGGACCCAGGTCCAGGTAATGAAGGAATGCATCCTTTTCATACCCGATATCGATGAAGGCGGCATTTAAGCCCTGGACAACTTTTTTGACGTTGCCCAGATAAATGTCTCCTACAGCGAATTTTCCTCCACCATTATCTTCATGAAATTCAACCAGCGTTTTGTCGCGCAACAGGGCGATGCGGCATCCTTCTGGAGTAGCGCTTATGATTAGTTCGTTACTCACGGTTAATCAGGATGGCTTACTTTTTCTTATGACGATTTTTTCTCAAACGTTTTTTGCGTTTGTGAGTCGCCATTTTATGTGCTTTTCTTTTCTTACCGCTTGGCATAGTGCTTTTGTGTTTTGTTCCCGCGCAAGCACGGGACTGTTAAAAAATTATTTAAGTTCCTGCAGATACGAATCAACAGTGGACTGCACTGAAGGATCCGAATCCATTTTCTTTACCTTTTCAAACTGCTGACGCGCTTTATCTTTTTGGCCCAGGTTCAGATAAGCAACACCGAGGAGCAGTTGTCCCTGAATGTGTTTTTCATTTACCATCGCAAGCTTCTCCAGGTATTGAGGAGCTTTGTCATACTGTCCTGATTGAATGGACAGCATTCCCATATTGAAGAGTGCTAATTCATTGTTTGGATCATCGGCGAGAACTTCTCTCAGCATTGCAATTCCTTTCATGGGAGTTGAAATAAGATATGTCATCGCTATTTTAGTTTTTACCTCAAGGTCCTTCGGATTCTTTTCAAGGAATGTACCGAATAGCTCCTGGGTTTTACCTGCCAAAGCCTTTTGTTTATCTGGATTGATAGCAAAAGTGTAAGCCTCGTAATACGCGTTGCCTGTTTTTAGCAGGCTTTCATCAGTTTTAAAGAACGTCATTGCTCTGTTGGCAAACCACGCTGCGCTGTCAAAGAGACCCGCTTGGTTATAAAGGCTTACCAAAGAGTCGGCAAAGATAGCATTTTTTTCTTCAGACAAACCTGATAAGTAGCGGGCTCTCAACCGGTTAATGTTGTTGCGGATGGCAACGGGAGTGGACCCATGCGGTCCTGCGGCCTTAATGCGCAAGGAACTTTCTTCCATTCCGGTTTGAAGTTGACTGTCATTCTCTACCACTGCCTTTGGAAGGAAGAAGAGTGCGACGATTAATATGACGCCAACAGCTAATAAAATGATGCGGTTCTTGAGCATAGATTAGAAAGGCATTAGGCACTGGGTCTGCTTCGTAAGCCGAGTCTCCCAATACCCGATGCCTTCTTAATTTATTTTTCAGCGAGTTGTTTTACCTTGTCGCTGTTCTTTATTTTATTAATAAAGACTTTTGCAGGCTTGAAACTTGGGATAAAATGCTCCTCAATAACAATAGCAGTGTTGCGCGAAATATTGCGTGCAATTTTCTTTTTTCGTTTTTTATTGATGAAGCTTCCAAAGCCACGGACATAAATATTATGTCCGCCCGACATGGAATTTTTTACGATAGAAAAGAAAGCTTCAACAGATGCGGCAACATCCGCTTTGTCGATGCCAGTCTTTTCTGCAATTTGATTTATAACGTCTGCTTTCGTCACGGTGCTGGGTGTTATTGCTTGCTTTTAGGGACGGCAAAATTAATTTTCGCAGCCAGAATTAAAAACAATATTCAAAAATTCTAAGTATCAAGGAAATGAAGGAAGGAGATTTCTCAAAAAAAATCGTTGAATGGTACGATGAGTATCATCGAGACCTCCCATGGAGAAACACGCAAGACGCATATAAAATCTGGCTTTCGGAAATTATTTTGCAACAAACGAGGGTTGCGCAGGGCCTTCCATATTTTAAAAAATTTATTCACCAATATCCTGACGTTCAATCGCTCGCCAGAGCAAAAGAGAGGGAAGTTCTCAGATTGTGGCAAGGTTTGGGTTACTACACCCGGGCCCGTAACCTCCATAAATGCGCAAAAGAAGTTTTGGAAAAATACACCGGAAAATTTCCTGATAGCTTCGAAGAATTGAAGAAACTTCCAGGTATTGGTGACTACACTGCGGCAGCAATTGCATCATTTGCTTATGATAAATGCGTTGCTGTTGTTGATGGTAATGTGTATCGCGTATTGTCACGTGTTTTTGGTATTGCAACCAACATCGCTTCTCCCGAAGGCAAGATGATTTTCACAAAAAAAGCCAACGAAGTCATCTCAACTTCTGAACCGGCATTACACAACCAGGCGATGATGGAGTTTGGCGCAATTCACTGTACTCCATTGAATCCATTATGCGAAGAATGTGTCTTTAAAAAAATGTGTATTGCGTATAAAGAAAATCTTCAATGCGTATTGCCGGTGAAAATCAAGAAACAAAAAATTACGCGCCGCTTTTTCTACTATTTCTTAATACGAAATAGTGGAAAAATTCTTATGACAGAGAGAAAACATAAGGGTATTTGGAAGGGATTGTTTGATTTCCCTCTTCATGAAGAAAAGAAGGCAATATCACCTGAAAGTGTTTTGAAAGAATTCTTTCCAAAAATATTGATCCCCGAAAGTTTATTGGAAAAGGTGATTTCAAAAGGCTACAAGCACATACTTTCTCATCAGATTATTCAGGCGAGGTTTTTAGTGATAGATATATCAAGCAAGGAAATCCCACCTTCACTTGCTCATTTCGATGCAAAATGGTTTTCGTTTAAACAGATTGAAAAGCTTCCTAAACCAGTTTTAATCACACGCTATCTCGAAGATCATTCCATTTTATAGGAGTGCTCAAGATTTGGTAATTTTGTAATTGGTTCAACGGATTTTTCTGAATCGTACGATCATAATAATCCTGCAAATCACAGTCAGAATCATTTAAATCACAATATATGGCAGGAGTTAATAAAGTTATTTTAGTGGGGCGCCTCGGTAAAGATCCGGAGGTAAGGAATCTTGAGAACGGTGCAACGGTTGCGAATTTTACAATTGCAACATCAGAGACTTACAAAGACAAAACAACAGGAGATAAAAAAGAAATCACGGAATGGCACAACATTGTATTATGGCGTGGTCTTGCAGATATTTCTGCGAAGTATTTGCATAAAGGTGACATGATCTACATCGAAGGAAAACTAAGAACTCGTTCATGGGAAAAAGATAATGTTACCCGTTATATAACGGAAGTCGTTGGAGACAATATGACAATGCTCAGCACGAAACGTGAAGGCAGCTCAGGTGGAAGTCAGGAAAAAGCTGTAACACCTCAGCATACAGCTTCTGAGGACTTTGGGGGCCCACGATCTGCAAGCGATAGCACTGACGATCTTCCTTTTTAATGTATAATTTACAGATGGATAGAATTTCCTGGGCAATAGGGTTGATAGTAGTGATGGCATCGTGTTCACGCGACTATCAACCTAAGCCTAAAGGATATAACAGGTTAACCCTTCCTGAAGCTTCCTATCGTATTTCTCCGGACACATTGCCGTATCAGTTCGAGTATTCTATTCATGCAAAATTTTTGAAAGACACATCATGGGTGAAATCAGATTACTGGTCTAATTACTGGGTAGAGATTTATTATCCTGAATTACAGTCATCCATTCATCTTACATATGAGAAGATCAATCATGATGAAAAAAAACTGCGTGAATATTTAAAAGATGCGTATGTGCTTACTTCAAAGCATCAGATAAAAGCATATTCGATCGATGAAACAATTGTTCAAACGCCCAGCGGTAAAACAGCGGTGATCGCGGAGCTTGATGGAGAAGTTCCAAGTCAGTTTCAATTTACAATGACTGATTCGGTTCAGAATTTTTTACGTGGTGCATTGTATTTCAATGTGAAAGTCCAGAATGATTCTCTTCAACCGGCGATTGAATATATGAAGAAGGATATGATGAAGCTGATCAATACAGTTGCGTGGAGGAATAAAAGTTCTAAGTTCTGAGTTCTCCGTTCCTAGTTCTGGGTGCTACGGATCTGTTCTGGGCATTAAGTGGATTGCTCCATTTGAATCAGGGTAATCTTTATGCAGTAATAATTCCTTTTGTCGCTGAATTCTTAAATTTAACCGCAACATCAGCACTTAGCACTTCAACACGTAAAACTTGTCTTTCTTCGACTCATCAATAGAATTTTTAAAAGGTGTTGGTCCGCAACGCGCTGTACTGCTGCAAAAAGAACTTAAGATTTTCACGTTCGGAGATCTTCTACAGCATTATCCATTTCGTTACGAAGACCGCACGAAGTTTTATTCAATAAAAGAAATCAATGAAGAAATGCCGTATGTTCAGCTCATTGGCAAGATCACGCGGTTTGAGGTTATTGGTTTAGGTTTTAAAAAGAGACTTGTCGGTCATTTTTCCGATGGAAATGGAGCGATTGAGCTTGTGTGGTTTCAGGGTGTACCCTGGGTAATGCAAAAGATCAAGACGGGAATTGAGTATGTCGTCTTCGGGAAACCGAATCGTTTTGGAAGTAATTTTTCGATCGCACATCCTGAATTGGAACCCGCAAGCATGCGAAACGAAAAAGCTGGATTCCTCCAGCCTGTTTATCCTTTGAGCGAGAAATTACGTGCGCGTAAGATCGACAGTAAAACGATTTCCAAACTTCAGCAAGAGCTGTTAAAAATTTCTCAGACGCATATCAATGAAACACTTCCGGATTATTTATTAAAGAAATTCAGATATCCGGGGAAAAAAGAATCAATCAATAACATTCATTTTCCTTCCGGAATAGAATCATTAAACGCGGCTCAATCACGACTTAAGTTTGAAGAGCTTTTTTATCTCCAGCTTCGGCTGTTGAAAATGAAGTTGTTTCGATATGAAAAGTTTAAAGGCCAATCATTTAATGACACCGCTATTCTCACCGATTTTTATAAAAACCATCTACCTTTCACATTAACGGATGCTCAGAAAAAGGTAATTCGAGAAATTTACAACGACATGAAATCCGGACATCAGATGAATCGTTTGCTGCAGGGTGATGTTGGTAGTGGGAAAACGATTGTCTCATTTATCTGCATGTTGCTTGTCATTGGTGGGGATGCACAGGCTGCGTTAATGGCGCCAACGGAAATACTTTCGCATCAACATTATAACAGCTTAAAAAAATATGCTGACGCAATGGGAATTTCTATTGGACGTTTATCAGGATCAACAAAAAAATCAGAACGAAAGATCCTTCATGAAAAACTTCGCGATGGTTCTCTGAAAATTTTAGTAGGAACTCACGCATTATTAGAGGAGGAGGTTAAATTTTATAAGCTCGGCCTTGCAGTGATAGACGAGCAGCATCGGTTTGGTGTTGCACAGCGTTCAAAGCTATGGCAAAAGAATGCAGGTCTTTATCCGCATGTGCTGGTAATGACGGCCACTCCGATTCCGCGTACACTTGCCATGACGTTATATGGAGATCTTGATATATCAATAATCGATGAATTACCGAAAGGGCGCAAGCCAATCAAAACAACGCATCAATTTGATTCTCATCGGTTGCAAGTAAATGCATTCATTAAAGTACAGGTCGAACTCGGACGACAGGTCTATATTGTTTATCCGCTTATTGATGAATCAGAAAAACTCGATCTGAAGCATGTGATGGATGGATATGAAAGTATATCCCGGTCATTTCCTGAGTACGCGATCAGTATTCTTCATGGACAAATGAAATCCGATGCAAAGGATTTTGAAATGGGACGCTTCCTGAAAAACGAAACAAAAATTATGGTTGCCACAACTGTAATTGAAGTTGGTGTTGATGTTCCCAATGCTTCTGTAATGATCATTGAAAGCGCAGAACGCTTTGGTCTTTCGCAACTTCATCAATTGCGTGGAAGAGTCGGTCGCGGGGCAGAGCAATCGTATTGTATTCTTATTACAAGCTTTAAGATGAGCCCCGAGGCAAAGCTCAGGATGTCAACAATGGTAAAAACAAACAATGGATTTGAGATTGCCGACACTGATCTGAAACTTCGAGGCCCGGGAGACCTGATGGGCACTCAGCAAAGTGGCGTACTGGACTTGCTTATTGCCGACTTGGGCAAAGACGGTGACATTCTTTTGAAGGCACGCGAAAATGCGGCAGAAATACTCGATAAAGATCCAGAATTAAAAGAACCAAAGCATCAGTCTATAAAAAACCACCTTTCTTCTTTAAAGAAGTCAGTGGTTAACTGGGCGAAAATCAGTTGAATCATTCTGTTATCTTTGAAGTTGTTGCTCATCCTGAATGAAAAAACTTTTACTCGCTTTACTTCTTGTTGTTTTAAGTTGGCAGTACGGCACTGCGCAAAGCGGTCATTATTTTATTTCTCATGCCAAACCAGGCAATGATAACATAAGCTACCTGAGCTTTGACATTCAGCAGGACAATAATGGTATTTTATACTTCGCGAACAGATCGGGGGTGCTACAATTTGATGGGCGCACATGGGTGTTGGTACCTGTGGAAGGTGGTGTTTATTCGCTGGCTGTTACAAAAGCTGGCCAGGTGTATGCTTCAGGGCCATCTGGTTTTGGAAGGATAGGCATTGACAAAGAAAATCAACTTAGCTACTTGTCCCTTTCTGATTCCATAGCGAAAGCAAAAAATATTTTTGCTTCTTATTCGCTCGAAAATGTCGTTTATTTTTTGAACGAAGAATCCCTTTTTGAACTGGACGCGAAGACATCCGCCATAAAAAAAACTTTTTCAACAACCCCCGCACAAGGAATTTATACAGGGTTGTTTGAGATCGGTGGCCATCTTTATCTGGACACAGAAAATGAAGGCCTCAAAAAAATTGAGAAAGACGCCACTTCATCTTCGGATATTGCTCCATTGAGCGGTCTTCATCTGGTGTTTAGTAAACCATCGCCTGATGGAAAAACATATCTAATAGCCACCGAAGACAATCGTTTTTTCTTACACACGGTAGGACAGGGAACAAGGGAATTCAAACCGAAAGATTTTCTCTACCTGTCGACCAATGTGGTTGCCAACTGTTCATGGGTCACAACGCGGATGGTTGCCATTGGCACCTTGCGCGGAGGAATTGTATTTGTTGATCCTGCATCGGGTGAAACATTGGAAATACTTAACTATGATGCAGGACTTCCTGACAATGAAGTATTTGCATTGCAAACAGACAAACATCAAGGTGTGTGGGTCGCTCATGACTATGGCTTCACCCGAATAGCACCATTCCTTCCGTTCAGAACGTTCAATCACTATCCCGGGCTCGCAGGAAATTTATTGTGCGTTCAATCGTATGACGACAAAGTGTATGTAGGAACAACATTAGGATTATACTTACTTTCTCAACAAGGAATTTATGAGGATGAAACGTACTCGTATAATACATATTCTCTTTCGCAAGGTTCAAATCCGGTTGTCAGCAGAAGTCAGCCAGAGGCTTTACCAAATGCGGGACGGAAAAAAAATAAGCTTGGACTCCTGGGAAGATTGAAAAGGAAAAATGCTGAAAAAGAAGCAGAAGCAATTCCTGTAGCGGATACTAAACCCGTTCAGAGATCAGCAAGCAAATTCGACAAGGTCAGGATTGAGAAAACAAGGAAAATTTTAAAAGGCGTAGAATATTCTTACAAACGCGTAGAAGGAATTTCAGGTAAAGTGGATCAGCTGCTTGTTGCAGGAGATAAACTATTAAGCGGAGGGGTTGGTGGAGTTTTTGAAATAAATGGAGCTGTTGCCACACCGGTGAGCAGGGAGCCAATGAGGACGATCCTGTATTCAAAAAGCTTGCAACAGATATTAGTAAGCACCTATAACGATGAGATAAAGTCGTTCAAATTCGAAGGTAAGAAGGGCTGGGGCCAAACTGAATTTCCGGATACACTTTCAACGTATGCTGATTACATGTTTGAGGACAACATGCAAGATCTGTGGATATGCGGTCGCGATCATGCGATAAAAGTTGCGATCGAAGAAGGAGAAATTTTAGATGCTGAATCAATTCCTCTTCCTCACAATTCTGTTGATCGTACGGTAGGACTTGCATACGGCCCTGAAGTATATCTGACCCAGAATGGAGAATTCTTCCGATACAATAGTTCAAAAAATAATTTCGTCAAATATGATTCATTGCCTGGACCGAAGAAATACTTCGCTTCCGCGGGATACTTTTGGTATTATGATGGACATCAATGGAAAACACTTGATCCTAAACTTCAGGGGAAGATTAAAACAAAGTGGCTTGCGTTATTTCCGGATATACGATTCATGGCTCCCGTTGAGCAGGGAAGAAGTCTCTGGGTAATCACAGCATCTAATGAATTATATAAATTTTCAAGTGATCAAAGTCAGTCGGCAGCTTTAACGAATCCACTTTTTCTTAAAGAAGTGAGAAGTCAGCAACTAAAATATTCAACGCAGCAGAAATTAACAGTTGATGAGGGAGAGAGCTCATTGACATTTGAATTTATACAGCCAGAGTATGTTAGTTTGCAGGCAGTGGAGTATCGTTATTGGGTTAAGGGTCTTCAACCAGGTTGGTCGGGTTGGTCTACGCTTAATAACGTTATAAATTTTCCATTTCTTCCTCCAGGAAAATACAATGTGTTGATTCAATCCAAAGATCTTTTTGATAAAGTGACGGAGCTTGATTCAATAGATTTCAATGTTGATCCACCGTATTGGAAACGTCCATGGTTTTATGGACTTGAGTTTTTCTTCTTTGGATTTTTAGTGCTTGCTTCAAGAAGACTCACAGCGTCAAATAGAAAGTATAGATATCTAAGTAGCTTTTTATCGGCGCTTACTGTGATCATGCTCATCCAGTTTATCCAGACAGTGGCATCTTCGGGTATTTCGTTTAAAAGCACTCCCGTTGTTGACTTCTTTATTCAGGTATTTATCGCCCTTTTGGTCCTTCCTGTTGAGCAATTTTTACGTCGTCGGGTGATGAATGCTTCGGATGAGTTGAAATAATTAAATTGAGTGAGCAATTGCTACATTCATATAATAATTGAGTCTATGAGGTCATCTACTTTACTTTTCATACTTACTCTGACGTTTTTTTCTTGTCAGGTGGAAAAGAAAGCTGAGCAAAGCAATTCTCCAGGAGACGGTTTCGATGTTTCAAATTCAGACCCAGCTGCCATTGAGCTTGCCGACAGTGTTATGATTGCCGTTGGTGGACGTGAAAACTGGGATAAGACAAGGTTTATTTCCTGGAACTCCGCTGATGAAAGAAATATATTTTGGGATAAACAACTATCACGGGCACGTATTGAAAATTTAAAAAGTAATACGATCTATCTGGTGAACTTGAATATTGGTACGGGCCGTGTTCAAACGAATGGTAAAGAGATTACTGATCCGGATTCACTTCAACGACTGTTGAAAAGTGCCAAGTCTATTTTTGTGAATGATGTGTATTGGTTGGTTCTTCCATTTAAATTAAAAGATTCAGAAGTCACATTGAAATACATGGGTGAAGATACGTTGAAAGGGAATCGATTCAACATACTTCAACTTACTTTTCCTAAATCTGCTAATATTCCTCAAAATAAATATAAGATGTACGTAGATGTAAAAGAGAAAGTAGTGAAGTATTGGTCCTACTATGCGGACATGAATCAAGAGCTTCCAACGTTTACACGTCCATGGGATAATTATCAAAAGCATGGTAATATTCTATTATCGGGAGATCGCTCAGACGGAGATGGCCCCAAAGGAGTTAAAGTTGAAGAAAGTTTGTCAGAGAAATTATTCACTGAATTTTAATAACTATCCTATGTTTTTGAATCTTGAAACAATTCCCCCATTTTATAAGCACTATGTAAAGCTGGTGGAGCAACCGGATGTATTGGTTGCTTTGCGCATTTCCGGATATCGGACAATGGAATTAATTCATTTTATTCCGGAAGAGAAACAGGATTTTCGCTATGCTGATGGTAAATGGTCAATACGAGAAGTGCTATGTCACATGCTGGATGCTGAACGGATTTTTGCATATCGTGCACTTCGTTTTGCACGAAATGATAAAACCGATCTTCCTGGATTCGATGAAGTTGAGTATGCGAATAACCTGAATGCAACCAGCAGAAGTCTCAGGAAGATAGGTGATGAGATGCAGCATCTTCGCAATGCTACTGTCGATTTATTCGAAAGCTTTAGTGCCGAAATGATGACTAGAAAAGGAACGGCAAACAAAAATGAACTTTCAGTTGTAGCGATGGGTAATGTCATTGCCGGTCATGAAACACATCACTGCAAAATCCTGCAAGAGCGCTACCTTAGTATCGGATGAAGGTAAAGTATTGTTACTTGCTGCTGGTCGGGCTGGCGTTTAGCGCCTGTTCTTCTCCCCGTTACGTAACGGAATCATTACAAAAGACCGAGAAGGACCTTCAGGACCATATAGGTTTTGTACTTTATGACCCGGTAAAGAAAACGACAATATGCGATTATCAGGGGGATAAATTTTTTACCCCTGCGTCAAATACAAAGATTTTTACGTTTTATGCTTCTCTTAAATTGTTGGGAGATTCCTTGCCCGCTTTACGGTACATACAGCGGAATGATTCATTGATTTTTTGGGGAACAGGAGCCCCTGGCTTTCTTTATGAAAACACCCCGAAGGATGATCGTGTTTATACTTTCTTAAAAGATTATCCTGGAAAATTATTCTTCTCTTCTTCCAATTTTCAGACAGAACATTTTGGATCAGGATGGACCTGGGATGATTACAATGATTACTACCAGGTGGAGCGATCATCATTCCCAATGTATGGCAATTACTCGCGTGTGAAGAAAGGTTATAAAAGCTTTACGGCATATCCTGATGTGTTTACCTATTCAATAAATCCCCCCTCAACAAAAGAAAAATCTCAGCTACGACGAGAAGTAAGTTCAAATGATCTTGGTTTTATCCCCGGGAGAGTTGATCGGCCCAGAGAGTGGGTAATTCCATTTCACTACAGTGATGCATTACTGGTGAAGATCTTAACGGACACATTAAAGAGAGAGGTAAGATTAATCTCAATGAATCTTCCGGCAGGAACAACAAATCTTTATTCCTCCGTAAAAGTTGATAGTATTTATAAAGTAATGATGCAGGAAAGCGATAATTTTATTGCTGAACAATTATTGCTAATGTGTGCCAACGTTGTGAGCGACACATTAAAACCAGAGATAGCAATTCAATATATGAAGAAGAATCTGTTGGCCGACTTACCTGATTCGCCAACATGGGTGGATGGGTCCGGATTATCGCGTTATAATTTGTTTACACCGAGGTCTGTTATAAAGTTGTGGGAAAAGATTTATGAGATAGTTCCGCGTGAAAGATTGTTTGAGATCCTAGCGATTGGAGGACAGAGAGGCACGATCAGGAACTATTATAAGGCGGAAAGGCCATTTATTTTTGGCAAAACGGGCACATTAAGCAATAATCACACGCTTAGCGGGTATGTGACCACGAAGCGGGGACAAACATTCATCTTTAGCTGGATGAATAATAACTTTACGGCTCCAACCAGCGAAGTGCGAAAACGGATGGAGGAACTTCTGAAAACGATCTATGAGAAAAATTAGCAGTGTCACTGTTTTTTTATTGATAACTGGTTCTGTTCTGGCGCAGAACACAGATATGCTTGATATTCGGATCGGTCAAATGATATTGATAGGACTTCCAAAGGCAGAAGTGGATCAAACGGTGTTGAATGAAATAAAAGCTGGAAGAGTTGGATCTATTTTGATCTTCGAAAAAAATATTCCAAAGAGTACTTCCTCCTTTACTGCATTAAAGAAAGTTATCTGGACCTATCAAAAAGCAGCGTCGATACCCCTGATCGTTTCTATTGATCAGGAAGGTGGAAAAGTAAATCGTCTGAAAGAAAAATATGGATTCGCGCGTTCCATTACTGCCCAAGAGATGGGTAAAGGAAAGACATTGGATTCTGTTAGATTTTATTCTGAAGCCACTGCCGCTACACTTGCAGGCCTTGGTATCAATGTAAACTTTGCTCCAGTGGTAGATGTTGCTGTAAATCCAAACAATACGGTGATCGTAAAAAATGGGAGATCATTTTCATCTAATCCTGATTCAGTAGCTTTTTTCGCAGCTGAATTTATGAAGCCTCACAGAAAATTTGGTGTGGCTACTGTATTAAAACATTTTCCGGGGCATGGAAGCTCATTGGAGGATACGCATCTCGGCATGGCAGATGTATCAAAGACGTGGACACCTTCGGAGCTAATTCCATATCAACGATTATTGGCAACTGGAAATGTTGATGCTGTGATGAGCGCACACATTGTAAATAAACAACTCGATCCAAAAGGTTATCCTGGCACACTTTCAAAAAGAATGATCGATAGTCTTTTACGCAAACAATTTCATTTTGAAGGGGTTGTCTTCTCAGATGACATGCAAATGCAGGCAATTACAAAAGAGTACGGACTGGAGGAAGCGATCAAGCTTGCCATAAATGCGGGAATAGATATTTTATGTTTTTCAAATAATATTCAGGGAAGCGAAGAACGCACAATAACAAAAGTTCATGCGATTATCCGTCAATTGGTGATCAGCGGACAAATAAGCCAGGACCGTATTGGTGAGTCGTTTGATCGAATTATAAAATTAAAAACCCGCCTTGGGGCCAATCCTGAAGAATATTTGCAAAGAGAATTAGCAACAATGCGCTCAGAGTTGGATGCTTTGAAACAACAACAACCCCAAAAACCAGTTGTTAAAGAAGTAAAGCCAGACACCGTTACTATTGTCACAGATCCCGAAGAATCCAATACAAAAAGGAAAAGAAAAAAACATTAGCCTATAAAATGAATGCAGATGAAGAATTAAAAACTCTCAAGCAAGGGATGCTTAAGAGAGTAAGAAGACAAGCAGTATTTTTGGCTGTGGCAGCTGTCGTTACATTGATATCTGGGGTTTTTGGATTCACACAAAATATAGAATCTAAGAAGCAAAGATACGTGGCTGTGTCCAATCAAGAGCAAATCGTAGATCTCCAGCAGCAATTATCAAACTGTCAAAAGAGCCGATAGATTAAAATCATCTTCAATGAGCCAGTCTTTCAGAATCATTCCATCAAAAAATTCTGAAGTCCCAATTTTAATAAGTGTTCCTCATTGCGGCGTTGCCTTTCCTGATGAACTTATTGAACAATACAAACCTGAGCTTGCACTTGCACCGGATGACACCGATTGGTTTGTAGATACACTATATGATTTTGCTGCCGGAATGGGCATTACAATGATTGCGGCGCATTACAGCAGATGGGTAATTGATCTTAACCGCGATCCTACAAGCAAGCCATTGTATGCGGATGGAAGAATTATCACCGAGCTTTGTCCTACAACAACATTTATTGGTGAACCGCTTTACATGGACGAAAGAAAGACAGTTCAGCAAGAGGAAATTATAAGAAGAGTCAGATTGTACTACGAGCCCTATCATAATAAACTAAGCGAACTTCTTTTTCAATTAAAGTCGAAGTTTGGTAAAGTGTTACTTTGGGATTGTCA
>Ga0123336_10000224_pt1 | contig 59074 bp, 51 predicted proteins | sample SSSSmetaG_FD_96466 | JGI IMG/M metagenome (GOLD analysis project Ga0123336, IMG submission 96466) | Glacier valley bacterial and archeal communities from Borup Fiord, Nunavut, Canada, to study Microbial Dark Matter (Phase II) - ​SSSS metaG | ecosystem: Environmental > Aquatic > Freshwater > Ice...
ACATGAATATACAATGGGATGAGGCGGGAGTTATGGTGCCTATAAAAGTCAGTTAACAGCATCATATTATATTTTTTTGTAAAAATTAAGATCCGGAAATTTTCCCGGATCTTTTTTGTGGATATGATCCCAGGCACACGTTTCTTACCTATATCTCATCAAAAATAGTTGACCTTTAATAGCATATTTGTTGCTACCGCTCGAAATTAAAATAGCTCGATTTCTGCTACTTGCAAACTATTTCATTAGATTGCTTCCTAATGGAAAACTAATTTAAAAGCCGTAACACGTTTTTTACCGTTGCTGCTTTATTAAATTATTCTGCATTGATTCATTAACCAAAACTAACAGTATGAAGAAGTATATTCCTCAGCGGTTCCGGCATCGGAAATCAGCGTGTTTATTTTTGCTGGCACAGGCGCTGGTAATAATTACCATGGCACAGGTAAAAGTAAGTGGTAAGGTTACAGGTCCGGATGGAGATGCTTTGCCGGGGATCACCGTAGCGATACGCAATACCAATCTTGGCACTTCTTCCGATGCTAATGGCAACTATGTTTTTTCTTTGCAAATTAAGCCAGGCAGCTACCAGCTTATTTTTTCAGGCATAGGTTTTAAGAGTTATGAATCGGCGTTGAAGATAAGCGCCAGTTCAAATTATACTGTCAATGCTGCCATGGTTTCGGATGCGTTGGGTCTTGATGAAGTGATTGTTACAGGCACATCTCAGGGGACAACCAGGAGACAGTTGGGTAGCTATGTGAGTACAGTAAAAGCTGATCAGCTCACCAAAGGCGCTACCAGCAACGTGCTGGCGGCACTGCAGGGTAAAACGGCCGGTGCCCAGATCATCCAGAATTCCGGTGATCCTGCCGGCGGAATTTCAGTGAGGCTTCGTGGCATCAGCTCTATCAATAGTTCCTCCGAACCTTTGTATATTGTTGATGGTGTGATTGTGAACAACGCTACAACCCGGGTTACCAATACTTCCGGTAACTATGACGGTACCAGCTTTGTAGGAAACATAGGTCAGAACAGGCTGGCCGATATCAATCCTGCCGATATTGAAAGGATAGAAGTGTTGAATGGCGCCGCCGCGGCAGCCATTTACGGATCACGTGCAAATGCGGGTGTAGTACAGATCTTTACAAAAAAAGGTGTTAGCGGTGCGCCGGTGGTAAGCTTTTCTACCAGTATCATGGCAAATGACCTTAGAAAAAAAGTGGGTGTTAACAATGCGCCCATAAAATTCGGCGGTTCACCGGATGTGTTCACCCAGGATATCATATCACTCTCGGGATCTCCGGCGGCATTGCTAACTACTACTACCCCTGTTCAGCGCTATAATTACCAGGATTATATTTTTCATACCGGGCTGGGGACTGATAACAACGCTTCGGTAAGCGGTGGTAACGATAAAACAAAATATTATATTTCCGGCTCTTACTTTTTTAACCAGGGCATAGTTAAGAATACCGATGCCAGACGATTCAGCTTCCGCAGTAATATTGACCAGGTGATCAATGATAAACTAAGCTTTACCATGGGCTTGAATTATATCAACAGCGCGGCTAATGAAAAGCCGGATGGTAATTCTTTTTTCTCTCCGCTTAACGCTGTTAATATCCTTGGAAACTTTCATGATATCCGGACACGGGATGCTTTAGGAAACATCAAAGCCGTTGGTGAGCGCCAGCGTATCAACCCCGTTTCAGTAATTGAAGACATCAGGCAAAGAGAAGAAACAAACCGCCTTATAGCAAACGCGGCTTTAAAATGGAAGCCAATAAAAAACCTGACCATCGATTACACTTTAGGCATTGACAACTATTCCCAGAATGGCAGGACGTATATTCCTCCTTTTGCTTATCCTGCCAATACCGCTTTTTATGGTGGTGGTATCGCATTGGATCCAACACAGAATGGTTATGCGAGCACCGCAACCAGTACCTACTTCCAGATAAACCATGAAATCAACGCGACTTACCAGGCCAGTATTTCTAACAATATCGCTTCTACAACACAGGTCGGCTATTCGCTCCAATATGAAAAAAGCAGTTACATGCTTTTGCAGGGCCGCGGACTGGCGCCATTTATTCAAACAGTTAATGCTGCAAGTACGAGGCTCGATCCTGCGGATGCCAGAGGAGAGTTATCTATTTCCGGAGCTTATGTTCAGCAGAACTTTAAATATAAAAATCAATTTTTTGTTACCGGCGCTGTGAGAGTGGATGGGTCTTCCGTATTTGGTAAGGATCAGCGTAACCAGGTATATATCAAGGGCAGTGGAAGTTATGTATTATCAGGTACTGATTTCTGGAAGAATTCGGGCGTTGCTAAATGGTGGGATCTTTTAAAACTGAGAGTAGCTTATGGTGAATCCGGTAACCTGACAGGTATCGGTCCGTACGACCGTTTTAACAGCTATACTTCTAATAGCTTTATTGGAAAAACTTCTTTCTTTTCTTCGGCTACGCTTGCTAATACAAATGTAAAACCCGAACGCCAGCGTGAATTGGAATTCGGCACAGACCTGTCGTTCTTTAACAGCCGGGTAGGGGTTCAGTTTAATTATTATATCAAAAACGTAAATGACCTTTTACTTCCAAGGGTCATCGCGCCAACAACAGGGTTTTCAAACCTGCTTGATAATTTCGGATCGCTTGAAAACAAGGGCTTTGAAATTGTATTAAACCTTGTCCCGGCAAAGAGTAAAGATTTTAGATGGGAGCTGACAGGCATCTATAACCACAATCGTAACAAAGCGTTGCACATCGGACAGGCATTGACGTTACTAAGCACTAACGCGGGTGCACCCGTCGCGCTCCTCGAAGGACAACCGATAGGTGTTTTTTACGGCACCTTCTATGCAAGGGATCCAAATGGTAACCAGATAAAAACAGCCGCAGGTATACCTTTAACAGAACGCGGTACGCAGGGGAGCACTAAAAATCCTCTTGACCCGTTATCATATACCGCGCTGCGTGATGCAGCCGGGCTTCCGCTGGCATCGGGTACTGTGCTGAGAAAAGTTTTGGGCAATCCAAATCCTGATTATACCGCCAGCCTGGTAAATGATTTTACTTATAAAAGAGTTAACCTTCACGTTCAGATAGATGCCGTTCAGGGTGTTGACGTATGGAATGCCGACTGGCGCACAAGGCAGGGTGTGGGCAACGGTAAAATAGCTGAACAGGAAGACAAAGGGGAAGTGCCACGCGGATTTGTGTCGGGTAATTATAACATAGAAGAATGGAGGATAGATGACGGCTCTTTTGTAAAACTGCGCGAGGTTTCATTGGGATATACTTTTGGAAAAATAAAAAATCTCTTTAGCTCGCTCACTGTTTCTTTAAGCGGACGGAATCTTGTTTCCCATGATAAGTATAAGGGTTATGATCCTGAAGTAAACGCTACCGGTCAAAGCACTGTTTTACGCGGCATCGATTTCGGATCAGTACCAATACCAAGAACATTCGCCTTTGGCATCCAGGCTAAATTCTAACTATAAATCTTTAAGAATATGTCATCATATCTTTCAAAATATCTTTTACTATTTATCATCACCGTAGTAGTGATAACAACCAGCTCCTGCAAAAAAGAATACCTTGATCCATCAAAAGCACTTGAAGAACAGGTGTACACAAGCACCGCGGGTATCACCGGCGTAAGCGTTGGACTGCAAAGGATATATACCCTGGGCAGGGCGAGCTCCCTGTACAATATTGTAAGTACCAACGGACTTGTTACGCATGAGGTTTTTTTGCTGAACCAGGGTAACCTTCCTGAAGCGCAATTGAGTGCGGGTGGAAACGTTGTTGATGGTACCAACACCATCCTGGCGGGTCTCTGGACAAGCAGTAATAAAATTTTATACGATGCTAACAAGGTATTGCAGGCTACATCTATTGTTTCCGATAAAGGATATGTAAGCGGGTTAATTGGTTACACTACCATTTTTAAAGCGCTTTCTTTAGGCGCTATGGCTATGTTCTGGGAAAAGGTGCCGGCAGGTAACGGATCAAATGTTGGTTTCATTACAAGTACAGAAGGTTTTAATAAAGCAACCGCATCAATAGACAGTGCGCTGGGTATTATCGCGACTACCCCCGTAAGCGCTGCTTTTATTTCAAACGTGCCGGCTGGGGTAGACATCGTTAATACATTGCAGGCGCTTAAAGCCCGCTATTCGTTATATATAAATAACTATACACAGGCACTGGCGGCAGCCAACTCAGTAGACCTTACCAGGAAGTCAATTTTTAATTTTGAAGCGGCTAATCCCAATCCCATTTATGATGGCGCGGGATCTAACTTTAATGTGTACCAGCCAACAGATTCCACCATGGGCCTGCCTTCGGGGCTGAGACCTGACCTGGCGGATAAACGTGTTCCGTTTTATATGACGCTAAGCGGTTCACCTGCTGCGCGATTTTTAATGAAAGGGTTCAGCTCGGGCAGTACCGTCGCTATCCCTTTATACCTGCCGGGCGAAATAACGTTGATCAAAGCGGAAGCTTATGTTCGCCAGGCAACTCCTGACCTGAACAATGCGACCATTGAACTTAATAAAATTGTTACAAAAAAACCTGGCGCGGATCCCTTTGGCGTTGGTGCTGACCTGCCTGCGATCAGTGGGGTACTTACCGCCGCGCAGTTGCTTGACCAGATATACCTTAACCGTTGTGTTGAATTATATATGTCGGGTTTGAAGCTCCAGGACATGCGTCGCTTCGCCCGTCCTCTTACTGAAAGAACGCGTAACCTGATGCCTTATCCTTTCAGGGAAAGAGATAACAATCCCAATACACCAACGGATCCTGTGTTTTAATATTTTAAAGAGAGGCGTATCATCAAACTACAAACGCGCTTATCGCATCGTAAACAAAAATCAATTCTTCGGCGGTAATACAATACGGCGGCATCAAATAAACGGTATTGCCAAGCGGGCGCATGTAGATGCCTTTTTGTAACAGGTGAGTGGTGATGACCTGGCTGATGTTATCAAGGTAGTTATATTCACCTGAGCTATATTCAAAAGCAATGATGGTACCAAGACATCGTGCGTTTAAAATCTTTGCATTTTTGTTTAATTGATTTAAAAATTGAAGGTTACTGTCACAAATCAATTTAATATTTTGCCGGCAGGAATCTTGTTCCAGCAAGTCGAGGCTTGCCAGTGCCGCGGTACAAGCTAAAGGATTTGCGGTAAAAGAATGACCATGAAAAAATGTTTTCAGTTTGTCGTCACTTGAAAACCCGTCAACAATTTTTTGGTTGCATGCCGTAACACCCAGTGCCATCGTACCGCCGGTTAGTCCTTTCGATAAGCACATAATGTCCGGTTTTGTCTTCATGTATTCACTTGCGAACAGCCTTCCTGTTCTTCCAAAGCCGGTCATCACCTCGTCGGCGATGCAGAGGATATTATTTTGCCTGCAGGTATCAATCAGTTCATCCATCAGTAAGGCATCGTACATCTTCATTCCGCCTGCACCCTGTAACAGGGGCTCGTAAATGAATGCTGCCGTATGTTGCGCGTGATGGAAGATGCCTGCTTTGAGCTCATGGATATTTTCCCGTGTGGGAGTATCGATAAAAATAACTTCAAATAATTTATCCTCGAAGGCCCTGGTAAAAATACTGCGGTCACTGACACTCATAGCGCCGAATGTATCACCGTGATAAGAATTATTAAAAGCAATTATTTTTGTTTTCTTTGCTGATGAATTATTCCACCAGTATTGCAGTGCCATCTTAACAGCTACTTCCGTAGCGGTAGAACCGTTATCAGAATAAAATATTTTTGAAAATTCACCCGGTAATATTTTAATGAGTCGCTCTGCAAGCTCAACCGCTGGCCGATGCGTAAAGCCTGCAAAAATTACCTGTTCGAGTTGCAGCGCCTGCCGGTAAATTTTTTCAGCGATATAAGGGTGCGAATGACCATGAATATTTACCCACCAGCTGCTTATGGCATCTATATAACGATTGCCTGATTCATCGATAAGATAAACGCCTTCCCCTTTAATGATAGGAATAGAATCAGGCGCTGTTGTCAGCGAAGTAAAAGGATGCCAGATATATTGCTTGTCTTTATCTTTTAGTGATTGCATAATGAAGGCATAAATTTATATGTAATTTTATTTAAAAATGCAATATGCAAATCGTCCGGCTTATTATATTACTAGTGACTATTGTTATAATAGTCAGCTGTAATAATGACGATGCTGCGAAGCGGGTAATAAAAGCTGATAAGGGTACTGTTCACAACAGTTATGAAGATACCGGCAACATTGATTTTAACAGCTGTTACGAAAATTTTTTTAAAGGGCTTCCCCGCTTCAGGGATTCTTCAATCGCTTACCTGGTATGGAAGAATAAAGAAAGAAAGCGCCTTACACAATTTTTTAAAGATGAATTTATGGGTACTGTTTCGCAATATGGAAAAAAGGATCTTGATGGTGATGGTACTATGGAGCTTATTATATTTAACTATACCGGTGGCGCGCATTGTTGTGATGAATATTATATTTTTAGTGAGAAGAAGGAACAGGAATTTGAGTACAAGGCGCATATCACGGGCGGACAGGCATGCATAGACGCAACTACTAACAGGATCAGTTATTCTCTAAGCGAGACGCTGGGTTATTTCTTCAGCTGCTTTGCCTGTGGCATGGCTGATACCACCGGAATATTTAAGACCCTGCGGGAAATTCAATTGAAATACGCCGGATCAACATTGCAGGTAGTTACTTATGATTCCCTTTTAGCGAAGCAAAACATATCCAATCTTGAAGTGCTGAAAAAAAACGGCTTTGAAAAAATAACAGGCCTCATGGATAACGGCTGGAGAAAAGAGTTCGCTATCAATATCGCCATCTGGCATTACAACCACGGTAAAAACTGGAAGCTGACAAAGTTGCTATTTGATAAGTATTACACTTTCAAAGATTCTCCTAAAGTTTGGAAAGAATTTTACCGGACGATGTCTGAGGCGGCAAAGGAGAATGACTTTTAATTAACGGTTGTTAAATATTCAGCAAGGGACATCGAATAATGAAATTCATTCCTCAAACCTCATACCTCAAATCTCACTACCTCATACCTCGAACCTCTATCTTCATGAAACGCTTTGCTTACATTGCATGTCAACCCCATTGCAACACAACCGATGATCGATCATTTTAAGTTAGTAAAAGATTGTTTGAAAGGCAACCGCGAGGCGCAAAGGCAACTGTATGAAAATTTTGCTTCCGAAATGCTGGCGGTATGTTACCGTTATACCAAGTCTGCCGCAGACGCGGAAGATGTTTTACAGGATGGGTTTATAAAAGTATTTACTCACCTGCGACAATTTAAAGGGGAAGGAGAAATCGGCGCATGGATCAGGCGTATCATGGTAAATACCGCTATTAACTATTTAAAGAAAAACATTCGTTACCAGACAGAACTTTCCTTTACAGATCTTTCTATGCACCCGGTTTACTTTGACAACCCTGAACTGCACCTGCAGGCCAAAGAACTTGCCGACCTGATAAGACAATTGCCACCAGGCTTCCAGACGATCTTCAATTTATACGCGGTTGAAGGCTTCACGCATGTGGAGATAGGACAGATGCTGGGCATCAACGAAGGTACTTCCCGCTCACAATATTCCCGTGCCAGGGCCTTACTTATCAGCTGGATCAGAAATAATGATATTGAAAATAAAATAGAATCGTATGCCAGATAATGATTTTGAAAAACAGGTTTATAAAAAGACGAGGGAACTAAAACTGCTCCCATCAAAAGCTGTTTGGGAGCAGGTAGAAATCCGGCTTAGCCATAAAGAAAAACGCAGGCGCCGGATCATTTGGTATCCATTCTTACTGGCCGGAATCTGCCTGGGTGGTTACCTGGCATCTCACTACAAATCCGTATTGCCCGGAAAGCAATTACAAACCACTACTGACAAATCTTATCATACAAAAATAAATAGCAGTATCGCTGATCCACTGTTGAAAAAAACTTCCAAATTTAGCGATCACTCAACACCGGCTTCCTTAAATAAAGACACAGCAAAAAAAACAATTCAACAGATAATAAAAACTTTGCCAGATAAAGAAACGGGTAAAAATATTATAACCATCGTTGTTAAGCCGGAAGCAGCAAAGCGTAACCATTCTAAAATTATGGCTGACCAATCATCAAATTATGCTTATAAATCTATCAGGGGTTATAAACCGACTGTTGAAAATTCCGGCGATTATGAAACCAGGTTACAGAGAAAGGATACTGCTCAACAGCATGTTATCCAACAGGATGTTCTGGCGCCTTCCTATACAAAGGAAACAGTCCGGAGTCTATATCAGGGTGCATCTGAGGAGTTGGTTTCCAGTGCAGTGAATAAAATAGCTACTGTTGCAGGTTCCATAAATACCTTTTTGATATCAATGACAAACAGCCCGGTAATAAAAATAAATATCAAACATCAATACATAGGAAAAGGATGGAATTGGGGATTGACATTCCAGGCTGGAAGAACATCTTTAAGTGATGCAACGTTTGGTAATTTATTTAAGAGTAACAACTTGTTCGATGCTGCCAGTGCCAATCAATCCTCTAACGGCATGCAGCCTGTAAGCAATGTATTTATAACACCTAACTCAACCGGGGCTGCTATAGGTTTCTCAGCGGGGGCGTTTATGAAAAAAAACCTGTCGCGAAGATTCGCCATTTCTCTTGGCATGAATTATACTTTCTACAGTACTTCAACAACGGTAGGAAATAAGATTGACAGTATTCCGCTACCGGCTGGTGCCGCTAATCTATCGTCATTCAATCGCTATTTTCGCATAGGCAGTACCGGCAGCTACACAAGTAAATATCATTATATTGAATTGCCCTTTACGCTGCAGACTACACTAACGGGCGCATGGAAACTTCCATTGTACTGGGATGTTGGTTTTTCTCTTTCCAGGTTCATTGCAGGCAACGCTTTAAATTTTGATAATAATACCGGTATTTATTTTAAGGACAATCATCTTATTAATAAAACGCAAGTTAATTTCAGCACAGGATTCCCGGTCAGCTTGTCTTCCCGAAAAAGATTTGCATTGCAGGCCGGGCCACAACTTCAGCTTGGCATAAATAAGGCTCCTGCTTATGAAACAGCTACCAGTAAGCGCTTTTTGTTCCTGGGATTAAAAGCAAACCTGCTGCATAAAAAATAGTTTTATCAAATGCAACGGCAATTTTACTTTGCTTGTCAGCTTTAAAAATTAGTCGTTATGAGAAAATCAACTGTGTCATTTTGTACAATGCCTGTCCTGGTAATCATTATCATGTTACTTCCCGGTTGTTTAAAAGATACAGTAACAAAAACCTATAAAATATACTCACCTGTATATCAGACCAGCGCCGAATTAAGAGATAATATAAAAAGCAACGCTTCACAAAAGATTTCCAACCCGGGTAAAATTTTTCTTCGTGATAAATATATTTTTCTTAGTGAAATTAATAAAGGTGTTCACATCATTGACAACAGTAATCCTGCCGCTCCAAAAAATATGGCCTTCATTAACATACCTGGTAATATGGACCTGGCGGTTAAAGGGAACATCCTTTATGCTGATTTATATTCTTACCTGGTAGCAATAGACATCACAGATCCTTTGAAGGCATCTGCAAAAATATTAATCAACAACGCCTTCCCGGAACGAAGAAATACCAATGGTTTCAGCGCAGACAGCAACAAAATAATTACGGAATGGGTAAGCAGGGATACTACCGTAAATGAGGATCAGTTAAAAAACAAGGCAATACAAAGTTGTACTACCTGCTCGATGGGAAGTCCGTTATCTTCTATGTTTCCAGGACCGGCATCGACAACGGGCACAGGTGGTTCGATGGCTCGTTTTTCTATTATAAAAAATAGTCTTTATACAGTTACTACCAGTAACCTCAATGTATATTCAATAGCCTCTCCTGAAAATCCGGTGGTTGTTAATAAGCTTGCTATGGGTTGGGGCATCGAAACTATTTTTCCATTTAAAGACAAACTCTTTATCGGCTCTAGTGATGGAGTGTATATCTATGATGTTGCCGATGAAAACAATCCCTTGAAAATCGGTCAGTTCAACCATGTTACATCCTGTGACCCGGTGATTACCGATGGTAAATATGCATTTGCTACGCTGAGTAGCGGTGCCAGATGTAGAAACGCATCTAATGTGCTTGACGTGCTGGATGTTTCCTCACTTAGTAACCCATCATTGATAAAGTCATACCCAATGATAAACCCGCATGGTTTGTCGAAAGATGGTAACAATTTATTTGTTTGCGATGGCACTGACGGATTAAAAATGTATAATGCAACTGATGTTAATAAACTTACATTAATAAATCATATCAAAGGTTTTGATACGTACGATGTTATTGCAACTAATAATCTGGCGATCGTAGTTGCTAAAGACGGTTTGCGTCAATACAACTATTCAAATATAAATGATCTAAGACTGCTTAGTAAATTAGGCTGGGCGGAATGATTGTTAATGGTCATTTTATTTTTATAATCGATCGGATAGCAAGGATTCCTGTAACTGATTGAACAACGATTATGTCATGATTAGAAAATATTTTGTTTTGCTATTATTGTTTTTCAGCGCCATACATTTTGTGCATGGTCAGAATCTGAATAAAAAGATTAGCGTGCAGTCAATTTCATCTGTTGGATTATTAAATGGCGCCAAAGGCTCGGCGCTGGCATTGCAAACTATGATTGGCGCTGCTTACAGGCATTCATTTGTAGGACTAGGCGCCGGGCTTGATTATTATTATTACCGCAGCGTGCCGTTATTTATTGACGTAAGACAAGAGTTTGGCAAGGATAGCAGGAGTATATTTTTATATGGCGATATTGGTTATAATTATGACTGGGTAGCAAAAGGGAAAACGGATCAGCCATTATATACGCCTGACGCCAGGTTTACCGGTGGGTTGTATTATGAGGGAGGCATAGGGTATAAATTTGGTTTTAATAAATCCGATGCGCTTCTTATAAGTGCCGGCTATACCATAAAAAAGTTGAAGTCGGAAGTTGGTTCGGGGGTCTGTCCTTTCATAGGTCCTTGTTATGAGGCTATTCAAACATACCGGTATAATCTTTCAAGACTTGTAATAAAAGCGGGGTGGAGGTTTTGAAAATTATATCAGATGTTACAGCATTATCATCAGCTCAGAAATTTTAAATTTCTTTTAATGCCCGCGAATTTGCTTCTCTTTAGTGGCGAATTTTTAAAGATTTTTTTGAAAGATTCTTCGGTCAGGTCTTCCCAGTCACTGGTGGAAAAATGCAGCACTTCCGGTATCGGGGAAAAAGATGTTTCCCGGGTGGGCCTGCTAAAACGATTCCAGGGACACACATCCTGGCATGTATCACAACCGAACATCCAGTTATCAAATTGCCCATTCATCGAGTCGGGAATAAGCTGTTCTTTAAGTTCGATGGTAAAATAAGAAATACATTTACTTCCATCGATAACCCTGTCATCATGAATTGCGGCAGTAGGACAAGCGTCAATACATTTAGTGCAGGTACCACAAAAATCTTTTACAAAAGGATCATCATATTCCAGCTCAAGGTCGGTGATCAGTGTAGCGATAAAAAAGAAAGACCCGTTTTGTTTGGTAATAAGGTTGCCGTTCTTTCCTAACCATCCAAGCCCGCTTTTTTGTGCCCAGCTTCTTTCGAGTACTGGTGCGCTGTCAACAAAACCACGGCCATTGATATCGCCAATCGATTGCTTCATGCCTTCTGACAAAAGTTTTAATTTAGTTTTTATCACTTCATGGTAATCATTACCCCAGGCATATTTTGAAATCTTTACTGATGAAAGATCCTGTTGCTGAGCCGGAAAATAATTCAGCAACAGGGTGATAACAGACTTTGCACCGGGAACCAGCTTGCAGGGATCGACACGCATCTCGAAATGATTTTCCATGTACTGCATGTTTCCATGCATCCCTTTGTTAAGCCATTGTTCAAGCCGTCGTGCGTCATCATCCAAAGGTTGAGCCTTCGCAATGCCACAATATTCAAAGCCAAGTGACAACGAGGTACTTTTTATATAACGGGTATGTTGCTGAGTGTTCAATTTATAATAAAGCTTACATCAAAAATAAACAATCCACATGCAATCTGTTATGTTTTCAAAATATTGGTAGTGATTTTTGGGTATGAAAAAAGCCTGTAGCAATACTACAGGCTTTACAATTATTATTAAGAACCTTTTACAATTAAATGCACATGTGCGTTAAGAGTAATTATTTTGCAAGTACCGTTTTAGGATTTTCCACTGTTTTGTTTTTAGTGATTTCTGACGACTCACCTAAGGATTTTCTCGTTGCAAAATCCACCAGTATCGGCGCAGCTACAAAAATAGAAGAATAAGTTCCGGTGATAACACCGATCAGCATCGCAAAGGCAAATCCTTTAGTTACCTCTCCACCCACCAGGAACAAAATCAACAGCGTCAGGAATACCGTGACAGAAGTCATGATGGTACGACTAAGCGTATCATTAACAGCTTTATTGATTATCTCCGCTTTTGAAGCGCCTTTCATCGTATGACTATATTCCCTCACCCTGTCAAAAACAATAACGGTATCGTTCATTGAGAAACCAATCACAGTAAGAATCGCTGCAATAAAATGCTGGTCAATTTCAAGTGGGAAGGGTACGATATCTTTCAGGAAAGAGAATACCGCTACCACCACCAGCACGTCATGTAAGAGCGCGAAGATAGTGCCCAGTGCATATCTCCAGTCACGAAAGCGAATAAATATGTATAATGAAATAGCTAACAACGACCAGAAGGTTGCCCACTTAGCGCCTGTTTTCAGATCATCGGAAATTGTAGGATCGACTTTTTTGTACTGCTGGATATGATTCTTTACAAAGTCGGCTTCTGTTATACCCTGCCTGAGGAAAGGCTGTAAGCCCTGATATAACTTATCCTGTACTTTAGCGTCTACTTCAATACCTGGCTGGTTAATCAGGTAATCGGTAGTAATATCAAGGTGTCTTGAATCACCATACGTTTTAATAGTAGGTGAACTACCATACACTTTACTTAATGCGTCTCGAACATTTTCTTCTTTAACCGGTGTATCAAAAGCCACAACATAGTTTCGTCCACCCTGGAACTCGACACCGTAACGGAAGCCATGGATAACTGCGCCTATTCCCAATAATAATACTACTACTGAAATACCATAGGCCACTTTCCTGTATTCGATAAATTTAAAACTTGAATGTTTAAAAATCTTCCTTGAAATAGGCGTGAAATAATTAAAGTGACGGTTCTTGTTTGTCCAGAAATCAGTAATTAAACGGGAGACAACAATTCCACACAACAGGGATAGAAGTATACCGATAATTTGGGTAGTAGCAAAACCGAGCACCGGCCCCAGTCCGAATTTAAACAGAATCAAAGCGGTCAGTAAAGTTGTTACGTGCGCATCCAGCACTGGTGATAGGGAACGCCGGTAACCATCTTTAATAGCCTGCGGATAAGTTTTGCCACGGGTAAGTTCTTCCTTTATTCTTTCAAAAATAATAACATTGCTATCCACCGCCATACCGATTGTTAACACGAGACCGGCTATGCCTGCTGCGGTAAGCGTGGCATTGAATGCTGTCAGGATACCAACTGTAAAGAGCAGGTTTAGCACAAGCGCGATATTAGCCACCCAGCCGCCGGTATTATAATATACCAGCATTAGGGCAAAAATTACAAGGAATGAAATAAAGAATGCCAATGCGCCACCTTTAACAGAAGCCTGTCCGAGCGTTGGTCCTACTGTCTGCTGCTGTACAATCCTGGCCGGGGCATCCAGCTTACCAGATTTAAGAATACTTGAAAGATCCTGTCCTTCCTGAACGGAGAAGCCACCTGATATTTGTGAGCTGCCGCCTTCGATTTTATCATTGACATTTGGAGCAGAATACACAATATCATCCAGTACGATGGCGATAGATCTTCCGATATTGTCTCCCGTCATTTTAGCCCAGGTTTTTTCACCTTGCTTATCCATAGTCATATTTACAGTAACCTGGTTAGTGATCGGGTTAAAATCCTGGTTGGCATCTATAATTGAAGAGCCGCCAAGTTTGGCTTTACCAGAACCGGGAAGCGTTTTGATGGCATAAATGGGTAAAATGCCCCGACTCTTTCCTTCTTTGGTTTTTTCGGGCATGCCATACAGAAACCGTACATCGCCGGGCATATTGTTTTTTACCGCGGGATTTTCAAGGTAGCTATTCACAAGACTAGTATCCTGTATCCTTACAACACCTAGCATTGAAGAGTACTCCGGTTTGCCATCTTTATTATCATCACGCGGAGGGATGAACTGAACAACGGCTGTTAGCGGATGCTCATTCACTACCGGTGCGGCCGTTTTTACATCACCCTGCTTGCTTTGATTGCCCTTGAGTAATACTGATAACGACTTTGAAGTATCGGGGCCTTTACCGGCAATGGCTTTCAAACTGTCTTTTAATTTTATACTGTCAACAGGCCTAGCGCCACCCAGGACGATCGCAAGCGCCTTATCGGAAGCTTCCAATGATTTATCCAGCTCACTGATATTATACACTTCAAAAAACTGGAGATTGGCAGTGGATTGTAAAAATTTACGAACACGCTCCGGATCGCTGGCACCGGCAAGCTCTACAGTAATAATGCCTTTACTTTGATCGAGGTTGATATTCGGCTGGGCAACTCCAAACTGATCGATACGGTTTCTTATAACGGTATAAGTCTGCTTCATTCCTGCGAGGGACTGGTCTCTCAGGTAAGTGACCACCTGGTTATCAGAAGCGTCTATTTTCAGTTTGTTACGTGTGCTGTTAGCAAAAAGAGGAGCAAGGTTCACACCAGGATTCACATCTTTGAACGATTGGGAAAACAGTGTAATAAAATCGGCATCGCTTGCTAACTTTCTACGGTTAGCTTCGTCGATGGCCTTTTTTAGAGAAAGATCTCCGGGATTATTTGCCAATCCCTTGATTAATCCGGCAAGCTCGATATTAAGCGTTACGTTGATGCCACCTTGCAGATCGAGGCCAAGCAGCAACTCATTTTCCTGGGCTTTTTGATAAGTTGTCCCCCACGGGGTGATGCTTTTATCTTTTGAACTGTCCAGTAACCTGCTGTATTTGGTTTTGTAAATCTGGTCAAGCTTATCCTGGTAAACAGCCTGCGAATCTTTATCGGTAGGAAATTGCTTATTGGCAGCAGGATAATTATTTTTGACAAACTGCATCGCTTTCGTTTCTACTTCTTTTTTGTGGTTGTTTACGAACCATGTAAAAGAGAGTAGATAAAGTGAGTAAACTATTAATAAACCCACGAAAATAGTGACCAAGGCTCTCATTGGTTATGCTTTGTTTTATTTAGTTTTTTTGTAAGAGCGGCAAAGATAATGTTTTACCCTGTAATTGAAAATGCTTTCCAAATTCGGTAAAAGGTAACTCCTTCAGTCTTGCATAATACGCTTATTATATCAGGAAGGCCACTTCAATAATTATCTGTTGTCAGCAATCAGCTGTAGCCACAGGCTTTGGCGGGCGATGTTGCTTTTGTTACCAGGCTGTGGTAAAAATAGGATAGGTTTAATAATTAAGAGAGGGAGGCTTATAGCCATTGGCTGAAAGCTGATATTAAATACATCAATCTCGGGTTAACTTAGCGCTTTCTTAGTAATTTTATTTTATGAAGATCAGCTTACTGGTTATAAGTATTACCCTATTTTTCTTCTCCTGCAAAACAACAAAAGCAGTTCTTGCCATACCTCCGCCTGTTCCGGTCGTCAGCATCGAACCTCTTAAAGATACAACGCCTGTGCCTGTTGTGATGCCAAAGCCGGTTCAGCCGGTTATAACCGGCAGAACCGATGTCTTCCTGCACGAACTTCTAAAAAGCCGGCCTGAATATTTTCAGAAGATCCTTGATGACCGCGATTCACTGAGAGTGCAGATCATCTATACTAAAATTGACCGGCAACCGGATAACGTACCGGTATTTACATCTTATTATTTTAATGTTAATGACGAACGTTATTTCTATCCTGCATCCACAGTTAAATTACCTGTAGCGCTGATGGCTTTGCAAAGATTGAATGAATTGAAAGTCTTCGGACTTAACAGCAATTCATCTATGATCACCGGGAACAATTATAAAAGTCAGACACCCGTATTTAATGATCCTACGGCACCCGGAGGCCGGCCAACTATTGCCCAATATGTAAAAAAAATATTCCTGGTCAGCGACAATGATGCCTTTAACAGGTTATACGAATTTTTAGGACAACGTTATATCAATGAACGGCTGCATGCTATGGGATATGAAAAGGCCAATATCCTGCACAGGTTGAATATTTTATTAAGCGAAGAGGAAAACCGGCACACCAACGCAGTAAGTTTTTTTAATGAGACCGGCAATTCATTGTACTCGCAGCCGATGCAGGTGAGTGATCTTGTATATCCCCGGAGAACCGATTCTGTTGGTGCAGGTTATTTACTGGGAGATAGCCTGGTAAACAATGCTCTGTCGTTTTCCAGCAAGAACAGGATAGGTATTGAAGTGCTTACTGGAATACTTCGAAGCGTACTGTTCCCAGCTTCTGTCCCGCCTAAGCAACGTTTCAACCTAAGAGAAGAAGATTACCGTTTTCTTTACAAGTACATGTCACAGTTTCCCGGGGAAACTTTTTATCCTTCCTTTGACAGCAGTTACCATGATGCCTATTTGAAATTCCTGCTCTATGGTTCGCAAAAAGACAGCCTTCCGAAAAATATCAGGATCTTTAACAAATCAGGTGACGCCTATGGATTTTTAACTGACGTAGCTTACATTGCTGACTTTGATAAGAATATTGAATTCATGTTAAGCGCTACCATATATTGTAATAGTGATGGTATTTTAAATGATGATAAATATGATTATGAAACGATAGGATTTCCTTTTATGAAACAACTGGGTACATTGATATATGATTATGAATCAAAAAGAGAACGCGTAAGAAAGCCAGATCTTTCCGGGTTTAAAATTAAATACGATAAATAAGTTAGTGGTGTTAATAAACTTTCTTAACGACAAGAGCCTCATGAAATATCCTCTATTACAGTTTGTATCTTATAAAATTATCATGTTACTTTTTTGTAGTGGCTTGTTAATCTCATCCTGTCTCAAAAGTAAAGACGATACTGGGAATGGGGCAAAATCACAGCTATCAATTACCAATTATGTTGTCAACGGATCGCTCGGTATCATGTTTGATAATTCTGCCTTAACGATGGCTCCGATTGGCTATGGCAATGGTATTGCTACCGGTACCGGTGGTTATGCTTCCCTGGGCTCAGGACTTCATAATATGAAACTTGCAACAGGCGTCAGTTTAATTTCAGACAACACCATCTCACTGACACCGGCTTATAATTATTCCCTTTTCTATTACGACACTTTAAAAAATAACAAGGTGAGATCGTTATTGCTGACTGATGACCTTACTACAATTGATACTGTTGGGCGTGCCCGCTTTCTGCAATTTATTCCCGGTGCGGATTCTTTAACCCTTTATATTTCAAAAGACACCTTAACCTATAGTATAAGGGATACCTATGTTGGTAATAAAACAGTTAAGGTTGATCCGGTCGCTTTTTCTGTCTCTTTAAAACCTACTCTTTACAAAGTGATGCTTCAAAGAAAAGGTGTGACTATCGTTCAGGATACTATAACCGTACAAGCAGGGAAAATATATTCTTTCATTGCTAAAGGTGTTATAGGTGGAGCGGGTGTTTATAAAGAAAGTGTTACAGTTGTACATCATAATTAAATTATCCCGCGTAGACCCTGTAAAAGAGCTGGTGTTATGTCAACCTGAAAGGGATGTTTTTGCTTTTAGCCTTTCAGCTGTCAGAAAGAAAGTCTCTAATATAAAGATTCAATGACAGGTGATAGCTGATGGCTGGTAACAGATTCCTGAGACATCCGATGATTGACATGACAGAAGATTCACAGATAAACACCTCATTCGTTCTTCAATCCTTCAAAACCCGGCTCAGAAATTAATTTTTCAATACTTTTGTTCTCCGGCTATAAAAGGCTGTGTAATTATTAATAACATTAAAACAAAATTACCGTCTTGAACGGATCTATAGTATGGAACTAGCAGCAAGGTTGTCGTGGTTTAACGAACCCGAAACATTAAAAATGGCAAAACTCGGAAGAGAGCTAAGATCAAAAGGTGTTGATGTGATTGACCTTAGTTTGGGTGAACCTGATTTTGATACGCCAACGCATATCAAGGAAGCAGCCAAGAAAGCTATCGACGATAACTTTTCACATTACACCCCGGTAGCAGGATATCCTGATTTAAGGGAAGCAGTATGCACGAAATTAAAAAGAGACAACAACCTTGATTATAAGCCGGAGAATATAATCGTATCTACAGGTGCTAAACAAAGCATTGCTAACCTGGTGATGGCTGTTGTAAGCAAAGGCGACGAAGTAATTATTCCCATTCCTTACTGGGTTACTTACTCTGAGATTGTAAAGCTGAACGAAGGAATACCGGTAATGGTAAATACTTCTTTGCAAAACGGGTATAAAATTACAGCCAGAGAACTGGAATCAGCCATTACGGCAAAGACAAAATTGTTCATGTTCTCTTCTCCTAATAATCCTACCGGTTGTGTGTATAATAAAGAGGAACTGACAGCGCTTGCGGAAGTTTTTAAAAAGTATCCTGGCATTTATATTATGTCGGATGAAATATATGAATACATCAATTTCGTTGGCAGACATGAAAGCATTGCGCAGTTTGATTTTTTAAAAAACCAGGTGGTGATTATCAACGGACTTAGCAAAGGCTATGCAATGACGGGTTACCGTTTGGGCTATATGGCAGGTTCAGCAGAAATAGTAAAAGCATGTGAAAAGGTGCAGGGACAAATTACCAGTGGCGCTAATTCAATTACCCAACGGGCAGCAATAACCGCACTTACCACTGACCTTGCACCGACGCTTGAAATGGTGCATGAATTTGAACGCAGAAAATACCGGGTGTTAGAACTGATTAAAAGAATACCTGGTATTCAATGTTCCATTCCTGACGGCGCGTTTTATATTTTTCCCGTAGTAAGTCAGTATTTTGGAAAAAAAGATGGCGATGAAGTTATTGCCAATGCTGATGACCTTTGCATGTACCTTCTCAATAAAGTTTTTGTATCTACAGTTACAGGCCGGGCATTTGGTGAACCGAACTGTATTCGTATCTCATTCGCCAATAACATGCAGAAAATAGAAGAAGGGTATAAGAGGATTATTGATGCGCTGGAGAAACTAAATTAAGGGTATGGTATAAAATTTTTAAAAGGCTTATCCTTACCAGTTATGTTCACTATTTATATGGCATGCTTTTTAAATAATTTAATAGGATGACTATAAGAAGGAAAAATCTTTAATAAATTATTTTATCATGAAGACAGCATCAGAAAAAGACGATATCGATATGTTTGTTGTAGCTCCAGGAGTATGGGGAATGAAAGATGTTTTTGTAAACCTTTATATGATTGACAATCCCTCCGAAAAAAATTGGTGGCTGGTGGACACCGGTTTAAAATGGTCCGCCGTAAAAATTAAGGCTATGGCGGCAATGTTATTTGGAGCAGGCAATCGTCCTGCAGGCATTGTACTTACGCATGGTCATTTTGATCATGTAGGTTCCGTAAAAAAACTTGCAGAGGAATGGAATGTGCCAGTTTATGTCCATCATCTTGAGATACCATATCTTACCGGGATATCATCTTATCCTCCGGCCGATCCTGCGGCAGGCGGCGGCCTTATGTCAGATCTTTCCTTCCTTTATCCTAAAGGACCTATAAATATTGAAAAACATATTGTGGCATTACCACAGGGTGGTAATATTCCAGGGTTATCGGACTGGCGGTATCTTCATACTCCGGGACATGCGCCGGGGCATATCAGTTTATTCCGCGACTCAGACAAAGTGCTTATCGCCGGAGATGCGATAGTAACTGTCAAAGCGGAATCTCTGGTTTCTACTATTTTCCAGCTAAAGAAATTATCCGGGCCGCCAAAATATTTTACCAGTGACTGGATCTCCGCTGCCTCTTCTGTAAAACAACTGGCTGAACTTGATCCGGAAGTTATTGCTACAGGACATGGCCGCCCATTACGGGGTGCGGGTATGCGGAATTCGCTCCACAACCTGGCGCTGGATTTTCAAATGCAATCTGTGCCTGCCAAAGGTCGCTATACGCACCAGCCTGCATTGATGGATGATTCGGGTGTTGTTCATATCCCACCAAAGAACCTGAATTCATCTACTGCACCAACCTTGAAAATATTAGGTATCGCCGCTGCCGTTATGTTGACCTTCCTGTTGTTTTCCAAATCAAATAAGAAGAAGAATAAAAGTAAACAGGTCAGGAAAGATAGCAAGCAGGCTGAGAGTATGTTTCATAGATATGAAAAAAAATTAAAACCTGAAGCGAAAAAGATAGAATCCTCCTTAACGGATAATTATGATAAATTGAAACATACTTTCATAAAGAACGCTAAAGCTTTTGCTACTACTGTCAAAGAAGAAGCAGCTGTCGTTAAAGACCCTGCGATAGACATGTTTGATAAATTTAAATTTAATCTGAAAAAGCAACTTAGATAAATTAGTTATCTTCCACCGAGTGTTATTTTTAAAGTTTTACGGTAACTAAAATCATATAAATTAAAAACCCTTTGTATTTATTACAAAGGGTTTTAATTTAATGCACAGTAAAAACAGTTATGGTTTTAATTTTCCTTCTACACCGTCATCCATCGTTTTACCCGTAAATACTGATGTCAATATTTTAAGCATAGATATCATTTTGCTATTTTTAGTGTCCCAATAGTAAGCCTCTTCAGGAGCCACTTTCAGCAAGGTAATTTGTGGATCATCTTTTCCTTCAGGGAACCAGGCTTTAATGATAGGGCTCCAGTATTTTTCAATGTTTGCGGGATCTGTATTGATAGAAGCCGTTCCATATACAGATAAAAATTCTGAACCGGCCGGATGAGAAAAAAATAATTGTACCCTCGGATCAGCATGAATGTGTTCATTTTTATCACTGGATTTAGCGCTAAAAAACCATATGTTTCCCGCTTCATCAGTGTCCATCGCAGACATCGGTCTTGTACTGAGCGGAATATTTGTAAGCCTGGTAGTAAACAAACACAGCTGCTGACTTTTTACCAATTCCTTAATTTTATCAACGGCGTCCTGGTTGGTAAGATTTTCAATATGATCGATGTCTTGCATAGTTAAAAGTTTGAGTATAAATATAATTAAAAGTACATTACAAAAAATTATGCCAGTGATGTGAGGTATGGGATAGTGAATTGAAATATAAATCGCAAATGGAGGCTATTGATCAAAGTAGAAAAATTATAATGAACAATAACGTATTTATGTGGTAACCACTCAAAGCTCATTTCTCACTACCTCATACCTCACATACCCTTCTTTCCTTACTGCTCTTATTCGACAGCTCAATTATTTTAACCACTTCAAGCGCTTCTTCTACGAGTACCGGAACAGTTTGGTTATTACGAAGTGCATTGTATATGCCGTCGTAGTAGTCAAGATAGTTGCCCCGTAATGTCGGGACTTTTTCACTGATAATTTTTCCGTCTACCCAGGTATGCAATAACCCCTGTTCTGTTTCTGGTTCGAGGCCCCAATCACTAGTGCCCGGAATTTTATGGGCTTGCAGCGCTAGCTCCTGTACGTCGGCCCTGCTCTTTATAAAAGAACCTTTAGCACCATGTAAGATGTACGCCGGCAGTGGTTCAAGAACCAGGTAACTTGATTTCAGCCTCACTCTCAGATTAGCATAATACATTACTACCTCAAAATTATCATCTACCAGGGAGATAGGTCTTATTATCCTTATGTCTGCGAAGACAGCCTGTGGTACACCAAACAACTGTAACCCCTGGTCTATAAGGTGTGAACCTAAATCATACAAGGCCCCGGTTGCAGCACCGGGAACTTCTTTATGGCTTTTCGGACTTAACGCTTCTTTGAACCTGTCGAAATGAATTTCCACATCAACGATCTCTCCTAACACGCCGCTGTTTACAATTTTTTGAACAGTTCTGAAATCACTGTCGAATCTTCGGTTATGGAACACTGTTATCAGCTTACCCTTCTGTTTTGCCAGTTCAATCAACGCTGCCGCTTCTTTCGTTGAAGCAGTAAACGGTTTTTCTACTACTACATTTTTATTAGCCAGCAGGGCTTTTTCAGCAAAGTCGTAATGAGTGTCATTAGGTGTATTTACAATTACCAGTTCTACTTCCTTATCAGCAAGAAGTTCTTCCAGCGAACGGTAAATTATTACGCCCGGATACTTTTCTTTCGCCAGTTCCTTTGTTCTTTCATACACACCATGTAATGTAAATGCCGGGTGTGCATTAATAAATGGAGCATGAAAAACCCGTCCGGACATTCCAAAGGAACAAAGTGCTGTTTTAATAGATTGCATATAATATTTTTATATGGTTAATTTCCGGCAGTCATGAATTATTGATTATTTGAGAAGTAAATTACTCCGATTCCGTAATTTTTAATGTATCATTGTTGACTGTTACCGTGGGAAAGTTAAAGGGATATAATTTAAACTCAACGTTTTAATTTAATTTAATTCCGGGTATCCTGATATGCAATTGGTGAGAAATTACAACATACATTTCCGGTGTTGTTTATTAAATTATATTCTATCAGTACACTGCATGCCATTTTTTAACCAGTTATATTTAGTCATGAAAAAAAATTCTTTTTTACAATACCGGTGGGTAAGTTTATTAATTGTTATCCTGGTAAGCATAGCGTGGTTGCCAGGCTCCGGGAAATTAAAAATTCCCAAAGTCGGATCATATCATTCAGCCGCTAAGAAGAAAATAATTTTTATTGCCGGCCCTTGCAGTCACGGTCCGGGTGAGCATGAACACAATGCAGGATGCCGGTTGTTATCTGCAGCGTTAGATAAGCACGCGGGTGACCTTGTTGAAACAATGGTGTTTCAGGGTTGGCCTGCTGATACTACCGTGCTGGAGACTGCCGCAAGCATTGTATTATATATGGATGGGGGAGAAGGGCATCTTGCAATAAAGCACCTTAAACACTTAACATCGCTTATGAAAAAGGGTGTTGGCTTAACATGCCTGCATTATGCCGTTGAAGTGCCGAAAGAAAGAGGGGGAGCCGAATTCAAAAATTCGCTCGGTGGTTATTTTGAAACTTTTTGGTCGATAAATCCAACCTGGATGGGAGAGTTCAAAACACTTCCCAGGCACCCTGTAACAAATGGAGTAAAGCCATTTTCATTGTACGATGAATGGTACTACCACATGCGTTTCCAGGACAACATGAAAGGAGTTACTCCTGTATTGACGGCTATACCCCCGGCGTCAACGTTAGACAGAAAAGATGGTCCTCATGAAGGCAACGAATTTGTTCGTAAAGAACAAGGCAAGCCGCAACATGTTGCCTGGGTTACTGAACGTGCCGATGGGGGAAGAGGATTTGGCTTCACCGGCGGCCATTACCATAAAAACTGGGGTGATGCTAATGTAAGAAAGCTTGTGCTCAATGGTATTATCTGGACAGCTAAAGTGTCGGTACCAGCTGATGGCGTGCCTGTACCTGCCCTTGCAGACAGTGAACTGCAGGCTAACCTTGATAAAAAGCCTTGCAGGTAGTAGTAAGAAGGCTATCAGCGATGTATGAATAAAAAATTTATTTATTAAAATCATTGTTATGCATTTCGGAATTAATACATTTTTGTTTACTTCTCCTTTTACCAATGAGTCGGTAAGGCTGTTCCCTCAATTTAAAGAATGGGGTTTTGATTCCGTAGAGATAGCACTTGAAGACCTTTCTCATATCGATCCCGCTTTTGTTAGAGATCACCTAGATAAGAACGGACTTGTCTGCAAAACACTCTGTGCCGCCATGGGACCTGACCGCGATCTGCGCGGCACACCGGAACAACAGCAAACCTCCCTTGATTATTTAAAAGGCTTACTTGATATGATGAAAATGCTGGGAGCCGAAATGCTCATCGGGCCGCTGTATTCTGCTGTGGGCAGAGCTGACGCGGTACCCCGGGAAATATACAAAGAGCAGTGGAAACTGGTGGTGGGCCATCTTAAAGATGTGGCTAAGTATGCGCAGGATCGCAACCTTAAATTAGGCATCGAACCACTTAACCGGTTTGAAACGGATTTTCTTAACACCATTGAACAGGCATTACAGCTGATCAAAGATATTGATAACCCTGCGGCAACACTTCACTATGATACTTTTCACATGAACATCGAAGAAAAACACCAGGCAAAAGCTATTGAAAAAGCCGGCAGTTTGCTGGGGCATTTTCATGCCTGCGGTTGCGACCGTGGCACGCCGGGTAATGATCATATTGATTGGACAGGCATAGCAAAAGCTTTAAAAAACATTGGTTACGATGGCAGTGTTGTAATCGAATCTTTCACCACCGATGTTAAAGTAATCGCTAAAGCCGCAGCTATCTGGCGGCAGATGGAACCCTCACAGGAAGCCATAGCCGCAGATGGAATAAAGTTTTTGAGAAAGACTTTAGTGTGATATAAATACAATACCCAGGTACTGGAGCAAGTGTGCAGGCAAACCTGGTGTGTTAGCGTACTTGTGCCTTCATAAGCCATCACACAAGTTTTTGAATTAACATCTCATGAATTGCAAGCACCTGCGGAATAACCGGTTGCTCTTCATCATTAAAAATTACAAAATCACATAATTTCATTTTTTCTTCTTCGGACAGCTGGTTTTCGATGCGGCGTTCTACTTCAGTGCTGCTAATGTTGTCACGGGTCATAACTCTTTTCACCCGCAGCTCAACTGGTGAAGATACCCCGATAACATAATCCAGTTGGATATTAGCACCGCTTTCAAATATCAGTGCCGCTTCTTTTATTGCGTATGGAGTGGTTTGCGCCTGCATCCAGCGATCGCTGTCAGCTATAGTTAGAGGATGTACGATAGCGTTAAGCTGGTGTAATTTTTCTTTATCCCTGAATACTATCGAAGAGATGTGCCGCCGGTTTAGAACGCCATTGCTATAAGCCTCCTCTCCAAACAATAATATAAGCTTACCTTTTAAATGCTCATCTTCATTCATAATTCTTTTAGCTTCCTCATCAGCATAGTAAACAGGTATGCCCAACACTTCAAATATTTTAGCAATGGTTGTTTTACCGGATCCTATACCTCCGGTTAAGCCTATGACTAACATTAAGGTAAATTAACTTATATACAGTATCCCTAAAAAGACTTTTTTGAACCACGGAGAAAAACCGGAACAGGTTCAGAGAACCGCAGAAGGCTTTCGCATTAACACTGACAGCAATCTATTTCTTATCAGTAACTGCTAAAACAGGTTTATTAAGCTGCTGGCTCCACTCTATGGAGATAGAACTTTTTTCCATTTTTAAATAGCTTCCCGGATTTACTTCAAGGGAGATAGTGCCATCATCATTTACTTTATTGATGCTGCCGTGAATGCCTGCGATTGTGACTACCTTATCACCTCTTTGCAAATTCTCCTGGAACTTTTTAGCATCCTTTGCTTTTTTTGCCTGCGGACGGATCATGAAAAAGTAAAAAACCAATATCATACCTCCTAATAAAAATAATGTTATGTTACTGTTGCCGCCCGCTGCAGGGGCTTGTAATAAAATCGAATAGTTCATGATTATTTTTTTCTTAATTATAAATGTATCAGCTTTTTTTGTTTACTTCTACTGTAAATATGAGTTCATGCCGCTGGCTTCCATTTGTATTGGCAGTAACATAAATGGATTTATGCTGGGTGCCTGCACGGTCATTGCTGTCAAAGAAGCCTTTAATAACCCCTTCTTTACCGGGAGCTATTGGTTCAGTGGGGGTCTCAGCAACAGTGCATCCGCAACCGGGTTCCACTTTACTTATGATCAGGGGCTTTGTCCCGGTATTTTTAAAATGATATACCACCTCTAATTTTTTACCTTCTGCAATTTTTCCAAAATCAATGGTTTGTTGCTGCCACTCGATATTTGTAAACTGCGCGCTGTCGCTGCTATAAATCAAGGGAGATGACTTGCCGGTTTCTTTTTGTTTGCATCCACCCCCGAACACAATAAATAAAAGTATGAAAAAAGCAAAACGCATAAAGTTTTTTTGCAAAGGTAAGTATTGGAGGTTATTTGAATGCAATGTAAGGAATTGGTTTTTAACAGGTGTATGAACCACGGAGGCACATAGAAAAACAAAATTTATTATGCTACCAGTGTTCCTTTGTGCCTCGCTGCCTTAGGTTCACACATTTAATATTTATTATAAGGATTTTCTAAAATCAATTTTGTTCATCGTGTTATCCCTGACAAGATCTTTATGGATATTATCAAGAATTCCATTTACAAATTGCCCGCTTTGCGGCGTGCTGTAATCTTTGGCAACGTCTATGTATTCGTTGATAGTAACTTTAGGTGGAATTGTTTCAAAGAACAAGAACTCGCAGACACCCATCTGCATCAGAATCATATCAAGCGTCGCAATCCTGTCGGCATCCCAATTATTCAGTTTAGGTTTTATAAAACCCATTGTAAGCTCTTTCTTATCCAGCACCGTTTGCAGCAGCGTTTTTGCGTAAAACCATTTTTCATTGCTTAGCATATCCTGGAAGTTATAGCTGGCGGGCTTTTGAAGGTAATTTTGAATAAGTAGTATGATCATATCACAATCATCATCCCAGTTAGGGAACAACTCTTCAAGATGAGAAGTGAAATTTTCCGCCGGTAGCAAAAGATCATTAAAAATAAAAGAAAGGATTTCCTTTTCTCCTTTTTTATCACGGCCTTCAATAGAAATATATTCTCTGTATTCAGGGGTCTGCACAAGTTCAAGGTATGATTTCCTGACAAGTTCTTTATCAAGCAGAAGTTCCAGGTTATCATCTTTAAGCGCTTTCTGATAAGAAACATCTTCTAATATTTTCCACACCAGTTGATTACCCGCCGACTTTATATTTACATGCAGGTCTTCGTGGGAAGGCAGGTGCTTTGATGCGCGCCTTGCTGCGGATGTTTCAGCATACCTGGCTACTTCAGTGATGAAAAAAATAATATAAATAAACAGCTGCCTGGTGTGTTCAAAATGTTTTTGAAGCGTTTTAATTTCCATACCCGGTTTAATATCAAACTCCATGGTTTCAATACTGTAAAGCGTCTGCATAACCTTTACACGAATGTTTCTTCTGCTGATCATTTATAAAGAACTTGTTTTGAGATCGCGAAGATAGGGACTTTTCAGGTATGAGGTTTTCAGGTTTGAGGTATGAGATGTTCATAACAGTCTTGAAAATTATTGTCAACTTTTTTTTGTGTATGAGTAAAACAAATTCATTTAGGAAAAATTATTACACTTAACCTACATACCTCAAACCTTCCGTCTTTCTTCCTGCAACATTGTCAATCCCCCTTCCGCATGTTGTCACATGCAATACCATAACTGTCAATTTTTCAATCAAAGTGTCAAGAATTACCCAATTTTAGGGTGATTACACAATTGGTATGAAATTCGAGTAGTTTTGCACACCAAATATTTCAAAACAAAATCAAACAAATAATATGGCTAACAAGTTAAACATTACCCCATTACATGACAGGGTGGTAGTGAAACCCGCTGCTGCTGAAGAAAAAACCGCAGGTGGCATTATTATCCCCGATACCGCAAAAGAAAAGCCGCAGCGTGGTGAAGTAGTTGCCGCTGGTCCTGGTAAAAAAGATGAGCCGGTAACTGTAAAAGCCGGCGATACTGTATTGTATGGTAAATATTCCGGTACTGAAATCAGTGTCGAAGGTCAGGATTTTCTTATTATGAGAGAAAGTGACATCTTAGCAATTGTTTAGCGTAATATCTTCAGGCGATCTCTTTTATGATTAATGATTGCTAATCATAATTCGGATCTGAAACAATCCTGGGGTTAACGGTTCAATTTTTTAAATTCCCAAATTAAATTAATATGGCAAAACAAATTTTCTTCGATATCGATGCCCGTAACAAGATGAAGAAAGGCGTTGATACACTGGCCAATGCAGTGAAGGTTACATTAGGCCCCAAGGGTCGTAATGTTGTTATTGAAAAAAAATTCGGCGCTCCATCTGTAACCAAAGATGGTGTTACGGTAGCTAAAGAAATAGAACTGGAAGATCCTATTGAAAATATGGGTGCCCAGATGTTAAAGGAAGTTGCCAGCAAAACTTCTGATATTGCAGGTGACGGTACAACTACCGCGACAGTGCTTGCGCAGTCTATCATCAGTGAAGGTTTAAAGAATGTTGCCGCCGGTGCTAATCCTATGGACTTAAAGCGTGGTATCGACAAAGCAGTTATAGCTGTTGTAGCAAGCTTGAAGTCGCAGTCGCAGGATGTTGGAAATGATAATAGCAAAATTGAACAGGTAGCATCTATCTCCGCTAACAATGATCCTTCTATCGGCAAACTGATTGCGGAAGCAATGACAAAAGTTGGTAAAGAAGGCGTTATCACTGTTGAAGAAGCAAAAGGAACCGATACCAGTGTTGATGTGGTAGAAGGTATGCAATTCGACCGTGGTTATATTTCAGCTTACTTCGTTACTAACAGTGAAAAAATGGAAGTTGAATTACAGAATCCATATATCCTTATCTACGATAAGAAAATCTCTGCGATGAAAGACATTCTTCATATCCTGGAGAAAGTTGCTCAAAGTGGCCGTCCATTGCTTATCATAGCTGAAGATCTTGAAGGTGAAGCACTGGCTACATTGGTTGTTAATAAATTGCGTGGCACTATTAAAGTAGCTGCGGTAAAAGCTCCGGGTTTTGGTGACAGGAGAAAAGAAATGTTGCAGGATATTGCGGTGCTAACGAAGGGTATCGTTATCAGTGAAGAGCAAGGGTTTAAACTCGACAACGCCGACCTTACTTATCTTGGCGAAGCTTCTTCCGTATCAATAGATAAAGACAACAGTACTATCATCGGTGGAAAAGGCAAAGCGGAAGATATACAGGCGCGCGTTAATCAGATCAAAGCTCAGATCGAAACAACGACTTCTGATTACGATAAAGAAAAATTACAGGAACGCCTGGCTAAGTTAAGCGGTGGTGTTGCGGTGCTTTATGTCGGCGCAGCTACCGAAGTTGAAATGAAAGAAAAGAAAGACCGTGTTGATGATGCTTTACATGCTACAAGGGCTGCCGTTGAAGAAGGCATCGTTCCGGGTGGTGGTGTTGCTTACATCCGTTCTATCGCTAATCTGGAAAATCTGAAAGGATTGAATGATGATGAAACTACCGGTATCGCAATTGTTAAAAGAGCGATTGAAGAACCGCTTCGGCAAATTGTTATAAACAGCGGTATTGAAGGAAGTATCGTAGTGCAGAAAATTAAAGAAGGTGTTGGTGATTTTGGTTTTAACGCCCGTACGGAAGTGTATGAGAATATGTTTGCGGCAGGTGTTATCGATCCTACTAAAGTTACAAGGATCGCTTTGGAAAATGCAGCTTCTATTGCTGGTATGCTGTTGACTACAGAATGTGTAGTTGCTGATAAACCTAAGAAAGAAGAGGCCCACAGTCATGGCGCTCCTGATATGGGCGGCATGGGAGGCTATTAAATTAACAGGTTTTTTGAATTTATACATCCCCGTTGTGATTTGCGCAACGGGGATTTTTTATGAAATTTATTATACAATAGGTTTTTCAAAAGGACGTTTGTACATTTAAGAGAAGTCTTGCCGGTTTAATGAATGAACAGGGAAAAGCCTTTCTGCGTAAGTATAATAATATGAATATTTTCATCCGCTTCCCGTTGTTGTCATTTGTTCTTATCATTACTTTATGTGCGCTGCAAACATACGCAAACCCCTTACCTGCCTATTTATATACAGATACCATTACCTCCCCGATGCCGGACACTGCTGTGAAACACTACCTTGCACTTGGTGATTCTTACACAATCGGCCAGTCGGTAAAAGTGAGGGAGCGTTATCCGGTACAAACGGTGGAACAGTTGCGTAGTGAAGGTTTTAACATTGCAGAGGCCGAGATCATAGCTACCTCAGGATGGACAACTGGAAACCTGCTTGAAGCAGTAAAAGATAAAACCAAAGTCCCGGTATACGATATGGTTACTTTACTGATCGGGGTCAATAACCAATACCAGCGAAGGTCTGTGGATGAATACCGCGCTCAGTTTAGCCTGCTGTTAAAAAAAGCGATCCGCTTTGCAGGCAACAGGCCCGCAAGAGTGGTAGTGCTTTCTATCCCTGATTATTCTGTAACCCCGTTTGCAAATAATTCTAACAGAGAAAAAATTTCCCGGGAGATTAATTTGTTTAATTCGATAAACAGGCGCTTGTCAGCTGCTTATCATGTTAACTATCTTAATATAACTACTGAAAGTCGCAAAGCAGCCCGTGATCATAGTTTGATAGCGTATGATGACCTGCATTTTTCAGGCAAGGAATATTGTATCTGGACTTCACTACTTGCGCCTGTGATAAGTGAAGCGCTAAAGAAATAGGCTGACGTCGTTCCAGCAAAAAAATAATTAAATTAATTCATCATTAAAAAGCGGGTGCAGGTTAGTGTTCTATGCGAACCCTGCTATTGGAGTTGTTTCTGTAAAACCATCGGTTGAGTGAATCTCGGATTCGTAAAGTATCCGCGGGTGTTGCAGGTAAAGAATAATATAAATTGAATGTTGTGGAGTCGTTAGTCTGTAATAATATTTTGTTACCAAAAGATCTTAGATCCTTGTATCTTTTAAGGGCACGTGCTTTGTCAGTTGTTGTTTCTATAATAAATTTATAGTTTCCTTCCACCGTGCTGTTAGAAGGAGTTGATTGCACCCCTAATGATTTTACCAGGGACTGAGAATCTTTTTTAGCCTGTGTTGCTGTGGAAGAAGTGAGTATACTGTCTTCAAGAGAGGAGGACGAATTGTTAGTATGTTTTAATGAAGAGGAGTCTTCAGCCACCATGTTTGACTGCTGGTTTACATACATGTTATAAAAATAATAACCGCCCCAGCCGATTACCGTCAGGCCACCGATTATCAGCAGTGCCAGCAACATTTTTTTGATAGTGTTGGTATTGGATTCCTGTTTGATACGGTTCTCTTCATGCACTGACCGGTTCTTACCTTCGCTTCTTTCAATGTTCGGATCTTCAAGTTTGGTAGTGATATATTGACCGGGTATAAATTCGAAACGCCCATCTTTGGCTAGCTGCAGCGTACCTATACCTTCGAGGTAAAACGGTTTGCCGATATATAGAAATTGTTTCCCTAAAGTCAGGTATGATTCAAGGTCGGAAATCGCCAGCGGCTTCATCTTCCCTGTTTGTTCTTTAATAAAATCAATAAGGCCATCATCGGCTTTTAAAATTGTTTTATTAACGAAGGTAATACCTTCCATTGCCTGCTTTTGCCTGTCACTCTCATCTGTAGTGTATACTGAACTGTCAGCTTCAAATACACCGATTCCCGGCAGGTTAAGTTTTTTATGTTGATAAAGATACTGGGCTAGTAAAAGGTCAAATCTCAAATTAAAAAATTTTTCACCGCAATTTAAGGATAAAATCACTAGCAAAGAATGAAATTAGAAGTATAGTGCAATAAGGTAAACAAACTAACTTTGCAAAAAAGTAAGTATGATCACGGAGGATGAAAAAAAATTTATTGTCTATTGGAAAGTACATCGTGACCTTGAAAATAAAACTTTTAAACAATGGTTGGTAGGACTACCACTTGGACTACTTTTCGGACTTCCCATAATTATAAATTTTTTTTCGGGCTGGTATAAAAGAGCTAACATGGAGCTTAATGCGAAGTTGTCAAATCATGATTTTAATCCAATGGTACTTATCGTCGCTTTTATTCTGATTGTATCATTTGTTGCCGTTTTTTCAAAACGGCATAAATGGGATATGCACGAGCAGAGATACCGTGAACTATTATCAAAGCAGGAAAAAGAAGTTAAAGAACTAAGCAGCGAAAGCAATTAAATTACAGTCGTATAATGATAAATTAGCTAAATTTCTATTATGAGAAAATACTTTATGGCTGTTATGGTAGCCGGGATCTTAATTACTTCATCCTGTATCAAAGGTAGCAACGGTTCATCCACTTGTTCGTATGATGTGTGCCAGTTGAAAGCACCTGATTCTGAAATTGTAAGACTTGATAAATATATCAGTGATAATAATATTACTGCGGTTAAACATTGCAGTGGCCTGTATTATACAATTGTTACCGCCGGTACCGGCAATTCTCCGGTACCCTGCTCAACAGTGGCGGTTAATTATACCGGTACTTATACTAACGGCAATGTGTTTGATAAGTCAACTTTGCCGGTTACGTTTGCACTGAACCAAGTCATCTCCGGCTGGACGAAAGGACTTACCCTGGCCAAAAGAGGCAGTAAAATAAAATTGTATATCCCTCCCTCCCTTGGCTATGGTCCTAATCAATACCAGACCATCCCAGGTAATTCTATTTTAATTTTTGATATTGACCTGCTGGACTTTCAATAATATTAATAGTAATTATTATTTATTGCAGATCAATTATCACCACATTAATTTCTAAGGTTTTTAAGCAAAAACACAACGCCCGCAGTATATTGTGATTGACAGCTGAGTTGACAGCGCAATGCCATACCCTCATGCCTAACAACCTCATACCTCATAAACTTTTTGCTGTAGCTTTGAACAAACTTAAAAGTGGTGCACGAGGCTATCTCAGTTTTTGATATGTTCAAGATTGGCATAGGGCCATCAAGTTCTCATACACTTGGACCCTGGCGTGCCGCTCAGCGCTTTGTGTTTTCATTAAAGGAGAAGTTTGATATTTATGATCTTATCACTATAAAAATAGTTTTGTATGGGTCACTCGCCAAAACCGGTATTGGCCACGGTACCGACATCGCTGTTCAGTTAGGATTATGTGGCGATGACCCGGTGACCTTTGATGTGAACAACATCCATGCGAAGATCAATAATATAATGGCCAGGAAGAAAATAGTTATAGATGGAAGACATGAAATAGATTTCGATCCGCTATATGATATCGAATTCCTTGTTACCAAATCACTTCCTTATCATCCCAATGCACTTACCTTCCTTGCTACCTTCCGGGATTCCACTGGCATCTCTGAGACCTATTATTCTATTGGTGGTGGATTTGTAAAACAGGAAGGTGACCAGGGTAGTGAAGCCTCTGAGGTAATACTTCCTTTTCCGATTAATAAAGCAGATGACTTATTGCACTGGTGCATGAAGACAGGGTTGGCCATAAGTGAAGTGGTAATGGAAAACGAATGTGCATGGAGGCCGGAAGAACAGACAAATGAAAACATGCTCAACATCTGGCGCGTGATGTCTGAATGTATTTATCGCGGATGTCATAACATAGGAATATTACCGGGAGGGTTACACGTAAAACGCAGGGCGGCGGAACTCAGTAATAAACTTACGGCCGGTAAAATATACTCCGATTATAAAGCATGGATTGAAGTGATAAGGCAGGGTGGACATCAATTTAAATATATCCTTGACTGGGTAAGCTGTTTTGCCCTGGCGGTAAATGAGGAGAACGCTGCCTTTGGCAGGGTAGTGACAGCGCCTACTAACGGTGCCGCAGGGGTGATACCGGCGGTATTAATGTACTACGTTATTTTTTGTGAAGGATATTCCGAAAAGAAGCTCCTCCAGTTTTTACTTACTGCTGCTGAAGTAGGGAGCATTTTTAAGAAAGGTGCTACCATATCGGCGGCTATGGGCGGCTGCCAGGCTGAAATAGGAGTGTCTTCAGCAATGGCAGCTGCGGGACTAACAGAATGTTTGGGCGGCACGCAAAGACAAACGCTGATGGCTGCCGAGATAGCGATGGAACATCACCTTGGCTTGACATGCGATCCTATTGGTGGCCTGGTTCAGATCCCCTGCATAGAACGCAACACCATGGGTGCTATCAAGGCTATTACGGCTTCGCAACTCGCCTTGCAAAGCGCACCTGACTACGCAAAGGTTTCCCTCGACGCTGTTATAAAAACGATGTGGGATACGGCTCTTGACATGAACGGCAAATACAAAGAAACTTCCGACGGCGGTCTCGCAATAAATATTCCTATAAGTTTAAGTGAATGTTAGCATGTTTGCGTATTTCCTGCATAAAAATATAGATCCTCTCGCTGTTATATCACCTATTATTCATTATAAAAAATGGACCCTGATTTTATTTAATCTGCTGTGTCCCAAAAATGAAATTAATAACTTACATTGAAGCTGAACGATGATTTGGTAAGAAACTTTTTCCGTATAACTATGAAGGTTGAAAGAAGTATAACAGTCCTGTTCGGACATAAAATAAATAATTCCATCGCAGCTTTGCAATGGAAAGCCTTTTGCTTACTTATGTATTTACTGCCTTTGAATACCTTCCCTGTTTCTGCGCAAAAATTAAACCTGGACTATAAAGTAGTAAACAATGGTAACACAATCGGTTGGGTAAAAATCCAGAGAATAAATAATGGCAGCGCCAGTTCAATCGTCTTAACATCTGAAGTAAAAAGGCGTATCATATTCCTGTTAACGGTTGAGGAAAAACAGGATGCTTATTTCAATGCCGGAGGTATGATCAATTCATCTATCTACAGAAAGGTGAACGACAATGTTAAAATGGACCAGCAGACAATTTACAAAGGGAACTATTATGAAATAAAAAACCCTAAAACATCTGACCGGATAGTAATACAACAAGTTCAGTATAACCTGCTAAGCATGTACATTAAAGAACCTGTTAATATCGAACAGGTGTATTCAGAAACATTTCAGCGCTACCTTGCCATCGAGCCCAAAGGTAATTCGGTCTACAAATTAAAATTACCCGATGGTAACACCAATTATTATTACTATGAGTACGGCATTTGCTCTAAAGTTGTCATGGAGCATACACTTTTTACAATAGAGTTTGTGAGAAAGTGACCAGGTGTGAGGTGTGAGGTGTGAGGTACTCAGGTGATGTATGAGGTAGTCGCTACGTGTGAGGTGATTGAAACGCTTACATTACAACCTCAAACATCTTACACACACCTCACACCTCACACCTCAAACCTGGTGCTGCCAACGTACAAACGCTTCCATTGCTGCATAATGTGTGAGTCCCAGTTGCGCGTAGGCCTCGGCGGTACTCTTGTTTCTTTCTTCGGCACGCTGCCAGAACTCACGGCTATCATTACCCTGGAAGGGTACCATATCTTTCTGTGACTGGTGAATAAAAATACCGTAACGCTTTTTCGACACCTGGTCGGGGCTCATTGGAATAGCCATCTCTATTTCATTAATATCCCATTCCTGCCAGGCGCCTTTATACAACCATACCCAACAATCTTTTATCCATTCTTCTTTAAGATCATTCAACCTTTTGAATGATTCGAAAATTATATCCAGGCAAACTTTATGAGTGCCATGCGGATCGGCAAGATCACCTGCACAAAATAGCTGTTGTGGCTTTAGCTGTTTTAATAATTCAATAGTGATAGTAATATCCTCTTCGCCCCAGGGATTTTTTTCAACAGTACCGGTCTCGTAAAAAGGCAGGTTAAGAAAGTGAACGTTGTCATCTTTTAATCCCACGTAACGAGCGGTGGCGCGTGCTTCACACCGGCGTATCAGTCCTTTGATACTTCTTATCTCCGATGTATCCACCTGGCTCGATTTTTTTGATTTCAAAAATACATTGGCGGTTTCAAGAACCTGGTTTGATTTTTTGCTGTCAATGCCAAACTCATCCTCAAAGCCGACGGCAAAATCAAGAAAGCGTGTTACAAATTCATCTGTTACAGCTATGTTTCCACTGGTTTGATAAGCAACATGCACATCATGACCCTGGTCCTGGAGACGCATGAAGGTGCCGCCCATACTAATAATGTCATCATCAGGGTGTGGTGAAAAAATAAGCGATCTTTTAGGATAAGGTACGGATCGTTCCGGGTGATTAGGAATTACAGCATCCGGTTTACCGCCCGGCCAGCCGGTAATACTATCGCGCAACATATAATATACTTGCAGGTTTATCTCGTAAGCATCCCCTTTTTCAACAAGAAGGTCACTTAGTGAATTATCATTGTAGTCACTGTTGGTTAAACTAAGCACCGGTTTTTTCAACTTTAATGCCATATTCACAACAGCTTTCTTAACCATCTTTGGTGTCCATATCGTTTCTCCGGTTAGCCAGGGTGATTTAAAACGTGTCAGCTCTACCGCTGCTGCATCGTCTAATACAAAGATGGTATCGTTGTGTTGCTGAAGTAGAGAGGCGGGGATCTGTTCTGTTACATTAAGCTCAACGGCCCTGCGTATTACAGGTGATTTAATTTGTCCCCACGCCATCAGTATTATACGCCTGGCTTTTGTAATTGTGCCTATGCCCATTGTTATGGCAAGCCTGGGTACCTTAGAAATATTCTGAAACTCATGCGCATTTGCGATACGCGTAGAATTATCAAGTGGTACCAGCCTTGTCTTTGAAAATAAACTCGAGCCGGGTTCGTTAAATCCGATATGTCCATTATTGCCGATACCAAGTATTTGCAGGTCTATGCCACCAACTGCTTCTATCTTCGCGTCGTATTGCTGGCAGTATATTTTTATCGATTCTTTTTCCCATTCTCCATTTGGAATATGACAATTCTTCTGATCGATATTTATCCTGTTGAACAGGTGCTCTTTCATAAATCTGTTGTAGCTCTGTAAGGCATCGTTGTCTATTGGATAATATTCATCGAGGTTAAAAGTGATGACGTTTTCAAAGCTCAGTGCTTCTTCTTTATGAAGGCGTACAAGCTCGTTGTACAAAGTCTTGGGAGTGGAGCCCGTTGCAAGTCCCAGTACACATTTTTCTCCTTTAGATTGTTTTTCGCGTATCAGCGCTGCAATTTCAAGCGCTACGAATTTGGAACCATCTTTCAACGAATCGAAAATTTTTACGGGTATTTTCTCGAATGAATCAACCATACTCATGGTGTTGAATTTTTGCGAATGTAACTTCAATTTACTAATATTTTTAATTATAGATTAGTAGAATGACAGAATCGTATCAGGAACCGCTGAGTTGCCTGTGTTACTAATATGGTAACGATATTAGTCGCAGGTCATCAGCAGGTATCTGACCGCAAATGCCTACTTTCAATCTTCAATAGAGGTACGGTTTTACTTACTGCTATCTTTTAATAATAATATATGAATTTAAACCAACAGCTTATTACACGGTTTTACACTGCTTTAAATAAAGCCGACTTTAAAACGATACAGGATTGTTATCATGATGATGCTGTTTTTTTCGATCCTGTTTTTCAGGATCTTAATTCAGCAGAAGTAAGGGATATGTGGGAGATGTTATGCAAAAGCGCCAAAAACTTTTCAGTGGTATTCTCAGAAGTAATAGCTGATAAAGAATATGGTACCTGTAAATGGATAGCCCATTATGCTTTTTCACAGACAGGAAAAAAAGTAATCAATAATGTAAAGGCATATTTTAAATTTCATGAAGGTAAAATTATCGAACATACCGATCATTTTGATCTTTGGAAATGGAGCAGGCAGGCGCTTGGTTTGCCGGGATGGATACTGGGTTGGAACGAAGTGCTGCAAAAAAAGATCAGGAAGAAAGCACAGGACAACCTGGCTACGTTCATGCAGGCTAAAGCTGCTGTTACTTACTAAAAACTATAACGATACTTTTTATCTTTCAAATTTATTTGCCTTCCCTTTTATCATTCGTTTACTTTCTTAATAAATAATCATGACGCATCGTCGAAAATTTTTGCAATCATCTATTTTAAGTTCCGCTGCCTTATTGATTGGTAAAAAGGCATACTTACAAACACCGGATATAAAATTGCGTGCAACTATTGATCAGCCCTTGATTATTACCACATGGGCGCAGAACACCAAAGCCAACGCTGCCGCATGGAAAATATTAGGAGCGGGTGGCAGGGCGCTCGATGCAGTGGTAACCGGTGTGCAGGTACCCGAAGCCGATCCTTCAGATATGAGTGTTGGCTATGGAGGTCTGCCAGACCGGGATGGCAAGGTGACCTGTGACAGTTGCGTTATGGATGAGTTTGACAATTGCGGTGCGGTGATGTGCCTCGAACATATTATGCATGCTGTTCTCGTGGCCCGGTTAGTGATGGAAAAGACACCGCATGTTCAGTTGGCAGGAGATGGTGCACTGCAATTCGCGCTTGAGCAGGGATTTAAAAAAATAAACATGCTTACACCGCAAAGTCAAAAAGCCTGGAAGGAATGGTTGAAGGATGGGAAGTATGATCCTGCCGCCACGGATAATTTATTAAAAAAAGCGGGTAAGCATACCGATATGTCACCCGGACAAAAATCCAATCACGACACTATCGGAATGGTTGCACTTGATACAAAAGGAAACCTTGGTGGCGCCTGCACTACAAGCGGTATGGCTTATAAAATGCATGGCAGGGTAGGAGATTCGCCCATCATTGGCGCCGGACTTTTTGTAGACAATGAAATTGGCGCAGCAACTTCTTCGGGTGTTGGGGAAGAAGTAGTTCGTATAGTAGGTTCGCACCTGGTAGTAGAATTGATGCGTCAAAACTTAACACCTGAAGCGGCCTGCAAAAAAGCCATTGAACGGATCGTTACAAAACGAAAAGAGAAAGCGAAAGGACTCCAGGTAGGATTTATCGCCGTAAATAAAAAAGGTGAATTCGGCGGTTACGCATTACAGAAAGGTTTCACTTATTGCGTAACAACCAAAGAAGGTACTAAAGTATACGAGGCTAAAAACTGGTTCTGATAGTAAGCTATTATGATTTTTCAACTCGAGATCTGCGCATTTAATATCGCAAGTTGTATTGCGGCACAACAGTCAGGCGCTCACCGGATTGAATTGTGTGCCAATCCGTTCGATGGCGGCACCACACCTTCTTACGGGCTTATAAAATCAGTAAGGGAAAAATTGCATATTGAGCTTTACCCGATCATCCGTCCGCGCGGAGGTGATTTTTTTTATAGCGGGGACGAATACAATGTAATGAAGAAGGATATAAAGTTGTGCAGGGAACTGGGATGTGATGGTATAGCCATCGGGATACTCAACCGGGATGGTACGGTAGACATACAAAGAAATTCAACGCTGGCAGTGCTGGCTTACCCTATGGGTGTTACTTTTCACCGCGCTTTCGACCGCACCAGGGATGCTTTCCAGGCTATGGAAGCTATCATTGAAATGGGCTGCGAGAGAATATTAACCTCGGGTCAGCAGCCGGATGTTATGCAAGGGTTACCATTAATTAAACAGCTCATCGAAGTTGCAGAGGAAAGGATTATCATTATGCCAGGCGCAGGCCTGAGATCAGAAATTATAAAAACGGTAACATTGCAAACAGGTGCCGTAGAATTTCATACTACTGCAAAGAAACTTTTAAGCAGTGAGATGATATTTATAAATGATGATTTAAAAGAACAGCTGGAACAGGTTGTTTGTGATGAAGAAGAAGTGCGTAAGATAATTGCTTTGTTAGAAATCCTGTAAGGGTATAAGTCAATGACAGATTGATAAACCTGAGTACAAGGTGCTACATAATGTTCTTTTGCCACAAAGAGCTACATAGTGTTCTCTTGCCACAAAGACATGAAGGCACGAAGAAACACAAATATTTTTTTCTAAAACTTTTTTCCTGTCCCTTCGTGCCTTCGAGTCTTTGTGGCTAGACCAATTTGCGTTTTCTTTCAATAGCTGACAGCTGAAGACTGATAGCTGATAGCAAAGAGTTTAATTTTCACCCACCACCCTCACTCCACCTTCGTTATTTTCAACATATTAGTTGGCAGGTGCAGCTGTACCGGTGTGCTTCCGGTATTAATCACCACATCACCCGCTTTTATAAAACCACGGCTGCGTAATATCGAAATCTGGTCGGTAACGATATCATCCACACTATTTTCTTCCGCGTAATAAAAGGCCCTGACACCCCAGCTAAGACTAAGCTGGTTGATGAGCGATTTCTCTTTACTAAAAATATACAAAGGTGATTTAGGACGATAACTGCTAAGTACAAACGCAGTGTACCCGCTTTGAGTCATACCGATCAGCACTTCGGCGTTCACATCTTTTGCCAGCTTACAGGCATTGTAACAAATAGCGTCACTGAGGAACGAAGGTGAATGTGCCTGTGGCGCCAGCTCTTCTTCCCGGTTATAATTATAATCTGTTTTTTCAACTTCCATAATAATCTTGCGCATGGTTTCAACAACCAGCGTAGGATGCATGCCAGTGGCTGTTTCGCCGCTTAGCATCACGGCATCGGCGCCTTCTGAAACAGCGTTGGCCACGTCAGTGATCTCACTACGGTTTGGCTTGCTGCGCTCAATCATGCTTTCCATCATCTGTGTTGCCACGATAACCGGTTTAGCACGGTGCAGGCATTTACGGATCAGTTGTTTTTGGATAAGTGGCACCTGCTCGATAGGCAGTTCTACCCCAAGGTCGCCACGGGCGATCATGATACCATCCGATTCAATGATGATGTCTCTTATGTTAACCAAGGCTTCCGGTTTCTCTATCTTGGCTATTATCTTTGTCTTACTTTCTTTCGCCTTTAATTTGCTGCGAAGCAATTCAATATCTTTCACACTGCGTACAAAAGATAACGCTACCCAATCTAGTTTTTGCTCGATAATAAACTCCAGGTCAACCAGGTCTTTATCGGTTAACGCCGGTAAAGATATTTTTGTGTCAGGAAGATTAATACCTTTCTTTGAGGAGATAACACCACCCATGGTGACCTCCACCTTTACATCATGATTTTCTTCAATGCCCACCACTATTACTTCAAGCTTTCCATCATCAATCATAATTTTATTTCCGATCTTAACATCGGAATGCAAATTAGGGTAACTGACATATATGCGTTCCATCGTACCTACTAACTTCTCATTGGTAAAAGTGAGTATGTCGCCCGGCACTACATTCAATGCATTGTTCTCTATCTCCCCCACTCTTAGTTTCGGTCCCTGCAAGTCGCCGAGGATGGCAATATTATAAGGCTCCGTAGAATTTATATTGCGGATATGCTCGATGATTTGTTTTTTATCGTCATGGGCACCATGAGAGAAATTGAGCCTGAATACATTTACACCGGCTTTAACCAGCGCTAATAATTTCTCATGTGTATCGCAGGCAGGGCCAACAGTAGCGACAATCTTGGTTCTGTGAAAAGTGTGTTCAACGCCCGCTTGTTTATCCATTGTCTGGTGCAGGTACTGTGAAATATTTTTTGACATATTCTTGGCAGATTTCGGATTTTAAAACTGATTAACAGGAGACAAGCAACCCGACCGTTACAGGTAACTTGTGTAAATTATTTTGAGGCGCAATCTTTCAATTCCAATAATTTTTAAGCCTGAAATATAAGCCTTTTTATTTCAGGCATCTCACCCTGGCATTTTAGCTTGCAAGAATGTGTACAATCTTCATCCATTCATCACTAATTCTTTGTTTTGCTTTCACCGCTTTTTCCAGGGGCGTGTAGTGCATTTTGTTGTTAATGATGCCTACCATAACATTATGCCGCCCATACATCAGGCATTCGACGGCAGAATAACCCATACGGCTGGCTATAAGTCTGTCGATGCAACTTGGTGAGCCTCCACGCTGAATATGTCCAAGGATACAAATACGGATATCCGCCAACGGTAATCTCTTCTTTATAATTTTGCTTATTTCATCCGCGCCTCCTGAATCGCCGCCTTCCGCAACAACGATCATATTCACCAGTTTTTTACGGCGTTCTTTTTCCTGTAATGATAAGATTACATCTTCAATATCTGTCTTTCGTTCCGGGATTATAATATGTTCGGCGCCCGTTGCAATACCACTGTGCAGAGCAATGTAGCCGGCGTCTCTGCCCATTACTTCAATAATAAATAACCTGTCGTGTGCGTCAGCGGTATCGCGGATTTTATCTATGGCTTCTATAGCGGTATTTACGGCAGTATCAAACCCGATAGTAAAATCGCTGCCGGCGATATCTTTATCAATGGTGCCAGGTAAACCGATACAGGGAACATCAAATTCTTTACTGAATTGTAAGGCGCCTTTGAAAGAACCATCACCGCCGATTATTACTAACCCGTTGATACCTCTTTCTTTAAGGTTATTGTAAGCTCTTGTTCTTCCTTCCGGCTCAAAAAATTCTTTGCAACGGGAAGTTTTAAGTATTGTGCCTCCGCGCTGGATAATATTAGCAACCGACCGTGATTCCATTTTCACAATATCATCATCAATCATCCCCGTATAGCCACGCATGATACCAAAAACTTCCATACCATTATAAATACCAGTACGTACTACTGCTCTGATGGCGGCATTCATCCCGGGAGAATCCCCGCCAGAGGTGAGTACACCAATCTTGGAAACCTTTTTGTCAGTCATTAATTCTGATAGGTTTTATTTAAGAAATATTCATCGGCAGTGGCAATCATTTGTAAAAATCTATGAATATTTATCAGGATTCAAAAATAAGGATTTGATTTGATTCGTCAACGTAATACCTGATATGCACCGCATAACGTGTTATACAAAGAACCATATAATATGGATGAAATACTGACAAATTTTTTTACATGATAAATAGCAAATTATTTATTTAAAGAAGAGTGATAACCATTAATAAGTACATTGCAATTGCTCTTTTAACTTGTTATACGATTTATGAAAGTATTAGTCACCGGTGCCAATGGTTTGTTAGGTCAACACCTGGTTAAGCAGTTGTTGGATAATAATTTTGCCGTTGTAGCTACCGGCAGGGGATCATCCCGGTTGCCATTTCCTGAAAATGAAATGTATAAATACATCGAAGCGGATCTTACAAATGGTCAGCTTATCAACGATCTGCTGAGTACCGAAAGACCGCCCGTTATTGTTCATGCAGGCGCTATGACCCAGGTGGATAATTGCGAACAAAACCAGGATGCCTGCTTTGAAGTGAACGTTCAGGCTACTGCACAATTGCTGGTATTGGCCGAACAGTATGCTGATTTTTTTATTTTTGTTTCCACTGATTTTATCTTCGATGGTAAGAAAGGATTTTATAAAGAAGAAGACCACCTTAATCCTCTCAACTGGTATGGGTTTACAAAAGTGCAGGCGGAGAGCACCGTTGAAACGAGTGATATTCCCTGGGCTATAATCCGCACCTGCCTTGTATATGGACAAAACTACGGTGGCACAAGAAGCAATTTCATTAGCTGGGTAAAGGACAACTTATCAGCTGGTAAAGAAATTAAAGTAGTAAATGACCAGTACAGAACTCCAACTTATGTGGAAGACCTGGCCAAAGGAATTATTTTAATCATCAATAAGAAAGCTACCGGCGTTTTCCATATTTCTGGTAAGGATATGCTTACCCCTTATGATATGGCAATGGCTACTGCTAACCATTGTAATTTAAACAAAGAGCTGATTAAAAAAGTAGACGCGTCACTGTTTAGTCAGCCTGCCAAACGGCCTTTAAAAACAGGATTCGATATCAGTAAAGCCATAACTGTATTAGGATATCAGCCGTTGACTTTTGAAGAAGGACTGAGCTTAACAGTTAAGTGACAATGAGGCAAAAATTTTTATGACAAGAGTAATACTTCAAACCGGAAACCTAACGTCTCAAACCTAATTCATCATCAATATATTAACACTTCGTTGCAGGATATTAAATGCGATTTCAGCCATAAGGTTTTCCTTATCAAGGGTAGGATTGACTTCCGATATTTCAAAACAGCAGATCTTCCGGTTGTGCATAAATTTGCTGATAAGATCTTCTGCTTCTCTTTCCCGTAGTCCGTTGCTGACAGGAGTGCCGGTACCTTTGGAGATGCCAGAATCCATACTGTCCATATCATAGCTGATATAGATATCCGTGCAATCACTTAAATACCTTAAGACACTCTTGACAATATTTTCAGCTCCTTTGCGCCTCAGTTCACTGGTAGTGATAACTTTCATATTGTATTTCTCTATCAGGTATTTTTCTTCTTTCTCAAAGTCGCGAAGGGTGATGAATACAATATCTTCAGGCAATACTTTAGGAGCTATGTTTCCCATATTTTTTAACTGTTCCCAGTAGGCGACCGTGTCAGCGTCAACATCATGAACAGCGCAATCCGTATTGTCTTCATTGATAACAATCGAAATAGGCATGCCGTGCAGGTTTCCCGAAGGAGTTGTATAAGGTGTATGAAGATCGGCATGCGCGTCGACCCATATCACACCCAGCCTGCTTGCGGGCTTTGCTATTTTTATTCCTGTTATAGTGGCTCCTGCAATGCTGTGGTCTCCGCTTATTACCACCGGAAAAAAACCAGTCTTGATGCAATCACTTACAGCTTTGCTAACCCTTTCATACATAGTAATAATGCCTTTAACCCGCTTGGCATAAGGTGACTCTATCGGTTCATACAATAATTTATTTTCTGTAGCGACCCTTTCAGAAGGGAAGTGAATAAAAAAATTACTCATGAAATCCAGGGCTGCAATCTTTATAGCTTCCACACCAAGGCTGGCTCCGCGGGTGCCGGCACCGATTTCAGAAGGGACTTCAATCAGCTTTATATTTTTCATACCTAAAATTACTCATGTATAGCCATAATAGGAACATGACTATGATAAGCAAGCTGCTTTGTATGACTGGAAGAAAACAAGGTACTTAGAAAAGTATGCTTCCGGGGAACGATCAATATGAGGTCGATATTATTGTCTGCTGAAAACTGGCTGATTGCGTCGGAAAAGTCTTCCTGCCGGATAAAATGAAATTCGGTTTTGTACCCTGCAAGCAGGGTTTCCATTTTCGCCCGTTGTATTTTATACTCCTCTGAAAGCTCCGTAGCATTGTCATTGTCAACATTTACTATATAAAGTTCTGATTGAAAAGCCTCCAATACCTCTTTAATATATTTTAAAGGTGTTGATTCATCAACATTTTTAAAGTCAGTGGCAAACAGCACTTTTTTTATTTCTTTATACTTTGCAAACGGGGGTACAATAATTACCGGACAAATATTTTGATGAATAACATTCAGCGTGTTACTGCCTATTGCAATCCGCTCGGCAAGGCTATTACCGGTAATGCCCATAACAATAAGATCTGCATGTTCATCATTCACAATCTTTTTCAGACTATCGATCAGCGTATCATTTTCTTCGGCTATAAATGAAACGGTTAACTCAGCACTGGCCGCTGAAATTGTCTGTCCGATATTATTAAGCGCCAGTTCAGTAATTTTTTTTCTTCCGTCAAAATTATCAAGCAGCGGGGTACCATCACTACCTGCGGCTATTGTGTCCACAACATTTATCAATGTAACTGTTGCAGTCAGGCTGTTTGCAATCTGCGCCGCATACAAAGCGGCGTTTTTTGAGGTATCGGAAAAATCTACGGGGACAATAATTTTTTTCATAGTTATACATTTTTTAGAACGCTAATGTGTGGTGTTACGAAAATACCGATAGCAGATGGTTTTCTAATAACGCTTAGCATAAATCTAAAATATTATTTAAAATAAGTTCGCAATAAGTTTTTGAGGAAGGCTAATAATTGATAACTGATACCGGCGGCTAAAGCTGGAAGCTTGTACCGGCATCTTTCTTTATCATGGTCACGAAATAAAAATCCCCATAAATCAAATGACTTACAGGGATAAATAATAATAAGTGATTGCTTACTGATGAATAGCTACTATTGCCAGTTCACTTTGATAAGCCAGCTTCTTTGTAGTACTTGTTACAAACATCTTGCTTAAGATAGAATGTTTACGCGGTAATGTCATAATCATGTCAATGTCTTGGTCTGCGGCAAACTGTCCGATAGCTTCAATAAAATCATACTGCCTGATAAAGGAATATTCCGTGTTATGTCCTTCGAGTATCAATTCCATTTTTGCTTTTTCTTCTTTGTATTCTTTTGTAAGTTCAACAAAATGATCGCTGTCTACATTCACAACGTGTACATCAGAATTAAATAAGCTAAGCAAAGTCTGGATAGATTTTGCAGGCATTGAATTTTCAACATCTTTGAAATCGGACGCCAACAATATTTTTTTGATGCCTTTGAACCTGGAATGTGGGGGAACGATTATTACCGGGCATACATTCCTGTTAACCATCTCAAGTGTATTACTTCCAACAAGCATCTGCTCCATACGATTAGATTCGGTAATACCCATGATAATAAGGTCTGCATCTTTATCGATAGCGAAATTTGTCAGGCTATCTAACAACGAGTTATTCTGTTCTGCCACACAGTTGATAACAGCTGCGTTGTTGTATTCAAGCATTTCCGTTTTAATACTCTCCATGCTCATTTCAACCGTTTCTTTTGTGGAAGCTGCATTGTCACCATCTTTTTCAAATACGTTATAAAGGATGATAGTGGAATCCTGTACTGCTGCTGCGATCTGTACGGCGTAGATAGCCGCGTTCCTTGCTGTTTCAGAAAAATCAGTAGGAACGATAAATGTCTTCATGTTTTTTAATTTAAATCTTTATGGAGTACTTAGATTCAGACGGAATGTCTGAATGTTTTTATAAGTTTCTAAAGCGCCTCCAAATAATGTGTAAAATTAACACACTAATTGATAATAACTAGTCTTTTAGTAATCATTCTTAGGAATGATGATGACTTTAACATTTTTAAATATTTGTTTATGATGGCAGGATGCACTTCACCATTGTTTACTTATGTCCTGCCTTATAATGCTCAAACAGTTCATCACCGCCAAAATCATGTTTAAGATCACGGATTACGGCGTGAACATGATTTGCGTTGTTTTGTGTGTTATCATATTCTATGATGAGAGTAGGTCCCTGAACCCTGTAATAATGCGGGTGTCCAATACCAGGTTGCGTGGAGCCGGCCCATGCGAACCGTAAATTTTCCAATCCCGCATCCTGTATTTCCTTCATCATGGTATCGGCAAAAAGTTTCGTATAACGGTGTACGTAAACTCCTATAAGCTGAAGTAAATTTTGTTGCTGAATGCTGTTCATTGCCGGCCACGCGATACCGGAAGAATGTTCAAACAGCGCTTTCCTAGAATCGAAAGTAAAGATATCCGGTGGCGCGATCGTATCCATCATCAGATCTTTCAGCTGCCCCTGAGAAAAAGAATGCAGCAAAGCAAAACCTTTATCTGTTTCTTCGGCCAGTATTTGTTTTCCCTTTTGCGGGCCCGACTGTACCACAGCCGGATTAGAACCCATGAATCCCGGGGTAGTAGCTACCAGGATATTATTACTGGCGGAAAAATTAAAAGCAACATGGTGTCCTTCGATACGCCAGCCCCAAATAGTTTTATTGCCAGGGATACCAAAGACGCTAAAAAAATATTTCCCCGGGTCACGGTAATGATCGTCTTCTTTCCTACCCTCGATAGCTTTCAAAACAATTTCCAGTTGCATGATATCCGCTGCCTTACGGAAGCCTTCATTGCTAAGGCAGGATTTCATCAGAGCCATTGCCGCTTCTTTTTGTGAAGGGTTAAGTTCATTGATTGAAATACCTCTCCTGTTATCCCTTGGTACGAAATGGAAGTTGTAGCGTTCTTCTTCTTCAAAAGGAAAGGAGACTTTTAATTGCTGGTTCTTATCAAGGCTTTTTAAAAACGCGTTGGCAAGAATGGCCATATCAGTTTGCTGAGCAAGGCACCCAATATTATTTAGAAGAATAATAACGGTAATAACTACAAAGCGATTCATAGATGTATGTCGTTTTAAGTATTTGCCAAGATACGCAAAGAGAAGAGTATTACTCTCAAATTTTCGGAAGGAAATAATACCACCTTATAATTATAGATTTATTACAGTCAGGAATGTTCGGTGACCATTATAACTAATAGATGAAATGATCAGACATAAATAATAAAAGGTTAGCAAAAAAAAAGAGCCTTGTAGAAACAAGGCTCGTAACCAAAACTAACTGCTTATGAGAAAAAAAACATCTAACTAAAAATAAAATATAAAATTAAGTCAGCATATCTAAATAATTTGTTAAGTGATGTTATACCTGAATTAACCCGTGTTTTACGATAAGTTACCATGATAACTTATCAGGGATCAATTTGTCTGTTTTGAAATAAATATACTCTAACAGATTGTATTAATAAATTTAGTTCAATATATCTGAATAATCAATATAAATCTAAAAATAATTTAATAAAGACCGAACCCACTGCATTTTATGATGTGCTATAATGATACTATCCGGCAAGCTTTAAAATTTTTTTAAAAAAAAGAGCCTTGTAGAAACAAGGCTCGTAACCAAAACTAACTGCTTATGAGAAAAAAATTTTTGATAATGTCTGATGATGCAAATTGAAAAATGATATCAAAATTTATTGTTAAGACATGTTATAATTAAGTTAATCAGCTTTTACCTTTATCCTGCCATTTAAAATATACTTTGCTTGTTGGTTATTCTATTAATGATAACTCACGGGTAATTCTATTATGTTTCTTACCTAACCTGCAAATATCATCTTTCACTATTACCAACATTGTAATCCGTAAATTCTCTTAACTTCACCGGCTATGACACAAGAACAGATTAAGAATATGAGGGATCGAGTTACCGTCCTGAGGAGGTTTCTTTGACGTGGAGAACCGCCAATACAAGATTATACAAGACAAACAACTGACACTTGCTTCCGGCTTCTGGAATGATAATCAGCGCGCCACCGTTATACTTAAAGAAATTAAGGCAGATGAACATTGGGTAAAGCTTTATGATAAAGTGGAGATGGCTGTGGAAGATTTTGTTATCTTATTTGAATTCTGGAAAGAAGGTGAATCCAATGAGGAAGAAGTTAAGCTTGCCTATAACAAAGCGCTTCATGATATTGAAGAAGCAGAATTTAAAAGTACCCTCAATCAACCGGAAGATGAAATGCCTGCTGTACTTGAAATCAATAGCGGAGCTGGCGGCACTGAAAGTCAGGACTGGGCGGAGATGCTGTTGCGTATGTACCGCATGTATGGAGAAAAGCATGGCTGGACTGTTACTGAACTGGATTTCCAGGATGGTGAAGGTGCAGGCATAAAATCTGCAACCTTACAATTCGACGGATCATTTGCTTACGGTTTTTTAAAAGCAGAAAGCGGGGTGCATCGCCTGGTAAGGATATCTCCCTTTGATAGCAATGCGCGGCGGCACACATCGTTCGCCTCCGTGTTTGTATACCCGTTAGTAGATGATACGATTAATGTTGAAGTTAATCCTTCAGACCTTGAATGGGCTTTTTTCCGCAGTGGCGGATCAGGTGGACAAAATGTAAATAAAGTAGAAACAGCCGTTCGCCTAAAGCATCTACCCTCAGGCATCATCATCGAATGTCAGCAGGCAAGAACACAAGGTGAAAACAGGGAGAAAGCGTTGAAGATGCTGAAAAGCAAATTATACGAAGAGGAGATCCGAAAAAGGGAAGAGCTTAAGAACGCAGCCAACAGCAACAAGCAAAAAATTGAATGGGGAAGCCAGATCCGCAGTTATGTTTTCCATCCTTATAAAATGATCAAAGACCATCGTACGGATTACGAAGTGGGCAATGTGCAACCGGTGATGGATGGAGAACTAGATGGATTCATCAAGGCATATCTTATGATGGAAAAGGAAATAACTTAGACGATCCAGACTGGCAATTGCTTTGCAATAGTAATATTACTCCTGGATAAAATTTACGAAACTGATGGCGTATAAAATTTCAAAATGCCTGCCTTCTGTTAAACGACCTTGGGACATTAAGAATGATTAAAATTTATGAGAACTTAAGTGTACAAAATCCCGAAATGCCTGCCTTCTATAAAATTTTCTTACCATTAAAACGTATATTTTGAATTCCTTCCTTTCCTGGCTTACACTGGTAGCTGCCGGCTTATTTGAGGTAGGATTTACAACCTGCCTTAAATTATCTCAAAACTTTACCCACTTAAAATGGAGTGTTGGTTTTTTTATCTGCATCACGTTGAGTTTGATGTTGCTTAACAAAGCTACACAGCTCATACCCTTAGGCACAGGATATGCGGTATGGACAGGTATCGGCGCCGCTGGCACAGTTATAACAGGCATATTATTCTTTAACGAACCATCTTCTCCCGCGAGGATATTTTTCATTTTTGTATTGATTGGTTCCATTGTAGGATTGAAAATGGTTTCCTGACACTAAAAGATATTGTATGAATTTTGGATCTTTTGATTATTCGCTGCCTGCTAACGAACCGGTTTTGTCTTATGCTCCCGGAAGCACGGAAAGAGGAAACATAGAAAACGCGCTTGCTATACTGAAGAAGGAAACAATTGATGTCCCTATGTATATCGGCGGTGAAGAAATAAGAACAGGTGTTAAAATAGCCTTACGTCCACCGCATGAAATTGCATATACGCTTGGTTACTTTCATGAAGGCGATGAATTGCATGTTACCATGGCCATTGATGCGGCCCTGCATGCAAAAGAAGCATGGAGTAACCTGAGCTGGGAAAATCGGGCAGCAATTTTTTTAAAAGCCGCTGATCTTTTCGCTACAAAGTACCGTTTTCTTATCAACGGTACCACCATGCTCGGACAAAGTAAAAATCCTTTCCAGGCGGAAATTGATTCGGCTTGTGAACTGATAGATTTTTTAAGGTTCAATGTTCATTTTCTAAGTCAAATTTACCTCCAGCAACCAGTAAGTGGTTCAGGGGTGCATAATAAAATGGAGTATCGTCCGCTTGAAGGATTTGTTCTTGCGGTCACTCCATTTAATTTTACGGCAATAGCGGGGAATCTTCCTACCGCTGCCGCTATGTGCGGAAACGTTGTGGTGTGGAAACCCTCATACACACAGGTTTACAGCGCACAGATGATTATGAAAGTTTTAATAGAAGCTGGTTTGCCTGGCGGTGTGATCAATTTAATTTATGTGGATGGGCCTGTTCTGGGAAAGATTTGTTTTAGTCATCCTGATTTTGCCGGCATTCATTTCACTGGATCCACAAGCGTATTTAATGCAATCTGGAAAGACATAGGCGCTAATATCGGCAATTATAAATCCTATCCGCGTGTGGTAGGAGAAACCGGTGGAAAGGATTTTGTGCTTGCGCATAAATCTGCATCAGTTGACATAGTTGTTACTGCCCTTGTAAGAGGTGCGTTTGAATACCAGGGGCAGAAATGCTCAGCGGCTTCCCGGGCATACATTCCTGATAACATTGCCGGTGAAGTAAAAGAAAAGCTAAAGGCCGCACTTGCTACAATAAAAATGGGTAGTGTAGAAGACTTTTCAAATTTCATCAATGCCGTTATTGATGAAAGAAGTTTCGATAAGATAAAAGCTTATATCGATAAAGCAAAGGCCAATGAAAATATTACTATCATAGCGGGTGGCAATTGTGATAAAACAACCGGATATTTTGTGGAAGCAACTGTTATTGAAACAAAAGATCCCAGGTATGTTACGATGTGTGAAGAATTGTTTGGTCCGGTGCTGACAATGTATGTTTATCCCGCTGATGCATTTGAGGAGACGCTTGAGTTAGTCAATACTACCTCGCCGTACGCACTAACGGGCGCTTTCATTTCGCAGGACAGGCAGGCCGTTGAACTGGCAACCTTTAAACTAAGACAAGCTGCGGGTAATTTTTATATCAACGACAAACCAACCGGCGCAGTTGTAGGACAGCAGCCATTCGGTGGCGCACGTGGTTCGGGCACTAACGACAAGGCAGGCTCTGTTTTAAATTTATACCGTTGGTTAAGTGCGAGGACCATCAAAGAAACATTTACTCCGCCTACAGATTACCGTTACCCATTCCTGGGATAGCTTAATCCGGGATTCTTCTGATACACCTGGATTATCTTCAAAGTGTTTTAATCAGCGTTTTAAAGGATTAAACTATTTTTATAAAAAATTTTATCTGAAGACTATTCTAAACCAGGAGCAACTCTCCATAACGATCCGGCGATTATGTCACCAGATACTCGAAGATCACCTCGGGCTGAATAATACTGTATTGATAGGTCTTCAACCAAGAGGAATCTTTTTTTCTAAAAGAATCGTTGAGCAACTTAAAAAGCAGGTCCTTCCTGAAAATGTATTGTATGGTAAACTTGATATCACTTTTTACCGGGATGATATCAGGAAGCAACTTCACCTGGCAAATCAAACTGATATCCCCTTTAGTATCCAGAACAAAAATGTTATTTTAATAGATGATGTGTTGTATACCGGCCGTACCATCCGCGCTGCCCTTGATGCTTTACTTGATTATGGAAGACCTGCTAAAGTAGAACTTTGTGTTCTTATAGACAGAAGGTTCAGCCGCGAACTTCCTATTCAGCCTGATTATGCGGGAAAGGCAATTGATTCTATTATCTCTCAAAAAGTAAAAGTATGCTGGCTTGAAAAAGACGGAAAGGAAGAAGTGCTGTTGATCTGATCACTCAGTCTTTAGCAAGTTTCCAGTTGCCATGTCAATTATAAAATGCTTAAAAAATTTGCTGTCAGATTCAGTAATTCAATCTAATAAAGTCTTTCCTCCTGATAGCTGATGGCTGATGGCAAAATTCTAATAGTAAGTTAGCCTGATACCGCTATAACAGTGAACCTGTAATTCTTACCTGATGTTTATCTTTTACCTTAATTTTGCTTTTTAATGCAACTAAGTACAAAACATCTTCTTGGCATTAGAAACCTTGCCTCCCGCGATATAAAGCTGATTTTAGATACAGCTAATCAATTCAAAGAAGTTTTACAACGGCCTGTTAAAAAAGTACCTTCACTCAGAGAGGTTACTATTGTAAATCTTTTTTATGAAAATTCTACCCGTACGCGGATATCATTTGAACTGGCGGAAAAACGGTTGAGTGCAGACACTATCAATTTTGCAGCAGGCAATTCCTCCGCTTCAAAAGGAGAATCGCTGCTCGACACTGTTAATAATATTCTGTCCATGAAAGTTGATATGGTGGTCATGCGACATAGCGCAAGTGGAGCGCCTCATTTTTTAGCAAAACATATTTCAGCCTCAATCATTAATGCGGGTGATGGCATTAACGAACATCCTACCCAGGCTTTGCTCGATGCATTTTCTATCCGCGAAAAATTAGGTAGCCTGGAAGGAAAAAAAATTGCTATAATCGGCGACATCATGCATTCCCGGGTAGCACTGAGTAATATCTACTTGTTAAAAAAAATGGGTGCAGAAGTGATGCTTGCAGGTCCGCCTACATTGATACCAACATATATTGAAGAAGCTTTCGATGTGAAGGTTGAGTACAATCTTAAAAAAGCATTGCAGTGGTGCGATGTGGCCAACGTGTTGCGCATCCAGCTGGAAAGACAGAACCAGGTGCTCTTCTCCTCCCTGAGAGAGTACAACCTTGCTTATGGAATAAAAAAGAGCATGCTCGACTCCCTTGCCAAAGAAATTATTATCATGCATCCAGGACCTATCAACCGGGGAGTAGAAATTGACAGCGATGTAGCCGATAGCAGCCGTTCTATAATTTTGCAACAGGTAGAAAATGGCGTAGCCGTTAGAATGGCTGTATTATATTTGCTGGCAGGAAGCGGGGGAGAGTAACTTAAACCAGCCTTAATAAAGTAGGATTTATGGAAGCTGAATGATACGAATTAAATAATTCGGATGACCGTCAAAAATTACAACATGAATAGAATCTGTCTTTTTCCTGGAACCTTCGATCCTATCACCATTGGTCATCTGGACATAATTAACCGCTCACTAAAAATCTTTGATAAACTGGTTATAGGAATCGGGCGAAACGCCAATAAAGCTCCGATGTTTTCAGAAGAACAACGGCAGATATGGATACAGGAACTATACAAAGACAATTCAAAAGTGGAAGTAGTAGTTTATGACGGCTTAACAGTAGAATGTTGTAAAAGCGTAAACGCTCATTTTATATTAAGAGGCATTCGTTACGTAAATGATTTTGAGTATGAAAAGGCTATCGCCGATATGAACAGGAGCCTGGATAATAACATAGAAACAGTTTTTCTTACCTGTTTACCTCAATACACTTCTGTTGCGTCTACACTGGTAAGGGATGTTATTCGTAATGGTGGCGATGCTTCGCAATTTCTTCCGGATCCCGTGGTGCAGTCTCTTGTAAAAATTAAGTAGTCTTCGGGTGTTATTGCTATCAGCCTAAGCAATCAGCTATCAGAAGAAATTCGGCGGTCAGTGATTTAAACATCTCAACATCTCAACCAGCAAATCAATCGCTTTTTAAATAATGATTAATTATAATTACTTTATAAATTTACTTACTTCACTTGAAACATATCGCCCGCGTTGTGCCATGATTGATAGTTGAAGGCTGACTCCGTCGGTCAAAGCCTTAATGTCGGACGATAGCAAATATGTTAGTCTATGTTGAACTAAAACACTTTTTTATATTTTCTTCATTTATTCAATCAAATACAATGTCTATCTGGTTTAATAAAGGCCTGACAATCCAAGACCTGTTACCGCTTGGAAAGTCCACACTGGGCGAGCACCTGGGTATGGAATGGATAGAAATAGGCGACAACTACCTTAAAGCAAGGATGCCTGTTGATCACCGCACCAGGCAACCTTATGGACTGTTGCATGGCGGGGCATCCGTAGCTCTGGCGGAAACCATCGGAAGTGTTGCCGCTGCCCTGGTAGTAGATCATCATAAATACTATTGTGTGGGACTGGAAATAAATGCCAATCATATCAGGGGTGTAAAAGAAGGATTTGTTACAGGTATAGGTACCCCAATTCATACAGGCAGCGCTACGCAGGTATGGGACATAAAAATTCACAACGAATCAGGCAAGCTTGTCTGTATAAGCAGGTTAACGGTAGCTGTGCTAAAGATAAAAGAACAATAGAAAAAGTTTTATTCTTTAAAAAATCAAAGTCTTACTACAATTTTTCAACAGAATTATCTGGTAGATTTGCACCTTAAAAGCAAGGACTACCTGATGAAATATTTTTTTTCTGTTGTGATGACATTTATAATTTTTACAATTCACGCTCAAAAACCCGCAGGTGATGGTAAAATAGTTGGGAAAATAATTGACTCCGCTTCAAAGAAAATCATCGACTATGCTACCATAAGCGTTTATCTTTCAAATGGCACCAAACCCATCACAGGCACCACTTCTAACCAGAAAGGCAGCTTTACTATTGAAAATCTTCCCGCCGCTAAATATAAAATAGTGGTTGACTTTATCGGATACAGATCAAAGAATATTGAAAATATAATAATTGACAACAAAACTTTTACGAGGAAACTTGGTGATATTGCTATTGCCGGCACTTCACAAACGCTGCAATCCGTTGTGGTAACCGGAAGAACCGGGTTGATTGAAAATAAGATAGATAAGATGATCTATAACGCCGAAAAAGACATCACCAGCCAGGGGGGTGTGGCTACAGACATGCTTAGAAAAGTACCACAGGTTTCCGTTGATGTAGATGGTAATGTTGAACTTCAGGGTAATTCAAATGTACTTTTTTTAATTGATGGCAAGCCGTCCACCGTTTTTGGTAGCAACCTGGCAGATGCTTTACAATCGCTCCCTGCCAGTCAGATAAAAAGTATTGAAGTGATCACCAGTCCAAGCGCTAAATATGATGCGGAAGGGACGGGAGGAATAATCAACATTATTTTAAAGAAGACCACCATCCAGGGTATCAACGGAAGCATAAGTCTTTCCGGGGGAAGCCGCCAGGAAAACGGCTCTATCAACCTGAATGCACGGAAAGGTAAATTCGGACTCCATGGTTTTTTTAGTGGTAACGCCCAGGTGAAATCCACTTCTTTAATGAAGTTTGAACGCAATACCGTTGACACTGCCGGCAAAACAAATTCAAGGCTTACACAGAACGGTAGTAATGATTTTACAAGGGAAGGTTATGAAGGTGGAATCGGTTTCGACTGGGATGTAACCAAGACTGATAATTTTAGTGGAAACATCGGCTATGATCATTTTGGTAACCCGACCCATGGGTTTGCAAATCAGCAGCAAACCGTCGGCAACGTTGGATCTGCCGGTTATCTATCCGATATTAACAGCATACGCAGGACACAACGTAAAACGAAAAATGGTACTACCGACTGGAATTTAAATTACAAGAAAAAGTTTGGTGAAGACCATGAGTTGACAGTGGAATATGAGCATAGTAACAGCAGAAATTACAACGATTATACTCAGTACCAGTATTTCATCGCCAACGATTCTATTTTTTCCGGATTGAACTCAACCAACCCGGGAAAGCAGTTTGAAAGAAATATCCAGGTAGATTATACACAACCGGTTTCCGGAAAAGTAAATCTCGAAGTTGGTGGCAGATCCGCACGAAGATCATTTAACAGTAATGCTGACGTATATTCTCTTAACCTGAATTCAAAAAATTACTCGTATGACACCCGCCAGTCTAATTCATTGAAATATGCCAGGGATGTGTATGCGCTGTATGCTTCCGTTGCGTTTCCTTTATTACATTTTATAAATATTAAGGCGGGTGGAAGATTCGAGCATACCTCAACAAACGCTGATTATTCAAATGCAGGAAAGGTAAATATTCCCGGTTATAATTCTTTTGTGCCTTCCCTTTTCATTTCGCACAAGCTGGATGATCAGCAGTTAATAAAAGTAAGTTACAACAGGAGGATTCAACGACCGGGTTATAGAGATTTAAATCCATTCGTTAATGCGATAGATCCAAAAAATATTCTTACCGGAAATCCAAATCTGAAGCCTGAGATAAGTAATAATATTGAAGCCGGCTATAGTAACTCGTTAGAAAACGGCGGTTCTGTAAACGTATCATTATTCTACAGGCACAACAACCAGGATATACAACCTTATATTATTTACTATCCTCAATTTCTTGTAGGAGATTCATTATACAAAAATGTTTCTGTTAGCACAGCAGAGAATATTGGTCTTGAAAAGAATATAGGAATCAATCTTTATGGCTCGCTGCCGGTAACCTCAAAGCTGAACCTGCGTAGTAACGTATCTGCTTTTCACCGTGATATCATAAACAGGTTTATTGCGGGCAACACCACTACCAGTTTTAACTACCGGCTCAATTTGAACGCCACTTACCAGGTTACACACGATCTTACCGCGGAATTCTTTGGAAACTTCAGCTCGGCACACAATGAAGTGCAGGGTAAGATGCCATCATTCACTACCTATAATTTTGCTTTTAGAAAAATGGTCCTCAAACGCAAGGGCAGTATAGGCTTCACCACTACTAATCCGTTTAATAAATATGTTAACCAGCTGATTGAGGTAACCGGACCGAACTTTGCGCTCACCAGTATCAAACGCATTCCATTCCGTTCGTTTGGTATAAGCTTCATGTACAAATTTGGAAAGCTGGAATTTAAAAAAGCAGAGGAAGATGTAAAAGAAATTACCGGACCGGAAAACTAACATTCAGATAATCGTAGATTGGCTTATTGCTATCAGCCATCCGCTATAAAAAGAAAATCCAGAGAAGGAAGCCAGGTCGGCAATGAACCTCTGATAGCTGACAGCTAATAGCCTTTCACTATTGATGGTGTGCTATTATTTTATTCCCCAGCCATCTGATAATTTCATCGGTAACATAAGCTGGTGCGTTAAACGCCACCCAGCTATCTTTTATTTTTTCCATTTTAAAATAAGATGATCCTGCCCACGGGTGAAGCATATAAACACAAAACTTGCCCGTAGCCACCAAACCCTTTACATCCCGGTACATATCAGTATTAACGGAAACATAGCCGCGCTCCTGGTTAGTTATCATAGGAATTGTAAAGCCAGCCTTCATGTAATCTATTGTGAATTCTTTGTTATTCATACCTGGGAGGATTTCTTCAATGATTCAAACTGTTATCAATTCTAAAACAACAATGGTTCTTATAAAACTACCGTAAAATTACGGTATCACATAGTAAACTTACTAATATTATTTTAGATAAATAAGCTTCTTAAATGAAAATTTTACTACTGTTTCTTTTGATTTTATGAAAAAGAATAAAAAAATAATACCTCTATAGTGTAGGCTGATCTTTATTCAACTTTAATTTTAAAAATCATTCAGTTTCGTAAATATCCTTAGGAGTTTTTATTGCAGGAATTGCGATGAATATGCAGCCCCGGTATTGTAGTATCAAATAAAGCGGGTTCAGCTTTGATTATAAGTTAAAAAATTTATTTGAAAGAATTAGGATGCAGGCAATTACGCCAATATGCTACTGTGTCTCTCAGTACCTGCTGGTATTCGGTGAAGCTATTTGGTTTTTTCAAATAACCCTGAACTGTCAGGGTATAGGCTTTGAGAACCTCAGACTGTTTTGCCGAAGTGGACAAAAACAAAAATGGTATTGATTTCAACATCAAAACTTTATTGCTATTAATTTCTTCCCGTAAAGCGAAGCCATTCATAACCGGCATATTAACATCACATAGAATGAATAAGGGCTGCCTATCGGAAGTCCGCAGGAAATGCAATAATTCCTGACCGGAATGAAAAAATAAAATTTCATTTTTAACGTCAATGGATAAAAAAACTTCTTTGATAATTTCCAGATCATCCAAGTCATCATCTATAATGAGGATCGGTTCATCGGGTGGCGTCATGAAATAAGTATTAATTATGAGTTATGAGTAAGTCTCCATTTTATCATTCTCTTCAAGAAGTGGACCATCACTAATTAAATTTTTTGAATCTCCCATGATGGCTGACGGCTAAAAGCTCCTTTATATAACTGGAAATTTGACCATTGATTATGAATGTTTTTAATTGATAAATTATTTTAGTTGATGAATAAATTTTAGGGAGTTC